>Ga0114931_10000452_pt1 | contig 49399 bp, 33 predicted proteins | sample 2SBtaG_FD_89579 | JGI IMG/M metagenome (GOLD analysis project Ga0114931, IMG submission 89579) | Deep subsurface microbial communities from Kolumbo volcano to uncover new lineages of life (NeLLi) - 2SBTROV14_V59a metaG | ecosystem: Environmental > Aquatic > Marine > Volcanic | place: Kolumbo... | reverse complement strand
TGTGTGCTTCGGCGGCCGAACGACGTTCGGCTTCGATCACTCGCGCGGCGGTTCGCAATCGCGCCAGCAGCTCGCCGTAAACAATCGGCTTGGCAAGGAAATCGTCCGTGCCGGCCTCTAGGGCTTGCACGAAGCGTTCGGCTTCCGGCTCGCTGGTCATCAGCAGCGTGTACAGAAAACGTCCAGGCCAATCGACTTTTCGGGCCGTTCGCAACAGTTCGAGACCATCGGCGCCGCCGAGATCATCGTCGACGACCACCAGGTCGGGTTGTTCGGCCTCGAGTGCGGCGAGCGCCAACGGAGGATCGGCAGCCTGCAATACGGCGTAGCCAAACAGTTCCAAAAACCGGGAAAGCTGCCGCAGCGCGGCCCGGTCGCTGGAAACGAGAAGTACCTTAGGGTTGGGAACGTTCATCCGATGCATGTGGCGATTCGCTCAAGAAAAGAAACGGTCCGACTTTGACACCGCGACGATTCCGCGGTTGCCGGCGGGCCCTGGTAAACTCTAGTCCACCGGAAGCAGTTTTGCCCTTGGTTGTGGCAAGAATTCGTTGACTCCGGGCGAATGTCGACCGTGGCTGCCGCGCCATCGCGGAAGTCGGATATCGCTGGCGGGCAAAGTGCTTGCGCCGAAACGAGACGCTGCGCTGCTCATGCCGCCGCGGCGAAAGCCTCTGACGTCTCAACCACAAAAGGCATCGATTCCCGCTCGGGCCGCGCACAAAAAGCTATGGTTGTAATGCAATCACGGTATAGACCGCGCGCCACCCCAAGCGAGTTCCTCGCATTCCGGGCGGTAACGCGAAGCCCAGGCAGGTAGAATCGCCCACGAAGAAACCGACCGGCTCGTTCGAGCACGGGTTTCGACTGCCGACGGTACCGTGAGAGCCCAAATGCCACCTCAGGCCGTGAGCGGCCGAAAGTCTGATCCTTGTCTTGTCCTTTTCGTAACCAACGGCAAAGGCGCGAAACAAAGCCATGCGAACCGAAGTGATGCGCGACGGCTCCGGTCTTCCGTATGTGGAGCATTATTCAGCCGAGGGAGGCACGCCTCGAAAAACGCCGTTCGAGCGGTTCCCGATCATCGTCGGACGCGACGAATCGTCGGACCTGCATGTCGACTCGGGACGCATCTCACGCGAGCATGCCCAATTCGAGCGGGAAGCCGGGGCGATCATCCTGCGCGACTTGGGCAGCACAAACGGTACGTTTGTCAACGGGCACCGCATCGATCAGGTGACGCTCGAAGACGGCGACATTGTGTTGTTCGCCGATGTCGAATTCACGTTTTACTCAGGGTCCGCGGGGGCCGCCCGGGCCACCGCCACTCAGATCATCGACGGCGACCCGCTTTCGTGCCGGCTGTTGTCCGATCCCGCCGCGATCGTGCATGAAGTGCGCCGCCTGCAGGAGCTACTGGCGCACCACGCGGTTCAAAGCCGGTTTCAACCGATCGTCGATTTGGCCGACGGTAAGGTTTTCGGCTATCAGGCCATCGAAACGCTTCCCGGCACGGGTCCGACGCATGCGGCGCTCAACGAACTGCTGCACGGCGTGGAATGCCAACTCGGCGATCGGCTGAGGCAAGTGCTAAGAATGGCGGCGGTTGCCGATGCCGCAAGATGGCCGAGCGACGCATATCTTTTTCTTGATGTCCATCCTTCGGAGTTGGGGGGTGAGTGGCTGGTCAATTCGATTCACCGCTTGCGCCGCGCGGCGGGTCCGCTGCGCCGCTTGGCGATCGAGGTGCCCGAAAGCGTGGCCAGTGACGCCACTTACTTTCACCAGCTTCACGCCAGATTGAAACTGATGAACATCGCCGTATCCTACGCCGATTTTGCGTCCGGGCGGGCGCGGGTTCTTGAACATCGCGAGCTGGCGCCCGACTTCTTGAAACTCGATCCGTCCGTCGTGCGCTACATCGATCGCAGCAAGCGGCGGCAATCGCAGGTTCAGTCGCTGGCCGAGGCCTGCGGTGATCTGGGAATCGCATTGATCGCCGAGGGGATTCGCACGCAGGCCGAAGCGGAGTTGTTGCGCGAACTTGGGTGCGCTCATGGACAAGGACGGTTGTATGGATCCGTACAAACGATCGAGGAACTTGAAGCAACCTGTGCCGCGTAGATTAACCTCGCCTCACGTCGCACGAGAAAACGACGGCGGGCCGCGGCTCGCTTGGTCCCATCCTTATGCAGCATAAGGTTTATCGATAATTCGCGTTTGACCCCATGGGATAAACGCATCGCAAGTGATTCGAGATGATCCAGGCATTGCGATTCCACCAAGATCGAAACGATTTGTCGCTTCGCGATGCTCGCGAACCCCGGCAACCGAGATGCCATCAGACAATCGCCTGCGCCTACGGGCGGGCCGCGACGCGACGCGGGCAAAGACAACCACGCACCTCTGTCTAGGCGAACACGTGACCCACGGCGCTCTGACACTTGCCCAGCCAATCGACGGATACACGCCGATCGAGCGTCTCGGGGCCGGCGGCTATGGTGAAGTCTGGAAAGCCGAGGCGCCGGGGGGATTGGTCAAGGCGATGAAGTTCGTCTACGGCCGTTTGGACGACGCCCGGGCCTTACGCGAAATGAAGGCGCTGAATCGCGTCAAGCAAGTGCGGCATCCGTTTCTGTTGTCCCTCGAACGGATCGAAATCGTCGACGGCCAATTGGTCATCGTGACCGAGTTGGCCGACATGAGCCTCAAGGATCGATTCGAGGCGTGCCGCGAAGAAGGGTTGCCGGGAATCGATCGCGGCGAATTGCACGTTTATTTGCGTGATGCGGCCGATGCGTTGGACTACATGCGCGAGAAGTTTTCGCTTCAGCATCTTGACGTCAAACCGGAAAACCTGCTGCTTGTGGGAGGCCGGGTCAAGGTCGCGGACTTCGGCCTCGTCAAGGAGTTGCACGAAGCCTCGATGTCGATGATGGGCGGCATGACGCCTGTCTATGCGCCGCCCGAGGTGTTCGACGATCGTGCCTGCGAGACCAGCGACCAATACAGCCTGGCCATCGTTTATCAAGAGATGCTCACCGGCGTGTTGCCCTTTCCCGGCCGAACGCCGGCTCAATTGGCCGCTCAGCATCTGCACAGCCCGCCGATGCTGGGGGCTCTTCCCGCGGAAGACCGGCCGGCGATCGCGAGGGCCTTGTCCAAGAATCCGTCCGATCGCTTTCCTAGTTGCAAGGCGATGGTCGAATGTTTATTGCGGGCCGACCGCCCGCCACATGAGGTGGCCTCGCCTCCCTCGTCCGCTGAATCTCCCGGCGCCTCGAACCTCGAAACGGCAACCATCGCTTCGGGAGACACCAAGCTCAAAGGCGATCGTGAGAGCGATGCGGCGAGCCACGTTCGACCGGCGGAAGCGGCGAACGGCGCGTCGCGAACCGAGGCATTGGCCGGTAACCCACCGTCTGCTCTTAGCGAAAGCGGCGCGCGTTTGCCTTTGCCGTCGATCAAGCCGGCGCCGGTGTATGACTTGCCGCCGATCGAGGTGCCTGCCGGAGAAATCGGCTTGCGGCCAACCGTGTTCGTCGCCATCGGCGGGGCCGCCGCCGCGGTCGTGTTGGCCTTGAGGCGGCGGCTCCATGATCGCTTTGGCCCGCTGGACGCGATTCCGACGTTCGACACACTACTGTTCGACACGGACCGTAGGGCCCTCGAGCAGGTCATCGGAGCCGATCCGGCGATTGCCATGCTCGCCGCACATCAGACGCTCGCCATGCCGCTACGCCGGCCCCGGGAATATCGCGAGGACTCGACAAAGTTCCTACGCTGGCTTAGCCGGCGCTGGCTGTACAACATTCCCCGATCGCTCGAAACCGAAGGCATCCGCCCCTTGGGGCGATTGGCGTTGGTGGATCATGCCGAGCGGTTGATGGCACGCTTGCGGCACTCGATCGAGCGAGTCACGGACGACACGTCAATTGCGACCTCGACCGAGTCGACCGGCCTGAAGCTTCGCGATCCAGCGCCGCGGGTGTTCGTGATTGCGAGTGTCTCGGGCGGCACCGGCAGCGGCATGGTGCTCGACGTCGGTTTCGCTTTGCGAAAGATTCTGGGCGAACTTGAGCTTCCCGATGACGGATTGTGTGCCGTTCTCTCGCACTGGACCGGCCATGATCCCGCGGCGGCCGATCTGGCGATCGCCAACGCTTATGCTTGCCTTACCGAGCTGTATCATTACGACCGCGCGGACCGGGCCTATCCCGGAGATGCCGCCATGGGGCTACCGGCATGCCGCCCGGAACAGACACCGTTCGAGGATGTGTACTTTACGCACTTCGGCGATGATTTGAGCCACGAGGATTACGCCTCGCAAATCGAGTCGCTGGCCACGTATTTGTACCTCGACGCCACGACCGCCGCGGGAACGTGTTTTGACGTGAGTCGCGCTCTGGCGCGTGGCAGTTCGCAATCGGCGCCGCGAGAACTCCAACTGCGTACGTTCGGGCTTAGCGAGATCACGTGCGATGTTGCTCGCGCGGCCGAAGGCGAATCCAATCGTGTTTGCCGCAAGATCGTTCAGCGTTGGATAGGTCAAGCCGATTCGTCTTTCAAGGCCCCCCCCGGCTCGGCGGCGCCGGTGGACGAGGACGTCGAACGCGTCGCCGAGGCGTGTGCGTGTTCGTCGCATCTCGACGTCGATCAGCTACTCGAGCACCTTTACCAAATGGTCGAGCGGACGTTGGGGCACGATGCCGAATCGTTCGCCCGACAGGTGCTCGAAGAACCGGCCGCGGACCGGCAGGCAGTTCGCGGTGGCGGCTCGCTTGCCGCGGCGGTTGCGTCGATCAGCGCGGCCCTCAGTCCCGATGAGAGCACGTCAGCGGATGACGAGTCGGCACCCAACAGCGTTCAGATGGCACTGGCCGATCATATCGAGTTGCTCAGCCGCGAGCAGTCGCAGTCCATGCGGCGGTGTGTCATGTCGCTGGTTGACAATCCAGCAGCGCGCTGGGCGGCCGCCGTGCATGCGAAGGACTGGTTCCTGGGGCACCTTCAGGCGTTGCGAGAGCAGCTCGAGACGCTTCGACATGAGACGGATCAGCAGCTCGCTGAAATCGAGCAGCAACTCATCGAGACGGATCGTCGTACGCGCCGTCGCGGAAAAAGTTGGCCGCGGCGGATCCTCTGGGCAAGACGCGTTCCCGTCCAGGTCGCGCCGCTAAAACGGTTTTGCGAGCTGCGCCTGCGCGAAATCGCGCTGGCCGCGGTGGCCGATCTAATCGATGCCAACAGCAAACAGTTCAACACGGTTGGCGATGAGTTATCGCAAATCCGCCGCGCGCTGGATTGCTTGGCCGAATTTTTTCATCCCTTGCCAGCCGACGACAAGAACGCCGGCGGAAAATGCCCCGCGAGTTCCGACGCGCCTGATCTGACCGTGGCCGTGCAGTGCGCTCTGCACGAGTCGCTGACGCATCTGACCGGCAAGGTTGACCAACAGTTTCAACAGCAATTTCTCGCTCCGCAAGGTGGCCTTTCGTCCGTGGTCGCACAGTCCTCGGATGTCGTGGGTACGCTGAGCGATGCCTTACGGCTAGCGGCTTGGGTGACCATGCGTGATGCGGCCATGAAAGTCGACTCGGCCGCGCTTTTTCAAGAAAGCCACGATGGCGCCGCCGACCAACTGCTTAAGCGCTGCTACGACTCGGCGGTTCCGCCCCTGCTCGACATCGGCGGTTCGAAGCGAATGGTCGTCGTCATGCCACGCGGCGACGGGGCGAAGCCGCTGCATCGCATGGTGCGAGACGTTGCCGAGGTGGCGCCGACCTTTGTGCTCGACAACGACCGCGGCATCACGTTTTGTTGCGAAGCCGAGCGAATTGCGGTTTCCAAAGTGGCCGCGATGCTCGTTCAGCACCACCCCGCCTCGGCGATGGTTGCCAACCGCATTCATGTTCGCGGCGACATTGATTGGACCGAGTTTGAACTACCTCGCTAAAAGCGGTGGAACTCGGCGTCCATGGCCCTCATATCTCCGCGAGGATTTTATTCGCCCAAGGTCGACTTGCGGCGCAGAATGTGATGGTAATGTTGGGCGAAGCGGTGGGCTTCATCGCGGACGTATTGCAGCAGCCGCAAGGCGTAGGCATGCCGCGAAAGCCGCAGCGGTTCGTTTCGACCGGGAAGATGGATTTCCTCCTCGCGCTTGGCCAGACTCAACAACGTCGGGGGAGTAATACGTAAATCGGCAAAGGCCGATATCGCCGCGCTAAGCTGGCCCTTGCCGCCGTCGATCAGCAGAATATCCGGAAACGCCTCGCCTTGGTCGTCGAGCCGTTTGAATCGCCGAGAGACCACTTCGCGGATGCTGGCATAGTCGTCCACCCCCTCGACCCCGCGAATTCGGAAACGTTTGTAACCCGGCTTGAACGGCAGCCCGTCGATGAATTGCACCAGACTGGCCACGGTTTCTCCACCGCCGAGGTGGGCGATATCCACGCCCTCGATGGTGCGTGGCGTCGCGGCAAGCTTCAGCACGCGTCGCAGGCCGGTCAGCCCTTTTTTCGGATCGATGAAGAACACTTCGGGCTGTACGTGCGTGTCTAACTCGCCGCGCTCGTCGAGTGTTTGAAGCATGTGAATTTCGTCGCGAAGCCGGGCCGCTTTTTCGTACTTCAGTTCAGCCGCCGCGGCGGTCATCTCTTTACGCATCTCGCCCAACAATCGCTGCTTCTTGCCTTCAAGAAACATCCGCAGGCGGGCGATGTCACGGCGATAGTCTTCCTTCGAGATTCGCAGATCGCACGGTGCCGTACACTGATTGATGCTGGCCAACAAGCAGGGGCGGAACCATCGCCATTTTTCGTCGCCGTCGCGGATATCCAAGCTGCACGTGCGAAACTTGAAGATCTTTTGCAGAACCTGAATCGCTCCACGCAGGCTGCCGGCGCCCGCGAAAGGGCCGTATAGCTTCGTGCCCCGCGCGTGGGGTTCGCGGGTGAACTCCACGCGGGGAAAATCTTCGCGGACGTGGATTTCCAAATAAGGGAAGCTCTTGTCGTCTTTCAGCTCGACGTTGTATTTAGGACGCACATCCTTGACAAGACGCGCCTCGGCCAGTAGCGCGTCGACCTCGCTGTCGGTCTCGAAGCAATCGATGTCGGCGATCTCGCGAACCAATTCGGCCGTGCGGCGATCTTCGGCGGCGGCCTTGAGAAAGTAGCTGCCCGCTCGGGAGCGAAGGTTTCGCGCCTTGCCGACATAGATCACTCGGCCAACGGAATCTTTCATCAAATAGACGCCGGGCCTCTGCGGAAAGGATCGCACTTTTTCCGCCGCGCGACGGTGGCCGACTTCCGCGGAAGACGATGCCGCAGGGCCGTCTTTTTTCCCTTCGGTCGGTTGATCCGCCTTTTTCTCGGCCACGTCGCGCTCCGCCAGAAGTTGGTATCGCGAGCACTCGCTTATCGGGGCATGATGGTCCGTTGGCCGGCCAACGGCGTGGTTGCGGGCCGATTCAAGTCGACGCGGCAAGTTTCGCTAGATCGGTCTGTAGGGCGTCGAGCCGCTTGAGATGCTCGAGCCGGGCTATTTCCAAATCGGCCAGCAGTTCCGGTGGTTCGTAGGTGAACAGATAAAACTTCACCTTCGGCTCCGTGCCCGAAGGCCGCACCGCGACATAATTCCCTTCGGCTTCGAGATCGAAAATCACCATGTCACCATGCGGACCATCAAGCGGCTCGTTGGTCGTGTCCGCGTGTCGGATGGTCCCGTGGGCGTAGTCGCGCATCCGCACGACCTTCAGCCCCCCGAGACTTTCGGGCGGCTGCTGGCGAAGCCGCTGCATGAGTTCGCGCATGGCGGCCATGCCTTCGGAGCCGGGCATCCGCGTCGACGTGGTTCGCTCGGCATGATAGCCGTATTGCCAGTAGAGCGTTTCGAGCTTTTCGTGCAGCGTTTGACCTTCGGCTTTGGTTTGGGCTGCCAGGCAAGCGAGCAACAGCGCGGCCACGGCCGCATCTTTGTCGCGGGCATAGGTTCCGGCCAAATAGCCGTGTGATTCTTCCATGCCCAGCACAAATTTTTCCGGCCCCAAATCGTCGATCAGCCCGCCAATCCATTTGAAACCGACCAGCAGATTGCCGTGGGTTGTCACGCCGTAGTGATCGGCGATGCGGCGGACCATTTCGGTGGTGACCAGGGTTTTAGCCAGATAATGTTCGGGCGAAAGCGAACCGGCCTGCTGTCGATGTTCGAGAACAAACTCGGTCAACAGGGCGGCGATCTGGTTGCCGGTGAAGGTGGTCCACTCGCCACCGGCTGACTTCGGCGCGGCGCAACCAAGCCGGTCGGCATCGGGATCGGTCGACAGTACGATCTCCGCGCCACTTTGTTTGGCCCATTGGATCGGGGCATCGAACGTCCGCGGATTTTCGGGGTTGGCAACGTGATTCGGCACGTTGGGAAAGTCGCCGTTGGGTTCTGCTTGTGGGCCGAACAGCTCGACTTCGGCGAATCCGGCCTGCTGGAGCACCGGAATAACGGACGTCGCGCCGACGCCGTGCATCGGCGAATACAACACCTTCAGCGCACGCGGACCAGGTATCTGCTGCGACAACGCGCCGCTGATATAGACCCGGTCGGCTTCTTCTTGCACATATTTAATTCGACCGTCCGCCAAGGCCTCGGCAAACGGCGTACGGCGAATCGTCTTGACGCTCATGACGCGATCGATAACACCTTGGTCGTGCGGCGGAAGCAGTTGGACGCCGGACGACCAATAGGCCTTAATCGCGTTGTCGCTGGGCGGATTATGGCTCGCCGTGATCATGATTCCACAGGTGCAGCCAAAATGACGTGTGGCAACCGACACTTCGGGCGTGCTGCGGTAGCCATCGAGAAAGAAAACCTGAAATCCCGCGGCGACCATCACCTCAGCGCAAAGTTCGGCGAAGTGCCGCGACCGGTGTCGCGTGTCGTAGGCAATCGCGCAGCCCGGCTTGCCGGCGCCGGCGAACTGCTGCACGGCATAGTCAGCCAGCCCCTGAGCACTTTCACCCATCGTGCGGTCGTTGATCGCATTGGTACCGATCGGGTACATCTTGCCCCGGCGACCGCCGGTGCCGAAGGGAATGATCGCCCAGAAGACATCGTCCAACGTCTGCCACTTCTCGTCTTCAACATGGCGGGCGACTTCGGCGGCGTACTGGGCGTATTGCGGCTCGGTCAACCAGCGCTCGATATTCCGGGCCGCATCGTCGGTTATCCGTTTGTCGGCGACGGCGGATCGAAGGCGAGCCATGATCTTGTCGCGGTCAAACGTCTCGCTCGTCGAGGGCATGGGTTCGGTTCGTCTTTCTCGTCGGAAAAAAAGGGGCGTATTGAGGCGTTGAGCACTGAGGCGCTTGAAGACGTTGCCGTGACGACGGGAAAACCGCTTCCAGCCATCGCGGAGGCAAGCTGCGAGGTTCAAACTCATTTTGAGCAATTCGGCTGCCGCGACAAGGGGGCGGCGCGGTCCCTTGGCGCGGCAAGAAAGCGGTTTTCTGCTTGACGACACCGTCGGCTAGCGCCATAGTCGCAGCACCGAACGTTTCGGATGCCTGGGTGAGAGAAAATGGCGAGTCGCTAATGCGCCGTACCGCGTATCTTCTGGCAATGATCGCTGTCGCCGTGACGCAGTTCGGTTCTGGCGAGGCTTATGGCGTGCCCGTGGTGCCGGGCTTCGACGTGAATGTCTACGCCACGGTGCCCGATCCTCTGCGGATCGACTTCGCCCCAGATGGCACGCTCTATGCCGGGCGCGACAACTTCGGCTCGGGCGGATCCGGCAAGGACGCGGTGAAAATCCACCGCATCGGCCCCGGCGGATCGCCGGTTTCCGAGTTCGGCAACGGGGCGATCGGAGACCCTGACGCCGTGGCGGTTGACGTCGACGGCACGATTTCCGGTACGCCGGGCGCGGTGCTGGTCGGCGGCACGCAGACCGCAGGCGATGGCGAAATCGCGGCCATCCTACCCAACGGCACACTGGTGCCGATCTTTCAGAGTGCCGCATTTCCGAACCCCAGCAACTTCAAGTTCGACAGTAGCGGCCGCATGATTTTTACCGATTTCGATTTAGGCAACGTCTGGGAAACCACCGGAGGCGCGCCGACGGTGCTGTTCAGCGTACCCGGTGAACCGCTCAACATCGCGATCCATCCGGACGGCCGCATTTTTACCAGCAACACGGACGGCAACATCTACGTCCATGCCACCGACGGCACGCTGTTGGATGGAAGCTTCGCCAGCGGGTTGGGCCGTTTTGTCTCGCTCGCATTTGGTCCGGGCGGCGCTTTTGGCACCGACCTGTACGTTCTCAGCCGCGGCAAACTTTTTCGCTATGACAATCTGGGAAGTGCGACGCAGATTGGCAGCGGCTTTCCCTTCCTGGCCTTCGATGCCATGTTCGGACCCGATGGGGCGCTGTATGTCTCTGACTTCCCGGGCGATCGCATCTGGCGTATCAGCGCCCAATCCGCCACTGGCCCTCTTCCCGAGCCCTCGAGCTTCGTGCTGGCCGGACTGGCGACCATTCTGTTGTCCGGCGCCTGCTGGAGACGCCGGCGGACTTCGCGAACCGCTCGCTAACACCACCCGGCCCGCGACGCTGAAAAACGCGCGGAGAACCGGCCGTGTCGAAACCGGAAAGAGCCGGTCCAATTGCACGATGGCCCGCCTTGTGCCACGATTGCTGTGGCCGCCGTCACGGCGTTCGCCCCCTTGGGCTAACGCGCAACGATCCATACGCCAGCAGGAGCATCAAAGGGTGAAAGAGCCGATCATTACGGTCTCGGGACTGCGTGGCATCATCGGCAGCACACTCACGCCGGAAATCGCGATTCGTTACGCCTGCGCCTTCGCCGCCGATTTGCCCACCGGGCCGATTGTGCTCACCCGCGACAGTCGGCCGAGCGGCCGCATGTTGGCCGAGGCGATTCGCAGTGGATTGGCTGCCCTCGGTCGCGACCCCGTCGATGCGGGCATCGCCGCAACGTCCACCACCGGCGTTCTGATCCAGCACCTCGCCGCCGCCGGGGGAATCCAAATTTCAGCCAGTCACAATCCGTCGCAGTACAACGGCATGAAGCTGTTCTCTGCCGAGGGACGCGTCATTCCGGCCACTGCGGGTCAGCGGGTCATCATGCGTTACCGGCAAAGCGAGATTCCGTGGGTCGACCATGACCGGCTCGGTTCGGCACGCCGGCAGACTGACGCGACCAGCGAACACCTCAGCCGTGTCCTGGCGACGGTCGATGTCCAGGCGATCCGCAAACGCCGGTTTCACGTGTTGCTTGATTCGAATCACGGTGCCGGCGCCCTTTTGGGGCGACCGCTTCTTGAGCGGCTCGGCTGCGAGACAACCCTGCTCGGCGCGGAACCGGACGGTCAATTCGAACACACACCCGAACCGACGGCCGAGAATCTATCGGGCGTACTTTCCCAGGTCACGCAAGTCGGCGCGGACGTCGGCTTTTGTCAAGACCCGGACGCCGATCGGCTGGCGGTGATTGATGAACGGGGGCGTTATCTCGGCGAGGAATATACGCTGGCCATGTGTGTCGACCACGTGCTACGGCAGCGGAAAGGCCCCATTGTCACCAATTGTTCGACCAGCCGCATGAGCCAACAACTCGCCCAGAATTACGAAGTCCCGTTTTTTGCCTCGGCCGTGGGCGAAGCCAACGTCGTCGACACGATGCTCGAGCACGGCGCGCTGCTTGGCGGCGAGGGGAACGGAGGCGTGATCGATCCTCGCGTCGGGCTGGTGCGAGACAGTTTCGTCGGCATGGCGCTGTTGCTCGACGCGATGGCCTCGCGCGGCGCGAAGATCAGCAAGTTGGCCGACGAACTTCCCCGCTACGAGATTGTCAAAACCAAGGTTTCGCTGGATCGCCAGATGATTCCCGCCGCCTTGGACGCGCTTCAGCGCCGCTTTGCCCAGGCCACGGCGAGCCGCGTTGATGGGCTGCGTCTCGATTGGCCCGACGGTCGCTGGCTGCTGGTTCGACCGAGCAACACGGAGCCGATTGTCCGCGCGATCGCCGAAGCCGCGACCGAGCTGCTGGCCCGCCGTCTATGTGACGATGCGGCCGAGACGCTGGCCAAGGCGTCATCGGGGTAGAAGCACCTCCACGATGGAGCCCGGCATGAGCGTATGGCTCCGTGTCTTGATGCGCTGACGTCGCTGGCGAGAGGGCAGAGCCGTCAAAGCATGCACAAGAAACAAAACATGCAGAAGAGAAACCGTCGCCGAACAGGCAGGGCTTGCCGCCGCGGTCAGTTCGGCGGAGTGATGCGATCTTTGCCGACCCACTTGCGGAGCACCTCGGGCACGACGACCGAGCCGTCGGCCTGTTGGTAGTTTTCCAGAATGGCCACCAGCGCCCGGCTAATGGCCACGGCGGTACCGTTGAGCGTGTGCAGGATTCGCGTGCCTTTTTCGCCTTTTTTGCGAACGCGGATGTTGAGCCGCCGGGCCTGATAGTCGGTGCAGTTCGACGTGCTGGTCACCTCGCCATACGCCCCGCCGTCGCCACGGCCGGGCATCCATGCTTCCAGATCAAACTTGCGATAGGCCGGCCCGCCCAGATCGCCGGTGGCCGTGTCGATCACATGGTACGAGATGCCGAGACCATCGAAGATGCGGCATTCCAATTCGCAAAGATAATCGAGCAGCGGGTCGCTCTGTTCAGGCAAGCAAAAGACGAACATTTCGATCTTTGTGAATTGATGAACGCGGTACAAGCCGCGTGTGGCCCGACCGTGCGCGCCGGCCTCGGTGCGGAAACAGTGGCTGATGCCGCACAGTTTGATCGGCAGGCGCTCGGCGTCGATGGTTTCGCCGGCGAGCATCCCTCCCAACGTGATTTCGGCCGTGGCAACCAGACTCAAATCAGAGCCGTCGATGCTGTAGATCTGCGTTTCCGGCCCACGGGGAATGAAGCCGATGCCCTCGAGAATTTCGTTACGCGCCACATCGGGCGTGGTGGTGGGGGTAAACCCCTGTTTGAGCAACACGTCGAGCGCGTATCGCTGAAGCGCCAGTTCGAGCAGCACGGCGTCATTCTTGAGAAAGTAGAAACCGTGACCGGCGACTTTGGCTCCCGCTTCCAAGTCGACCAAGTCGAGCCGATCGGCGATCTCCACGTGATCCAGCGGGAGAAAGTCGAACTGCGGCCGTGGGGTTTTCCCCTGGCGAACCACGACGTTGGCCTCTTCGCCAGGGCCCACGGGAGCCTGGGGATGGGTCATGTTGGGGATGCGGCGCAGTAGGCCGTCGGCCTCGCCGGCGATTTTCTGCAACTCGGCCTCGAGCGCCGAAACCTGCTGGCGAAGTTGGCGACCTTCTTCTTTGCGGCGCTCGCGCTCGGCGGCATCCTTGGTCTTTCCGATCGACTTGGAAACCTCGTTGGCCCGGCGGCGCAATTCGTCGATCTCGGTTTGGCGGGCCTTGCGAACTTCCTCCAGTTCGAGGAAGCGGTCCACGTCAATGTCCACGCCACGATGTGTGCAGTTTTGCTTAACCGCGGCGGCGTTTTCGGCAATAAACCGGCGAGCTAACATCTGTGTGCGTTCACCAATGAATTCGGGATGATTAAGAATGAAGCATGATATCTGGTGGACGTTTTTCGCGGCGCCTTCGAAACAATCCGCAGTCCGGGTGCCGGGTCGCTTCGCTTGCGTCTCACGGGCCGCGCGTCCTCGGACGCCGAGAACATGGGGCACATTCCGCCTGGTCGCCGCATCGTATGGGTAAGGGTCGTCTCGATGCGGCCACGCGGTTTAGGATCATCCAGGTTGCCGATGACGGGCTACCCATGCTCGCCCGCTACCACGCGCCGCAGCTCTTCCCACAGGTGGGTGCTGGCTCGAATTCCACGGTGAAAATCGGCCAGGCAGAATTTTTCGTTCGGGGCGTGGGTGTTGTCGTCCTCCAGCCCCCAACCGAGCAACAGCGTATCGAGTCCGAGCTGTTCGTGAAAGACGGAGACGACCGGAATCGAGCCGCCTTCGCGAATCAAGACGGGCCGGCGCCCGAAACCTTTTTCGATCGCGTCGGCTGCCGCTTGCATGAACGGGCTTTCTTGCCGCACGACCACGCCGGGCGCGCCGTGCGAGCCGGAGAGCTTCATTTGGATGCCGGCGGGACAGAGGCTTTCGAGCATCGCTTGCAGGGCCGCGGTGATTTTTTCGGGGTCTTGTCGCGGGACCAGACGGAAGCTGAACTTCGCATTCGCCTCGGCGGGAAGCACCGTCTTGGCCCCCTCGCCCTGATAACCGCCCCAGACGCCGTTGACGTCGTAGCTAGGGCGAATCCAACGCCGCTCGAGCGTGGAGAAACCGGTCTCGCCGCCGAGCGCCGTTGAGCCGGTCTCCTTCATGAAAGCACGTTCGTCGAACGGCAAGGAGGCAAGCCGCCGCCGCTCTTCCGCGGAAATCGGCTCGATGTCTTCATAAAAGCCGGGAACCTGAATCTTTCCTTCTTCGTCGATCAGCGCCGTTAGCATGCGGGCCAATGTGTTGGCGGGGTTGACCACCGCGCCGCCGAAGCTGCCGGAATGAAGGTTGCGAGCCGGCCCTCGCAGGTTCAGCTCGTAATAGCAGATTCCCCGCAGCCCATAGGTAATGGCTGGCTGTCCCGGGGCGAATTGTCCCGTGTCGCTGATCACGGCCACCTCGGCGCGAAGCTGCTCGTGATGATTAGCGATATACTGAAATAGATGCTCGCTGCCGGTCTCTTCCTCGCCTTCGATCAGAAACTTCAGATTGATCGGCAGCCGGCCTTCGGTTTTGAGCCACGCTTCAGCGCTTTTGACGTGTGTGAGCATTTGCCCCTTGTCGTCCGTTGCGCCGCGAGCATATAGATTCCCGTCACGGCGTGTTGGCTCGAAGGGCGGTGAAATCCACGCCTGGAGCGGATCGGGCGGTTGGACGTCGTAGTGCCCGTAGATTAGCGCCGTGGGGGCGTTCGGAGCCTTGAGCCACTCGGCATACACAATCGGATGGCCGGACGTCTCGATGCGCTGGACGTCCATTCCGAGCCGCTGGAACTGTGCAACCATCCAATCGGCGGCCTTGCCGACATCGTCGCGGTGCGCTCGATCGGCGCTGACGCTCGGGATGCGCAGCAACTCGCACAGCTCGTCCTCGAATCGAGAACCGTTTTCTTCGACGTATTCGTATGGGGTCGTCAAGGTAATGGTCCGCTTGCTGATTGCGTTGATTTCTTGTGCCATCGGCGGCCGAAACAAGGCCGCCGTCACGCCCGGCAGTCCCGGTGCGAAACGTATCGTAGCCGTAAAGTCAAATTCTTAGCCGACGACAAGCTTGCTGATCTTTTACCAGCCCTGCAAGCCACCGTATAATATCAGCCGTCGCCGGATCTCGGTAGGATAAGTCTTTCCGGCGGCCGCGACGTCACCGCTTGGCGGGTTGGGTCGGCTGGCCTTCTCGACGAAACCATCGACCGCCCGCGGTGTCCCAGTCCAAGGAGGAACCCTTCGATGTCCGAAGAATCGGTTCAAACGGCAAGCGAACAGGTCGTCAAGCCGAAGCGTCGCCGGCGACAGGAACACAAGCCCAAGCGGCAGCCCCGCTATCAGGTGATCCTTTGGGACGATGACGACCACACGTATGCCTACGTCATGCTCATGCTGCTCGAGCTGTTCGGCTATCCTCCGGAAAAAGGGTATCAGTTCGCCATGCAAGTCGACGTCGACGGTCGGGCCATCGTGTTGACGACCACCATGGAACATGCCGAATTGAAGCGTGATCAGATTCACGCCTACGGCAAAGACGATCTGATCGATGCGTGCCAGGGTTCGATGTGGTCAACCATTGAACCCATGCCGCAGTAGGGCTTCTCCGTGCCGAAAGCAACGCTGAGAACCGCGACGCTTGGCTGCAAGGTCAATCAGTACGAGACCGAGTATGTCCGCCAAGGCTTGCTCGAAGCCGGTTATCACGATGCCGACGATGATCGGCCGGCTGATCTTTGTCTTGTGAATACCTGCACGGTAACGGCCCAGGGCGATGCGAAAAGCCGGCAGGTGATTCGTCGCATGGCGCGGCGAAACCCCGACGCGCGAATCGTGGTCATGGGGTGCTACGCGACTCGCGCGCCGGACGAGGTGGCCCGGCTGCCCAACGTCGCCGAGGTGATCACCGACAAGCGCGAGTTGCCTGATTTGCTTCAGCGCTATGGTGTGTTGCACATTCCCAGCGGAATTTCTCGCTTCGGCACCCGGCATCGCGCGTACGTCAAAGTGCAGGACGGCTGCTTGCTGCGTTGCAGCTTTTGCATCATCCCGCACGTGCGCCCCAACATGGCTAGCCGCCCGGTGGCGGACATCGTGGACGAGGTACGCCGGTTGGTTGACCATGGTTACCGCGAGATCGTGCTTACCGGCATCCATCTGGGCCACTACGGCGTGGACTTCAACCGCAATCGGCCCAAGTCGCGGTGGGTGCGGCTGTCATCGCTGCTGGCCCTGCTGGTCGAAGTCGAAGGCGATTTTCGCATCCGCCTGTCGAGCATTGAAGCCACGGAAATCACTCGTGAGCTGATCGATGTTATGGCCCGGCATCCCCGCCGAATTTGCCCGCATCTTCATGTCTCGATGCAAAGCGGATCAGATGCCGTGCTGCGGCGGATGCGGCGCCGTTGGGGAAGTCGCCGCGTGGTCGATCGATGCCTGCTCATCAAGGAAACCCTCGATCAGCCCGCGCTAACGACCGATATCATTGTCGGTTTCCCGGGCGAAACCGAGGCCGACTTCGTGGCCACGTGCCGCGCGATCGAGGAGATCGGGTTCTCGAAGATTCACGCTTTCCCATTCAGCCCTCGAGCCGGTACCGCGGCAGCCGACATGCCCGACCAAGTGCCTCACGCGGTGAAATCCGGGCGAGGTCGGCGTCTGGCCAAACTTGAGCGGCGTCTGCGTGAGCGGTATTACGGCAGTCTCGAAGGTCGCCGGTTCGTGTGCTGGTGGAAGGCCCTCGCAAGGACGATGCCAGCCGAATGGTCGGCACCGCGTGCCGTTACGCGCCGGTCGAGCTTGCCTTGAGCATTGCACGGCCCGGCGAGCTAGTCGATGTAACGGCCGGTGCTACCCGTGACGGCCGCATTTTGGCCTGCTAGCCGCTTGTGGCCTTCGTGTGGAGGGGCCCACCGCGGGACTACGTCGCTTGGAAGACACCTTCTTAGCGCGTCGCGTACCGTAGGAAAAACTCAGGCAAGGGGGTTGCGCGGTATCGGCTGATTCCTGTCCGGCGGCTGTCTCCGTGACGGCCGACATCGGATAGTTCCGGGCCAACTGGCACGCCACCCGCGAGAATCGGCCGCGAGTGAGGGGGCCGTAACCCCTGGTGAAATCGTGATTTTCCGCGACCTTTGGGCGACTTTTGGTGGTGGCTGATTCGATCTGGCCGCTGGGTGCGTCGTTTGCTAGACTCCCGCCGCTCTTCACCTGAAAAAGACCTTGCTTTCCTCGCCGCCGGGCGTTTTCCGTTCGGAGCGAATCCGGTTCAAACCGCGCGCGGTGGCGTTTTGAAGGAAGCGGTTTTCAGTCGGAAGATCGCCATCGTGTCGTCTGTCTGACCAAACGGCTCAAGGGAGCGGTCGATGCCAAGTTTCGCGAACCGGCCCAACCGGTTGGATCCCCGCGGTGCTGCTGAGGTGAGCGCCGGCGGCAGTAAGCAAGGCCGGGCAAGCTGCGAGCCGTCCGGCCCACCGAGACGGACCAAGCCGGTCGGCTTCTCAGCGTGGCGAACCCTGTGGCTTGCGGGGTTGGTCGTGTTGGTTGGTCCGCTGAACCGCCCAGGGCAGGCGGCGCCTTGGGACAAGCTCAAGCTGTTTAAGCACGTCGAGGCCAAAGAAGACGCGGATTATACGGTCAGCGAAGAGAACGGGCCGTGGATGATTTTGGCGGTTACGTTCTTGGGCAACAACGCGATGCACGACGCCCGAGAGCTTGTCTACGAACTACGCAAGAAACATAAGCTGACCGCTTACACACACAAGAAACGTTTCGATTTCACGGGGCAAGTTCGAGGCCGAGGACTGAGCCGCCACGGCGGGCCAAAGGTGATGCGTTATCAGCGTGACAAAGCCTATGACGAAGTCGCCGTCATGGTGGGAAACTATCCGAGTGTCGACAATTCGGCGGCTCAGGCGACGCTCAAGAAGCTGAAGTATCTGTGGCCCGACTGTTTGAAGAACGAGCAAGGCGAGGTCAGCCGCCCGTTGGCAAGTTGGCGCGAGCTCAAACGATTCGCCGATCGCTACAACAAAGATCAAGATCAGGGCAAAGGCCCCCTGGGCCACGCATTCCTGGTTACGAACCCCCTGCTTCCGCGCGAATACTATGTTCCCAAAGGGATTGATCAGTTTGTGATCGACCTGAACCAAGGCAAGGACTACAGCCTGCTGGATTGCAAGGGACGCTACACGGTCAAGGTGGCCACGTTCACCGGCCGGACAATCATCGAAGCGCCGGGCGTCAAGAACCAACAAGCGAAGTTTAACGGCGAAGGGCAACTGGCCAAGGCGGCACAAAGGGCGCAAGACTTGACGATCTATTTGCGCAAAAAAGGCTGGGAAGCCTATCAGTTTCACGATCGCCACTCGAGCATCGTCACGGTGGGCAGTTTCAACTCCGTGGGAAACCCGCGACCGGACGGCAAGACGGAGATCAACCCGGCGATCTACAAGATTATGCAGACGTTCGCCCCGCCGAAACCGGTGGCCGGTTCGGCGGCACGCCACCCGCGAACGCTCACGGCGGCGAAAATTCCTCTCGACTTGCAGCCCATCCCGGTGGAAGTGCCGCGGCGATCGATTGCCCGCGATTACGACCATTCGTTAGGTATGCGGTAAGCTGTCCGTAACGGTTGATTGCTCGCCCCTTGCCGGTCGACGGCGCGCGACGTGGTCGCGCCTCGTCTGCACGAATCCCCATCTATCGAGGTTGGCCACTCGAAGGCCCGTTATCATGCCATCGCCTCCGTTGCTTGTTCTGGGAACGCGGAACGAGAAGAAACGCGAAGAGTTGGAGGGTCTGTTGTCCTCGCTCGGCCTGCGTCTGCGGACGCTGGTTGATTTTCCCCTGGCGGTCGAGGTCGTTGAAGACGGCGACACGTTTGCCGCCAACGCCGCGAAGAAGGCGACCGAACAAGCCCGGCGTCTGGGGCAGTGGGTGCTGGGTGAAGACAGCGGCCTTGTCGTTGACCGGCTCGATGGCGCGCCGGGCATTTATTCGGCGCGGTTTGCCGGCCTCCACGCAACCGACGACGAGAACAATCGCAAGCTGCTCGAGGCATTGGGGAATACGACGCTTGAAAAACGAACGGCGCATTACGTCTGCCATGCCACGCTGGCCGATCCGCGAGGTAACGTTCGCGCCGACATCGAGCAGGTTTGCAAGGGACGCATTCGCTTCAGACCGGCCGGCACTTGGGGTTTCGGCTATGACCCGCTGTTCGAGATCGTTGAGTATCATCGCACGTTGGGGCTGTTGGGGCCGCATGTTAAAGCCGCGATCAGCCACCGTGCCCGCGCCATGCGTGGCATGAAACGCCGAATCGAGCGGCTGCTCGAGTCGGGTGCCTGGCCCGCAGCCCGCGATTAGCACGTTTCGGCCGATCCATGCCTTCGGCCACCCGCAAAGATGGCGATCGGCCGCGATTCCCCTTTTGCGAAAGATTCCGTGGAACGTGGCATCGCGACCCTGCGGCCGCTTCGCTCGAAGCCGGATTGTGCCAGATTTCCCCACTCGCCCCGGTTGCGAGCCGTTGGCGGCCGGTCACAATGGAGCCCAGGTGATGCCCCTCGCCACCGATCTCGCACGGTTGATACCTCGTGGCCCGGCCGCCTTGAACCACGGAGCCTTCATGTTCGTCCGCCGGTTGCTGAGCGTGTTGTTTCTCTTGGGGTTACTGACCCAACGGGCCGTCGCCAGCGATGCGCAGGCTTGGGTTAATCAACATCTCGACGAGTTGGTCGCCTTTTATCGCGAGCTTCATACTCACCCCGAGTTGTCGTTCCACGAAGAGCAGACCGCGCGCCGGCTTGCCGAATCGCTGCGCAAGGTGGATGCCGAGGTAACGACCGGCGTCGGCGGACACGGCGTCGTCGCGCTACTTAAAAACGGCCCCGGTCCAACGCTCATGCTGCGAACCGATATGGACGCGTTGCCGGTCCGTGAGCGAACGGAGCTGGTCTACGCCTCGCAGGTTCGCACAAAAAACGACCAAGGCGTTGAAGTCGGCGTGATGCACGCCTGTGGGCATGATATTCACATGACCAATTTGATCGGCGTGGCCCGCTACTTGGCCGAGCATCGCGATCGCTGGTCGGGAACCGTGATGTTCGTTTGCCAAGGAGCCGAAGAGCGGGGAGCCGGCGCCAAGGCCATGCTTGATGACGGCCTGTTCAAGCGTTTCCCGAAACCGGACATGGCCTTGGCCTTGCATGTCGATTCGACGTTGGCCACCGGCCGGATCGGCTATCGGGCCGGTTTTTCGCTGGCCAACGTCGACAGCGTCGACATCACCATGCGAGGTCGGGGCGGGCACGGCGCTTATCCACAGGCAACGATTGACCCAATTGTCGAAGCGGCACTTTTGGTCGTCGATTTGCAGACGATCGTCAGCCGCGAAATCTCGCCCACCGAACCAGCGGTGATCACGGTCGGCTCGATCCACGGCGGAACAAAGCACAACGTGATCGGCGATTCCTGCCATTTGCAACTTACCGTGCGCAGCTACAGCGATAAGGTTCGCAAGCACTTGATCGCGGCCATTCGCCGCAAGGCGCGTGCCGTGGCAGAGGGTGCCGCCGCCGAACCACCCATCATCAAAGTCGGCGAGGGAACACCGGCCCTGTACAACGCCCCCGACCTGGTCAAGCGTGTGTTGCCGGCGCTCGAGCGCGTGGTCGGTGCCGACCATGTCGTACCGTCGGAGCCCGTGATGGGGGGCGAAGACTTCAGCCGTTACGGGCGGGCCGGGGTGCCGATCTTCATGTATCGTCTAGGATCGGTTTCCGCGCAGCGACTCAAGGGCTTCCAGCGGTTCGATCGGCCTCCGCCTTCGCTGCATTCGGCCGAGTATTATCCCGACGCCGAAGCGACGCTGCGCACCGGTGTGCTCACGATGAGCGCCGCGGTGCTCGATCTGCTGAGCCCCAAGCCGAACGATCCGTAAGAACCCGCGCGCCGCAACGTTGCCTGCCGCTTGTAGAAGCTCACGTCATGTCACACCGATCGCTAGGTAGCGCGCTTTGGGGAACGGCCTATCTCGCCACGATGGTCGTGATCGTGCTTCTGCTCTTTCGCGCGCGCCAATGGGCCATTGCCGAGTTGACCAAGCCACGGGAACAAGATCAGTGGCAGCACTGGCGAGACGACGAACTTCGTCGCGATCAAACAAAACAAGGTCCCGTCCGGCGGCGCCCGCCTTCCAGTTTCGAGCCACCGCTGCTGGTCTTGCTGCGTGACAACTTTGCCGGCGTGGCCGTCGGCGTGCTGGTGATTGCCAGCTTTCTGTTTGGTTTCACGATGGTTGTCATTCGTGGAATGAGGGTCGCGGAACCTTTCGATCCGTCGCCACCTTCGGCCGACGAAAGACCGCGTGTCTGAGAAGGTGTCTTCAAAATCGCTTCCAGGCCCGAGATTGCGAGTCGGTAGACGTACCAAGGAGGGCGAAGCGGCGAATCCACGAGGATTCGTCGATGCAGGCGTGACGACGAGACAGACATTGACGCGCTCTCGAAGCGAGCTTGGAAGGCGTGCGTGTGTTGCCGGCGTATCGGATTGAATCTTGACGCGGGTGTCGTTTTCGTGGGAGCCACGGCGAGCCGTTGCGGGCGGCTTGCTTGCGGTCGTCGCGCTGCGTATAGTCTCGGCACGGATCGGCTTTCTTTCCCGCATCGTTCCTTGGCCGCAGGTCGACAAGATTGCATGGGCGACGTTCTCAGCACCTTGGACTTGGTCGTATTCGTCGCTTCGCTGGCGCTGGTAATGGCCGTGGGGCTTTATGCCGGGCGGCATGAGGAGAGCGCCGAAGATTATTTCCTGGCCGGACGCCAGGTCCGCTGGTTCGGCGTGGCGGCCTCGATCTTTGGCAGCAACGTGAGCGCCAACCATTTGGTGGGTTTCGTCGGCGCGGGGTTCGCCATCGGCTTTGCCCAAAGCCATTTCGAGTTGGGCGCGATCGCCGGGCTGATGCTGCTGTGCTACGGCTTTCTTCCGGTTTACCGGCGTTTGCGGCTGTACACGCTCTCGGAGTATCTCAGCCAGCGCTACGACGAGCGCAGCCGTGTCGTCTATGCGGTCATCATGCTGCTGGTGATGGTCGTCGTGCAGATGGTCGGCGGTTTCTATATCGGCGCACGGTCGTTGGGCTTGCTGCTCAAAGACAGTCCGCTGGAGTTGAGCTACACGGCGGGCGTGATCGCGCTGGCGGTGATCGCCGCCGCCTACACGATTCAGGGTGGCTTGAAGGCGGTGATCTGGACCGATGTGATTCAATCCTGTTTGCTGTTGGCCGCCGGTGTGTTGGTGGCGCTGCTGACCTTTGCGCAGCCGGAAGTTGATGGTTGGTCCGGCTTGATGGCCCAAGACACGGCAAAAACGGGCACCTTCGACAAGATGCGGCTGTATCGACCCTCGGACGATCCCGATTTGCCCTGGAGCGGAGTGCTGACCGGGTTGATGGCGCTGCACTTCTTTTATTGGGGCACGAACCAGTTCATCGTGCAGCGCACCTTGGGCGCTCGCAGCGACGCCGAAGCACGCCGTGGAATTGTGGCCGCCGGGGTGCTGAAGCTGCTGATCCCGTTCTTTTCCATCGCCGCCGGAGTGGCTGCCTATTATCTGCTGGCCCAACGATTTCCGGGCAGCTCAATCGACCAGGATATCGTCTTTCCCGAGCTGACGAAATTACTGGTCGCGCCGCTGGGATCGGGGCTTGTGGGCCTGGTCGCCGCGGGGCTGATCGGCGCCATTCTTTCCTCGATCGATTCGATGATGAATTCCTCGGCCACGATAGTTACGATCGACATCTATCAAAGGTACATCAACCCCGCTGCCGACGAGCGGACGTTGATCCGAGTCGGCCGGGTTTCGATCGTCCTGTTTGTCATTCTGGCCGCGGCACTGGCCATTTTCACTCAGGATCCCGAGTCGGACGAGAACTTTTTTCTCAACATCGTCGACCAGCAAAGCCACCTGGTTCCCGGTCTGCTGGTCGCTTTCTTCCTCGGCATGTTTTGGTCACGTGCCACGGCCACTGCGGCGTTTGCGGCCATTGCGCTGGGCCCGATTTTTTCGGTCGCATTTCAGTGGGTTTACAATCATCAGCTTAGCCACGCCGCCACGGTTGCCCGGTGGTTCGGCCCGAAGCTGAATACCTTTCACCGCGTCGCGGCGGTGGTGCTGTTTTGCGCCGGCGTGTTGGTCCTCGTGAGCTTCTTTACGCGGCGCGACCCACGGAAGGAAAAGCTGACCTGGGCCGAGCTGGTCGGCTCCGGGACGGCTTCGAACCGGCGCCTACTGATGAAGATCGCCCTGTCGCTCGTCTTTTTCGTGATACTGGCGCTACTGATGGTCAAAGCCGCCATCACTCCCACTTCGGCGGCCTTCATCGCCGCCGCTTGGACGTTTGGCGCCTTCTTCTTCGCCGCCCGTGGGTTGCTCGACAGCGAGCCGACTGAAAGGCGTGGCCGCTGGGCGCTGTTCGTGGATGACCGTCTTTGGGCCGGTGTGCTGTGCGCGTTGGCCATGTTCATGATGTACTATTTCTATTGATCTCCCTGCTAGGCCATTCGCGTTCTGAAGGGCGACCGCCGCAACGCGCGTGTCGGCGACGTGCTTGCTTGCGATCATCCCCGATGCTGGCCGACTACAATGGGGAGCATGAGCACCACCTCGCCGCGAAAATCGGGATCCGCAAAAAGACGCGACATTCCAACCACCCTAAGATGGCGCGTCTGGCCCGTGCGTGATGAGGTTCGCACTACCGCGATGGTTGCCCTAGCGATGGTCGCCATCGTGGCCATGATTCATGCCGTGTCAGGCAGTCTCGCTTTGGCCGGCGTCGCGGTCGCGGCATTGGCCATCTCGCTGTGGCGATTCTTGTTGCCGGCGGAAATCGAACTTAGCCCGGACGGCGTGGTTTTTCGTGGGTTGGGTCGAACGCGGCGTATCGACTGGCGAAGGATCGGCCGCTACGAAATCCAACGCCGCGGCGTCCTCATCTTGCCGGAAACCGATTCCGCCCCGCTGGACTATCTTCGTGGGCTGTATTTGCCGTGGCGTGATCATCGTGACGAGGTGCTGGCCCTGTTGGATCGCTATCTGCCCACGCGAGGTGGCGTCTGAGAACGTGTTCCGAGCCGCGCGCCTTCCGGCAAGGCGCCGAAGCCCGGCTTTGCGAAAGGGGGAGGGGTAGCCGTGACGCGATGCCGCCCCACGTGCGGCTTTACGCGGTGCCACGCGCTACATCGGTGGCCGGACACCGGTCGGGTCGATCAGCCAAAGCCAATCGTCGAACAAGAACTCGAGCCGGATAGCCAGCAGCGCGATGCGCCCCATGACCGTGTAACCGAACGCCGCGCCGAAGGTGATCATCAGGAACCATATCCCCACGCGCGAGATACCGCCCATGACCCCTTTGTGTTCGACTGAGAAAAAGAAGTACACCAGACAGGCCAAGACGCCGATCACCATCATCAAGTTACCCAGTGTCGCGTGCAAATCGAAGCGACCCGACTCGACCACGACCAAGGGAACGATCGAACTGTTGATCTGGCTGAGAAAGTCGGCCTGAATGAAGCCGACCAGCCGGATGCCGGCCGTGGTTCCAATGATGAAGGCCAGCGGCCATCTGGCGATCCAGCTTCCCTTGGGCGAAAGGCGCATTAGTAGCAGCACGCCCAACAGAAGCGGAACGAAATATAGAATCGAATACGCCTCGCGAACCGGCGACAAGCCGGGCATGGACCATGAATGAATCCAGCCGGGGAACAGCTTGCCGAACAGATTCGGCACCAGCGTGGCCCACAACCCGATCACCATCCAATAAGCGGCCGAGACCCCGACGACCACGGCCTCCGCGATTTTGTAGAAAGGGTTGTCGCGGTAAAGGAACGAGGCAATGGCCAGCGTAAATATCGCGGCCACCCACACGCCAACGGTTCGAGAGACGCTCAACCGCGCCGTGCCCGCCATACCGTCCCACGCACTGGCCGGAACAGTCGCGTTTCCTAGATCCTGGACATAGACGCTGCCCATGCCGGTTTGCGTAACACGAACCCCCAGCCACAGGGCGGCGGCCACAAGCAGAACCGTCCAAATCAGTCGTTCCCGCGTCATCGGCGTTTCTCCCGGCGTCGCTGGGCGAAGAGAATTACATTGCCCGCCACGATCAGTGAAATCATCAACAGGTGGGCCACAAGCTGCGGCCCCATGCGCCGCCGCCCTTCGAGATATTTGGGATTCGATTCCAGGTGGTATCGCTCGACGACCAGTTTTTCATATTCCGCCGCGCCTTTGATGGCCCCCAGAAGCCCGGGCAGTTGGTCGGGGATGTAGGGATACAACAGCGGCGCTTGAACTCCGGTACACCCAGCCACGAGTTTGATCTTGTAGGGCGTGGCTGCGTACTGTACCCATTCCTTGGTGCCCGGATAGCCGGCGCTGACGTTGACCACCAGGTCGAAGTCCTGCACGCTGCGAATGCCGTGCATCATGGGAATTCTATCAACGTTGGTGCCCTTGTCGTCGGTTGTGTAGAGCTGCCGCAGATCGGTGGCAATGACCTTGATCACACCTTCGTTGCCCGGCTTGAAGCCTAGATTGACATAGTCAACCCCGTAGACCAAGTTCGGAAAGTCCTCTTTGATGACCTTTTGAATTTCGTCCTGAATCATCTGTGGACCGACAGGCCACAGGGCGATGAAATACATCTTGTGATGTTTTTCGGCACAGTGAACCACGAAGGCCGTGGCCATCGGGCCGAGTTCGCCTTCGCTGGCCGGGTCGAAATCGAACGGTAGCAGAATCTTCGACCCGTCCGGCAAGTTTTCGATCGCATCGAACACGGCCTTGGCAAGCGGGGTCGGTGTTTCGGGAAAACGGACCTGGAACAAGATCGGGATGGCGACCGCCAAGAACATCAGCAGAAAGATCCAGCGACGGTCAAGCTTGGCGAAAAAATCGAGCATTCAATCCTCTCCCCCGCCCAGGTAGGAACGGTCGACCGCCAACAGCACCTTGAGCGACATCGAGGCGATTCCCAGTGCGATCCCGATCATGATCGCGCGGTTCCCCGGTGTATTGAACCACTGCATGATCGTGATCGTGATCCTGTCGATTCGTAAAAAGGACAATGATTCGGGCAGCCATGCGGTTAGATAAACCCCAGCAAACGTGCGGCCCAGCAGGATGATGAAGGCGGTTCCCAAGAGCAAGACCGCCTCGAGGTTCTTGGCGCGAAAAGCGCGGAAGGCGGCCGACGCCACATAGAAGGCGAGCATGGCAAACATCGTGGCCGTCAGCGGCTTGAAGGCATACTCATAGAGCCACCAGAACATCGTCCCCTGGGTGCTATACTCGCCTGCCCAGGGAAATTTCACGCAGTGTGCCGCGACGAAAAGCTTGCCCACCGCGCGGCGCCAGCGGATCTGCCGGCGATACGGCCCCAGCAATTCGTCCTGCTGCTCTTGGTTCAGCGGGCCCGCGCGAAGCAGGGCGAAGGCCAACTCCTTGTCGCGCGCGGCCGCCGTCGGCTGCTTGTCAAGAAAAGTCCGCAGCGCGGAAGCTTGGCGCGGACTGAAGGGACCGGCCTGCTTAAGTGACGACACAAGCTCATCGGCGGACATCTCGCTCTGCGCGAATCGGCCGATCAGCGCGATTTGCTCTTGGTTGAGCGATTGGCTCTGGCCGACGATTTTTGTCGGTTCGATCACCTCGACGCCGGCCAGTTTCTCGGCCAGCATTTCCCGCGCGCTTTTCGGCACCACAGCCGGTTCGCCCGCCAGATTCAGTTCGACCACCAATTGCTCGGCGTTCCAGATGATTGCCGCCGATTTGTGGAAGGCTTCTTCTTGCTTCTCGCTGAGCGGTCCCAAGCGGCTTAGCCTTTCCAGCATCCGCGATTGCCGCGCGCTGGAAAGCGGTTTCGCCACCGGGAATTGCCGGGCCAAACGGTCGCGCAACGAGATCGACATCGGCCCGACAATCTCGAGCACGTGCTGCTTGCAATCATAAGCCACGTCGGGGGTGATCGTCTCGGGATGAAAATCCCTCCTTGGCGGCTCTTCGACTTTGACCGAGGCGACCTTTCCCGTCGAATCGTACAGCGCGTCGACCGCTTTCAGCCACGGTGACGTGTCGGCCAGCGCCAACAAGATCTGACGATCGGCCTCGCGCATGTGGCCGGTAAAAGCCAGGGCCAGATGGTCGGCATGAAAGAAGGCCTTGCCGCGCAGCGCCTCGGGCGGCTGGGCCTTTTCGTACAACCGCTCGACGGTGGCTTGCCATGCAAGCACGTCTTGATAGCCCTTCAGATCGGCCCGTTGGCCGGCGTTCATCCAGCCGTGGAATGTGATCGTGCCCGCTTGGCGGTCCGCGGCCAGTTGCCCGGCGACCGAGTCGGGCAATCGGCGACGGAAAGGCATCTCCGGCAGTTTCCCTTCGACCGTATAGGTGAGCGGAAATTGTTCGAGCGACAGCGGGGCGAACCGCTGACCGTAGAATTCTTGTTGCTCGTTCGGAGCCGAGCCGATTTTGAAAAGTCCCGCGGCGAGTGTCACAAAAAAAGCGGCCAGCGTGATGGCCGAATAGGCCCATCCGGCCGCGTGGTCCGAGATTTTCTTCAAATGGTTGGCAACCAGATTGCCGCCGCCGAGGATAAAAGCGATGGCGGCCAGAATGTCGAACCAGATGGCGGCCACTTCCCCCCAACTTTGCGTGGCGGGAATGAAAAACGCCACGATCAGCGCAAAGCCGCCAGCCGCCGTGACCAAAAGGGGAACCGTCTGTTTCATCCCTTGGCTATCCTTAGCTCAGCACCGTGCTTTTGAGGAAAGTGGCGGCCGCGTCCAGGCCTTCCGAACCGCTAATCACGGCCGCCGTGGCGATACCACAACCGACGATCAAGAGCACGGCGACGATGAGCTTACCCACATCCTGACCTTTCAGACTGCCCAACTGATCGGGCTCGCCGGATAAATAGGCCGAGGCGGCGAATAGCTCTTCGCCGATCAATGTGTAGTCACAGGCAGCCACGAAAAAAGGCAACTGGGCCGGCTGCGCGGTTCCCGCAACCTGAATCGCGCCGATCGAGTTGCCCGTCTCGGCCAGAATGAGCGATTCGGCGAAGAACGAACCCATGTAAAAACATGCCGCCGGCTTCTCGCGGACCATCATGCCCGAGAGATACGCCACGTAGCCGAACTGCTCGTCCGTGACGTAGTAGATGGCATCGTCGTGGTATGCTTCGGAGCGACCCGCGGCGACAAAGGCCGCGTGCACGGTTTCTCGCGCGGCGGTCATCACGAGCGAGCGACAGGTGGGCACCTCGACCCGGGCGTCGTATTCGGCCGCCGTGCGCGAGACATGGGCCAAAACCGTCAGTCCGGCGATGGTTTGAATGTCGTTCATGTCTTGAATGCCGGGAATGAACATCACGCTGCGTCCCATTTCAGTGGCCCGCCCGACGGCTTCGTCGACGGCTTCAAGGCCGGCAATCTTCCTGACTTTCAACGGCCGGCCGCTACGTGCCAGAAGGATAAAGACGATGACCGCGCTGCACAGCACGAAGGTAATGATGGCCATCCACTGCCGGCTTGCTTCAAACCATTGACGCGTCGCCACGGCCGGTTCGATCGTTTCCGCATAGGCCGACTGCCCGCCGCCGGACGAAACGGCACGGACGCGGAAGAAATAAGGAACACCGCGCAGACACTGGTCGACGGTCACTCGAAGCCGACCTTTGTGGTAATCGTGTTTCGTGGGAACCAGAAAGGCGACGTCTCGATAGACGCCGTGAAACTCGCCCGACCGCGAGATGGCATAGGCGACCACCTTGCTCGGCCGACCAAGACTCTTGCCATCGGCGGCTTTCCCCGCGGTCAGGGTCGTGTCGTCCGGCGACGGACGAAAGGAAACGAGGATCTGGTGTCCACCGTCGGCGGGATAATCTTCCGCCACCACGTCACTCGGCGGGGCGCAACTTGTCGTCGCCGTGGGCGCCGCCGCCAAGCCAGTGCCGGCACGGACCGTCACGCACGCCACGAAGATCACCGGCACGATCGACCACCGCACCGTTTGGAGAATCTTTGCGCTGAATGGCTGGCGAGCGAGCCGTGACCGTGGCAACCATTTGCCGCGCGCGGTAGACCCCGCCGCCATGAAGCCGGGGTCGGCCGGCTCCGCCTCTTTTTTGAGACCATCCTTGGACCGCGATGAAATCATCCGCGTTTATCCTTCGATCAGTTCGACGTTCGCACGGGGGATCGTCACTTTTAGGCCGGACTCGAATTGCACTTCGAGTACCCGGGCTTTCGAGCCGGATTCGAGCACCTGGGGTTCGGTGGGCAGTGCCACGACATCGCCGATCAGGCCGAAGTACGGATCGCGAATCACGCGTACCGGCGTACCGATTTCGAGATAACCACCCGCTGACTTGGCGGGTTGGTCGCTTGCCGCCGCGCCGTCGACGATGGGAATGACAATTTCCGGACGCATAACCCCGGCTCGGATTTGCGTGGCGCCGTTGACCGAAGCATCGGCGCCTTCGCGCGACGCGAACAGTTGGAACGTCCTTTGGGCCATGGCGATGTCGCCAAAGCCCTCGGTAATCACGAGCGTCAAGCCGACGTTTTCCGTACCGGTAATTGCCACGCCCAGATCGTAGCCGAGAAAGTCTCGAAGGTCCTGATCGTCAATTCCGCCGGTGACCAGCGCCGCCACGCCGACCTGGACGGCCCGACGAATGGCGCTGGCCGTGACACGACCGGCGCCGATCATCACCGCGCCGGCCATGTCGCGATGGATCAGATCCTCGGTCAGCTCTTGTTCATGGTCGGCACAGGCCATGCGAATCGGTCCGAACGTCTCACCGCCGATGCCGAAGATACCTTGAACCAACGACACGACGGCGTCGATGACGACGCCTTCACGCGGGATGACTTCGGCGACCTCACCGGCGAGATAAGCGCGGGTCTCGACCTTGATCGATTCGCCACGAATCATCACCTGCCCGGTAACCCTCGAGATGCTTTCCACCGTGCCGGAAACCTTCGATTTGAACTCGGTTTTGAAGAGACCGAAGATTCCCTTGGTTCGCGCCAGCGGTTGGCCGGCTTCGATCGGCTCGCCCTCGCCAACCAACATGCACTCCCGCACGTCTCCCGGCGGTAGCGACAGCAGCTTGGCTAGATTAAGCGGCGTGACGTCGCCGGGCATCTCGGTACGTGCCACCACGTCGCGGGCATCAACACGGTCGCCGACCTTGACCAGCACATCGCCAGGAATAGGCAGCATGCGCCGCGCCCGATAGGCCGTTTGCCGTGTGACCGTCAGTCCTGGGGTGAAGGCGTGCGCCATAGTTCGCGGTTCAAGGTTTTTATAAGTTCAACTGGCCGTTTCAGCCTGAAGGTAAAGCGCCATCGCCTCGACCCATCGTGTTACGGTTTGGCGACATTCCTGGCGAGATTCGGGCAACGAGAGCGGGCGACCTCGCGCGTCGAGAAACAGTCCCACGGTGCCGCCGTGTACTTCCCGTTCCACACGGCGCCCGGAGCCTGCGCCCACGTCGAAGCCACGAGCCGGTTCGATCGTCACCCTTGCCGTGGCATGGGCGGCAAGCGGGAACAGCGACACCTCGCCGACGGCCAATTCGCCGGACTGGTTCAGGCCGCCACCTTCGATGCGGTACGAGAAGCAGCGTTTGCCGGGCTTGCCGATTCCCCGGGCAGCGACGCACGTGCCCAGATAGATCAGACAGTCCCGGTCGAACACCTCCATGGCGGCCTCCGGATGGACTTGGGCCAGAACGCCCAAGTGGGGCATCATGAAGATGCTGTCTTTGGCCAACCTGGTAAAGCCTTCCGGCTCGAACGCATCGATCAGCATGGCGGCCGTCTGGTGCATGCGCGGCGCGTGGGACAGAACCCCGCCGGAAGCGACGAGCAAATCAAGCTTCATGTTATCAACGATCGTCTCGCCGCCGGTCGTCTGGCTGAAGGTGTCGCCGACGCTGCGCTGTTGCTGAACGCCCTGAAGCGTGGTGGCAAATTGCTTGTGCTGCTCGTAGGCCAACCGCAATGCCTCGCGGGCCACGGCTTGTTCGAAGACCAAAGCCTCGATCGTCTGCGGAATGGTGGTGGGCCGAATCATCTTGTTTTTGACGCGATTGCGCAGCTCGCGCTCGTCCATGTCGAAATGGACCCACCGCAGAATCCGCGGCATCGTCGCTTCGGAGCAGACATTCGAGATCGAATAGCTCATACCCAGATTGGCGCTGACCGTGCGATTGAACGTGCCGTCAAAGACGCTGAACACGTCGGTGGTCGCGCCGCCGATATCGACCCCCACGGCGTTGATGCCCTGAAGATCGGCAATCGTGTTGAGGATATTTCCCACCGCGCCGGGCGTCGGCATGATCGGCGCATCGGTCCACTGCATCAGCTTGTCGTATCCGGGTGCGTGGGCCATGACGTGTTCGAGGAACATATCATGAATTTTGTCCCGCGCCGGTCCCAAGTTTTCACGTTCGAGCACGGGGCGCAGATTGTCGACCACCGAGACGTCGGCCACATCTTTGAGCGTTTCGACCACCAGCGGGGCGGCATCTTTGTTCCCGGCATAGATGATCGGCATCTTGTATTGGCCGCCGAATCGCGGTTGGGGGCGCGCCGGGGCGATCAACTCGGCAATCTGCACGACGTGCGTGGTCGTGCCACCGTCGGTGCCTCCCGAGATGAGGATCATATCCGGGCGCAATTCGCGAATACGCTGGATTTGCTCATGAGGGCGGCGGCGATCGTTCGAGGCGATCACGTCCATGACAATCGCACCAGCGCCGAGCGCGGCTCGCTTGGCGCTGGCCGCGGTCATTTCCCGAACCACGCCGGCCACGACCATTTGCAGTCCGCCGCCGGCGCTGGAAGTCGAGATATAAAGATCACAGCCTTCGTCGCCACTGGCCGGACGGATGATTTTTCCCTGATCGATCAACCGCCTTCCGGCCAGTTCGCCGACTTCGGTCACCGCATTGATCACGCCAAGCGTGACGTCGGCGAACGGCGATTCGACCGTGGTCGGGGCCTCGCCACGATGGGTCTGGCGGTAATGCCCGTCGACCCATTGGATGAGAATGGCCTTGGTCGTCGTGCTGCCGCAGTCGGTCGCCAGGATGACGCGGATCTTCTCGGGATCAAGAGTCATGGTTGCCGTCTAACTCACTTGACCCTTGGTTTGATCCGTAGCCGATTGCTCGAGCTCTTCCAAGCAGCGGCAAAGGAAGTCAATCGATCCGCGGCGTTCGAGGAAGGCCGCCAATTCCTGGTACTCACGCGCGCCGCCCACGGCCGTTACAAACGGAGCAAAAAAGTGCATCGTCTGCGAAGCAAGGTAGTTCAGCGGCCTCGACATCTCGAGAAAGGCCAGGGCTGGCGCCGTCATCCGCCGCCGCACAATCTCCTTGCACAGACGATGAATCAACGCACGTTGAACCGCGTTGGGCTCGGTATCGCCGTCGGCGTCGACGGCGAAAGCATGCTTGAGCCACTGCATCAGTCTCATTTCCTCACCGGGCCGCATGAAAGCCGGCAGGCACGGTCGGCTCTTTGGACAACACGACGACCTGCCGAATATGGCGCTAAGTAGCGTGCGTGCCACAACATACCAAACCGGCCCTGACTTGGCGAGACAACTTGCCTCGCCGCGGCGTGGTCCCGGAGTGGTCGATGGGGGCCGTGCCGTACGTCGAGAATCAGCGAGATGCCGCATCGAGATCGGCAATCGAGTAAAGCGCTTCGGCGGTGCGGATGAACAGCCGCCCATCGAGTGCAGCGGGCGAAGCGAGGATCGGTGAACCAAGATCGTTTTGGGCCAAGACCTTGAATTGTTCACCGGTGGCCAACACGTAAACCACGCCCGACTCGCTGGCGCAGTAAAGCCGGCCTTCGGCTTCCAGTGGCGAGGCGGAGAAGCGGTCGCGGATGCGCTTCTGCCAGACGAGCTTGCCGCTCTCGGCATCCAGGCACGTGGCGATCCCGGTGTCGTTGACCGTATACAATCGCCGCTCGTAGAAGACGGGCGAAGGCACGTGCGGTCCGCCGCGTACGGCACGCCAGGCGAGATGCGTGGCCGTTACGTCGCCACGTCCGCCCGGTCGCAGGGCCAAGGTGGGGCCGTTTCGGCCGGATGCCGAGTAGATCAGATCGGTCCCCACGACAATCGACGGCACCACCTCGCGCGTGGGGCCGCCAAGCGACCAAAGCTCTTCGCCGCTCCTCGGGTCGTAGCCCTTCACCGTACGGTTGCCGGGATAAATCAGTTCGTCGTGATCGCCCACGCGCACCACCACCGGCGTTGACCAGCCCATGGCCCGTGTTCGCGACCGTTGCCAAAGCAGCTTTCCGGTTCGCTTGTCGAGCGCGATCATGATCGAGTCGGCCGAACTCTGGTCTTGGATAAAAATCACACGATCCTTGTATAGCACCCCGCTGGCGGCCGGCCCGTGTAAAATGCGAAACGGCGGCAGCTCGTGATGCCACAGAACAGTCCCGTCGAGATCCAAGCAAACGATTCCCGCCGAACCGAGAAAGGCGATCAACCGTTCGCCGTCGACCACCGGAGTGGCCGACGCGTAGCCGTTTTTTGGCCGCACCATGGCGTCTCGCTGCGGGCTGTCAAAAGCGCGGGTCCAAAGCACTTCGCCGCTTTCACGATCGATCGCGACGACCTCGCGATGCAAGCCCTTGTCTTGGGCCGACGTGAGAAAGATGCGGTTTCCCCAGATCACCGGCGAGGAATTACCTTGGCCGGAAAGTTCTCTGCGCCAAACCACGTTTCGTTGCTGATCCCACTCGAGCGGCAGGCCCACGGCGCGGGTTCGGCCCTGTCCGCCGGGACCACGGAAGCGGGCCCATTGGCGTTCGGCCCCCGGGGCCGACGTGACCACCGACAACGCCACGGCCGCGGCCTTCAAATCGCTCTGAAACGTGCCCGCCTTTTCGGCCTGTTTACCACGGTCAAAAGGCGGAGTTCGTTTGAAGCGGGCAAAACCTGCGCGCATCACGTCGAGAAACTTCTCGCGAATTTCCAGCCGTCGACGATAGGCCCGCTGCAACGCCGGATCGGACGCGACGTGTTCCAAACCGCCGTGGGCGCGCAAAAAACTTTCCGCATTATCGACCGTTTCGACGCGTTGCCATTCGGCCGCCAAGTCGGTCAGCAGCATCTTGCCCACCAACTCGCGATAGGCGGGGCTTTCGGCGTCTTCGGCCAGCACGCGAAGTTGCGGGCCGAGCGGAAATTTCGCGTCGTTTACGTTGTCCGCGCCCCAGCAAGTCGCGGCGACCGCGAGCCCTAGAATTCCCCATGCACCATGTTTCACGGCAAGGCCTCGTCAATGGCGGAAGTTGCGCAAACGTGTTCCAGAGTCCGCGAGCGGCCGGCTTTCAGACCGTGTGGTGGCGCTGCTCAAACGCAGCGTGCCGCTCTTAAGGGCGACCGGCTCGCGAGGAGTCAACTGACCGGCTCCCGGCAGGCGCCCAGCCGAAAGGTTGCTCGGACCCATGTTCTCGTGCAGCATGTCGCGTGAAGTTTCATCACATCTTCAGTGGTAGCGACCGTCAACCAGTCGGCGGGATAATTCATCGAGCAGATTTTCACCCAGCAACCGGCTCGCGCTTAGACCGCCGCCGCTTTTACCCTGCCCGAAGGAGGCGGCCAAACGCTGCATCTGCTCAAGCATCGGCGTACGGCACATCGGATAATCCAGCGCGATTTGGGTTCGCCGGGAATCCTTGGTTTCATACAACACGGCCAGCACGCGGACGTCGCGCACCGAATCGTCTGGCTTGACAATGGCGAGGTTAATAAAACGAATGGCAATGGGCGCCCCCCAGGCGTCGCTGTCGCGGGTAAGCCAGACACGGCAATGGCTGTCGTCGTGTAAGGCCTCGCCGTGGAAGTCCACCGCGTAGCGGCCATCGACCTTCATCAGCAGCGCGATGACGCGGCCGACAAACATGCCTTTGTTTCCCAAGCCGCGCGGCCGGTCCCACGTATCCATCAAACAGCCCGGCAGCCAGCGCCCGGGCAATTGGTCCGGATCGATCGGCAGCATGGCCAGTTGCCGGACGACTTTCCAACCTCGAGGCGCGGGGGTAAGCCGCAGCACGCGCAGCGAGGCTTCGCCCGGCGGTAGCGGGTCGGAAGCCGCGGTCGAATCCTTCGCATCCGGCTTGCTCGCAGACTTTGTGTTTTCCGGGCGGCCGGTGATCAAAAGCGCGGCGTGTTTCGCGCCCGTGAGTTTGTGGAAGTCGACCCACTGTATTTCGACGCCCTGCGAATCCGTGCTAAGCGAAAACAGCTCGTGATCCGCCTGCCGCCGCGAGATCAAACCGCTGATCAGCTTGGTCTTGCCTTCTGCCGGTCGGGCGGCATGATCGAAGTTGCCACACGTCCAGTCGAGCGGGTCGGAGAGCGGAAAAAAATACTTCAATTCCAGTGACATCCGCCGGTCGGGGTTCTCGAAGGCCGAATCGGTCGGTCGTAGAAAGACCGTTTTTCCGTCGCGTTGCTGCCTGACCGCGGTTCGCGATTGCCAGCCCTCGAGGGAGCCGTCTTCGACCGTGACGACGGCTTCTCCGTCGACGATTAGGGCCGGTCCGTCTTCTTCGGCGACAACCACCTCGCCCGGTTGGTCTTCGCTGGCAAAGCCGGCCTTTTGGGCATTGGTGGGCGAAGAAAAGACCGCCAAGGTCATGCTTGCTGATACAATCCAGAACGAACGTTTCAATCTGGCCATGATCATCGTTGGTCCGCCCTCCCGGGCGATCGTGAATTCAGTCGGCTTGGTCGCTGACGGGAAATGGCCACGAAGCGGTTTGTTGAGGACTTGGCCGGATTCTCGCCAGCGAGCTACTAGCTAGGTTGACACGCGAAAACCGCGGCGCCAATAGACCAACTAGCCGCTCCCATCGCTTTGCTTCCCCTACTCGGCGGACTGTCTTAAAATAGCGCTGCTTCGTTGATGCCATTTCTCTGGGAATAGAATGATGCCATGAAGCTGCTGCACACGATGACCCGCGCGATCGCCGGACCGTTGATCACGGTCTTTGTGTTGTGGACCACCGGGCTCTCTGAAGCGCGAGCTGCCGGGCCGGTTTGGATAGCGCAGATCGTGCGGCATATCCCGCGAACGGAAAAAGAATTGGCCGAGGCACACCAAAAAAGCCGCAATGCCTCGATTCAGATACCGATTGGTGAACCGCTTGAGATCCGCGACTTCGTCGGCGAGACGGACTACAACGTCGTGCTGCGACGCGAAGGTCGCAAAGTGCGTGAGAAACTGCACTACGAGTTCAGCCGCTTGGGTGTCTTGACCTATGGCATGAACCTTCTACCCGAGGATCGCCGGCAGCTTCCGTCGGTTAGCAAAAGGCGAATTCTCAATCGCGTTGACGGCAACTACATTGCTCTTGCCGTGCGCGTGCAGCGCGAGCCGAAAACCGGCGCCGTTTATCTGTATTACAAACCGTTCGCCGCGGTCGGCGCGTATGGTGATACAAAAACCCATGAATTCTCGGCCTTAATGGAAGACTCCGTCCGTGACATCCGCGGCATTGGGTTGTTTGTCGAGCCGGGGACACCGATTTCGGCCGAATCGCTCCGTACCTTGGTGGCCATCAACAAGAACCTTGTCGAATCGAAAGACGCGGACACCGGTCAGTCGGTGTTACAGTCGCACTACGAACTGTTGATCGTTCGCGCACGGGTCGACGGTGGCCGTGTGGCGTTGTACGTTTTCGGAACGAACCGGTCGCTTGGCCGGTTGAACTATTTTCAACCGTACGCACCACCGGACAGCCGGCAAGCGTGTACGATCGAAAGCTCGATTTACTTCACCAAATATACAGCGGCCAGACAATCGCCCACCGAAAAGGCGCTGCGAAAAATCAAGCTCCGCACGCAAGCTGAATATCCGATGCATGAGCTAGACGCCTATGTTGCTTCTCAGGGACTTGAAGGCCCGGCGTTGGACCACTTGACGCTTGTTGCGGACGACATCATCGATGGCAGAATTCGTCCAGAACCCACAGCCGCCGCTGCCGGAGAGTGAGCCACGAGGGACGCTGCTTGCGCGACCGCGCTGCAAGTTTCACCGCGGTACCGCAACATTCGCATTTTGAAAACAAAGCGTCGAGCGTAGCGCGGCTCTAGCGATCTTCCGCAGCGCTCTGGACGGCGTCAAACAGCGCGGCCAACGCGGCCTGATCGGTCATTGCGTGACTGCTGCCGATCTCGATCAGCGATGTTTCCGGCAGGCCGCTTTGACGGATCAACTCACGGCTCCACTGAATCGGCACGACCTCGTCGCTGGGCGAATGAAGCACCGTGGCAGCCGGCTTCAGGCGATCGGCATTACCCCATCTCTTCCATGCCGGGGCGATCAGCACAAGCGGGATCGTGCACTGATCGAGATTCATGGCCACGGAACCGCCGCGACTGGAACCAACGATCACCTCCGGCTTGAATTCCCTGAGAGCCCGACTCGCTTCGATAAGAGATTGCTCGAAGTCCTCATCTCCCAGGCGAGGCGTGCTCACGTCATGACCGCGCTGGGCGAGCAACGACGCCTTGTAGGCGTTTGGACCGGAGCCGAGACCGTGCAAGTACAAGATCTTCACTGAAACCACGCGGCGCCTTAAATCCCAAGGAAACGAAGAGTCCACCATTCTACCCCCCGCCGCACGGCCCCACATGTCAAGTTGCGGATTTGCTCCGGCACCGCCGAATGATCTCAGAGATTGTTTCGCCTGCGAGGCTGCTACCTGCTACAATCCCTCGCAAGGATTTGCTAGGCACGAAGTCAAACTTGCGGAGGGGGCGGCCATGATCGTCTTCTCTCGGCGAATGGACGATGCGTTGGTGATCGATTCGCCCGATGGGAAAATTGTTGTTACCCTGGTCAGTATTCAAGGCGACAAAATACGCTTGGGGATCGAAGCACCAAGAAAGATTCCGGTCCACCGAGGAGAAGTGATCGAGGCCATCCAAGCAGGAAGACCACCCAAGTCGCAGGCCCGCGCGGGCAAAGCCTTCGTCAAGCTGGCTCTTTCCGACGAGCAAGGCGACTGGCTCGACCGATTGGCCGAACACCTGCAACTTGACGCGAAAAGTACGTCAACGCGTGAGCGGTTGATCGGCGAAATTCTTGACACCGTCATCGCGCTCGACCTTCATGGACAAGATCTTCACTCGATTGGGGAGCTTCTTGCGGGTTTGCCCGGAAACGGAAAGAAAATCCACCCCAAATAACCGCTGCGTATTGGAACCACCGCCCACCGGGTATTCCCGAAAAAACTGGGCCTTCCCGTAATCATGGTCCGCGGTCTTCCGCGTATCTGCCATTGTTGAAGAGGAATATGCCATGTCACGCCGTATACTTTGTCGCGTTACGCTGCTGTGGTTGTTGGTGTTTAGCACGACCTCGGCTTGGGCCGCGGAAAAACAGCAGCCGCTGGAAGACCACTATTTCAATTCGAACGGCGTCAAGATTCACTACTTCGTCCGTGGCGAAGGTGAACCGGTTCTGTTGATTCACGGTTTTACCGCTAGCGCCGATTCGAACTGGATACGTTCGGGCATCTTCGACGCCCTAGACGACCATTACAAGGTGATAGCGATCGACAATCGCGGCCACGGCAAAAGCGAAAAGCCGCACGATGCAGACAAATACGGCATGGAAATGGTCGAAGACCAGATTCGCCTGCTCGATCACCTGGGCATCGACAAGGCCCACTTGGTCGGCTATTCGATGGGGGGATTCATCACCGGACGATTGATGATCGAACATCCCGAGCGAGTGCTTTCCGCCACGATGGGGGGCGCCGGTTGGGAAGATCAAAAATCACAACGGCTTGATTTCATCGAAGAACTGGCCGATTCGCTCGAGAGCGGCAAGGGCATCGGCCCACTGATTGTGCGTTTGACGCCCGCTGGCGAAACGCCTCCGAACGAAGAGCAACTCAAGCTGATGAACACAGTCGTCATGATGACCAACGATCCGCAGGCGCTGGCCGCGGTCATTCGCGGTATGACTCAGTTCTTCGTTCCCGAAGACCAACTGCGGGCATGCAAGGTTCCGGTTCTAGCGATCGTCGGTAGCCGCGATCCGCTGAAAGCGGGCGTCGACGCGATGGCCAAGATCCGCCCCGACATCAAGGTCGTGGTCGTGGACGGAGCCAATCACATGACCGCCTTCCGCAAGCCGGTGTTTATCGACAGCCTGAAGGCCTTTCTTGCCAAACACAGCCGAGCGACGGCCAAGCCTCAACCGGTGGCCGCTGGCGCGGGGTAAACGTCTTGCTCCGGAGCTCCCCGGAGACGAAGTGCGGCCCACAAGCCAATCCGGGGGGTCGTGGCGTTAGGAATTTGGGCGTTTCTGCTTTGTTTCACGGCCTTTCTAGCACCGCTTTAGCCTTGTGGAACCTTCTCGCCGGGCAACCTAGTACCACAGCGCCAAGTTGAACCGCCGAGACGCGGAGTCTAAGCAGAAGCAAGGCAAACGGTTGTGTCATGTCTGGACTAAACTCAGCGGCGAGGGGATCGACTAATTCTTCTTATCGAACAAGAAACGGAAAAACTCGCGTTTTTTTACTGGTTTCTCGGCGTCTCGGCGTCTCCGCGGTGATTTGATTCTTACTGACATAGCGCTGTAGGGCTAGAATATAAATAGGCGGCCTTGGAATGCCGCCGGTCAGCAAGAGGCCTGCGGCAGGTCGCAACAGACGATCCGGTGGTTCGTTCATCTCTTGCTCGCCGCTCGGTTATCGAAGCGTGCCGCCACCTATTCAGGGCGCTGTGGTTCCGTCTTTGGCGGCGATCCTGGCGCCGGCAGTTCATCGCCGCAAATCGCTTGATCCAGGAAAGTCCATGTCGACTGGAAACGGTCGTTCTCGAACCGATTCGGCCGTTCTCAGCCGCGGCCGCGACGTTGCCGGATCACGACTGGCCGCGATCGATGTGGGAACCAACTCCATCCGACTGATCGTCGCCGACACGGAGGCGGACGGCGCCTATCGAATCCTGGATGAAGAAAAGGAGGTCACCCGACTCGGCGAGGGGCTCGAAAGAACCGGCTGGCTGGCCAAAGATCCGATTGGCCGTTCGCTGCAAGCCATCGCCAAGATGAAGGCCATTGCCGAGGGACAGAAGGTCTCGCAATTGCGGGCTATCTCGACGAGCGCCGTTCGCGAAGCTCGCAACGGATCGACCTTCTGCCGGCTCGTGGAAGAACAGTGTGGGTTAAAGTTGGAAGTCATTCGCTCGGAAGACGAGGCGCGATACGCCTTCCGCAGCGTGATCCATCATTTCAACCTCGACAACGAACCGACCGTCGTGGTCGACATCGGCGGCGGCAGCGTCGAAATCGTTTTGGCGGCCGGGACGGTGGTGGATCAGATTTTCTCGCTCCCGCTGGGAGCCGTCCGACTTTCCGAGCGTTACATCAAGAAAGACCCGATCGAGCCCGCGGAAGAAGCCGCGTTGGTCGATGCGATTGATTCGGCCCTTCGCGATTCGATCGGCCAACCGCCGTTCAAAACGCCCGTCATGATCGGCAGCGGCGGCACCTTCAGCACACTGGCTGAAATCCTGCAATGCCAACGCGACGGGCGCGTCGGCACGGTGCAGGGATCGCACGTCACGCTCAAAGAGGCCGCTCACGTGCGCCGCGAACTGGCTGAAATGTCACTCAAGGCACGCCGGCAGGTTCCCGGGCTGAGCCCGGCTCGAGCCGACATCATCGTGGCGGGACTGACCGTCATCATGCGGCTGGCCAAGCGATTCGGCTCGCGAGAGATCTGGATCAACGACAAAGGAGTCCGCGACGGGTTGCTCCTGACGATGATCGAGAGACTGCCGGGCCACGACACCGGGCCGCAAGCGCCTCAGGACCGTATGGAATCCGTGCGGCAGTTTGCCCGCAAATGCCGTGTCAACGAGCGGCACGCCGAGCAGGTTGCCCGGTTCGCGGTGGCGATTTTCGCGGGGCTGGCCGACGCATTCGAGCTTCCCGCAAGCGCCGGCGAATGGCTCGAGGCAGCCGCGATGCTGCACGAGGTCGGCTATCTGATCAACCACATCAAGCACCAAAAGCACGCCTACCACCTAATCATTCATGCCGAGTTGCCCGGTTTTTCGGCCGAAGAATTGGAGCTGATCGCCAACATCGCCCGCTACCACCGCGGCGGTCGGCCGAAAAAGGCCCACGTCAACTTCAGCCGGCTGAGGTCGCGCGACGCACGACTTGTGCCGGTCTTGGCAGGCATATTACGTTTGGCGGATGGGCTCGACCGCACCCACTCGCAGCAGGTTCGTGAAGTTCGCGCGCAGGTGGTCGACGGAACCGTTCGACTGCTCGTCGAGTCGCCTTCGGAGCCAAAGGTTGAGCTGTGGGCGGCTGAACGGAAAAGCAAACTCTTTCGCAAGTCGCTTGGCGTGTCACTCGAGGTGGCGTGGGTCAAGCATTCGATTCCCGAAGCCGCGGCGCCCGCTGCCGCCGAACCGTCACAGCCATCAACGGCGGATTCTGCCGCTGAAGAAGTGGGTCTCGAAGCCAAGGTTCCGCAAGGCAACCGCCATTTCACGGAATCGCCCACGCTTGAAACGCCCGCTAAGAGTGAAACCGAGCCACTGCGGCAGGCCATCGCCGCGGAACCCCCGCAACGTCTTGAGCTGCCTCGCAAGGAGCGGCTGGCCGACCTGCCGGCCGATCACTTTATCAATCGCGAGCTGAGCTGGGTCGAGTTTAACGCCCGCGTGCTGGAAGAGGCGTGCGATCCGACGAACCCCTGGCTTGAAAGGCTCAAGTTCCTGGCCATCTTCAATTCCAATCTCGACGAGTTTTTCGAGATTCGCGTGGCGGGTTTGCAACAGCAGCTTCAGGCCGGCATGACGCCGCAAGACTATCCCGCCGATGGGATGAACCCGATCGAACAGCTAACCGTGATCGAGCAGCGGGTTCATGATCTGGTCCAGCGGCAATACCGCTGTCTGGAAGAGGACATTCTGCCCCATTTGGCCTCGCACGGCATTGTGCATGTCCCGCTTGACCAAGTCAGCGAGTCCGAACGGGAATATGTTGACGAGCTGTTCGATCGTGAGGTGTACCCGGTTCTTTCCCCACTGGCCATTGATCCCGGACATCCGTTCCCGCACGTTCACAGCAAAAGCTTGAATGTCGCGCTGTTGATCGATCGTGATGAGAAGGGCCGCCACGAACGATTCTTTGCCGTCGTCCAGGTTCCTTCGCTTTTGAACCGCGTCGTCTTTTTGCCTCGCTCCGACGAGGCCTTGCGGTTCGTTCTGCTCGAGGACATCATTCGGGCACGACTGGGGGATCTATTCGGCCGTTTCAAGGTGCTGTCGCACACCGTGTTCCGCGTGACGCGCAACGCCGACTTGGCGTTGGCCGAAGACGAAGCCGACGATCTGCTCGACTCGATCGAAAAATCGTTGCGTCAGCGGCATCAGGGCGAACCGGTACGGCTTGAAATCTCGGCCGACGCGGATGAACTATTCGTCGAAACGGTCGCCCGCGCGCTTCAACTAGAGCCGCGGGATGTCTATCGTATTGTGGGCCCGCTCGACCTTTCGGCGCTGATCACCTTGCACTCGATCGAAGGGTTCGACGACCTCAAGGATGAGCCGCTGGTGCCGCGTGTCCCCTCGGTGCTTTCCGCCGGCAGTGACATCTTCGCCGCGATCCGCGCTCAAGACATTTTGCTGCACCATCCTTATGAGTCTTTCGGCCCCGTGGTCGATTTTATCAGCCAAGCGGCCGACGATCCGCAGGTCTTGGCGATCAAACAAACCTTGTATCGCACTAGTAGCCCAAGCCCGATTATCAACGCGCTGGCCCGCGCCGCTCAGAATGGTAAGCAAGTCACCGCGCTGGTCGAGCTGAAAGCGCGGCACGACGAAGCCAACAACATCGTCTGGGCCAAGTCGCTCGAGGAAGCGGGCGTTCACGTCGTCTACGGCGTCGTGGGCCTCAAGACGCATTGCAAGGCCGCGTTGGTCGTGCGGCACGAGCACGACGGCGTACAACGATATGTCCATCTGGCCACGGGGAATTACAACACACAAACCGCCCGCATTTACACCGATCTGGGCCTGTTCACGCGCGATCCTGATTTCGGCCAAGACACGACCGAGCTGTTCAACCTCTTAACCGGCTACTCGCAAGGATACCGCTGGAAGCGGTTCGTCGTGGCTCCCTTCGATCTTTTGGATCGCGTGCTGAGGATGATCCAGCGCGAGCAGACCCATGCCGAGGCCGGACGTCCCTCGCGCATCGTGGTCAAGGCGAACTCGCTGGTTGAGCCCGAAGTGATCGAAGCCCTGTACCTCGCGTCGCAGGCGGGCGTGGTGGTGGATCTGGCGATTCGGGGGATCTGCTGCTTGCGACCTGGCGTGCCGGGGTTGTCCGATCATATTCGCGTGACCAGCATCGTTGACAAATTTCTGGAACACAGCCGTATCTTTTATTTTGAAAACGATGGTCAGCCGGAAGTCTTTCTTGCCAGCGCCGACTGGATGCCACGCAATTTTTTCCGTCGCATCGAGCTGATGTTCCCGATCAACGATCCGGCTCTCAAGCGGCGGATCACCGACGAAATCCTACCTACCGTGTTGGCCGACAACGTTAAGACACGCCTGCTCCAAGAGGACGGAACGTACCGTCGCGTCAACCCCGCCCCCGGCGAAAACGCCGTGCGCTCGCAACTCGTCTTTCAGTCGCTGGCGAGAAAGAGCACCAGGTCTCACAACCCCATGCTCCTACACCAACAGCGCCGCAAGGAAACGTAAACGTGCCGACGAGGCCCGATGTGAGCGAGGGGCAAGAAGCCGCAATAGACGGCACGGCTGGCTTATCCCGCTTGCTGAAAATAGCGATCCGCGGGAACTCTGCACCCCGCTGACTCGTTCCCCCGCTCGTTTCGCTCCGTTTCCTCCGTTTTGCGGCAGGGAAATTATCTTGACAAGAGTTGTGGGGATTAGTAAAAACAGAAACTAGAATTTGCATTCTATTCCTTGGCCCGTGTCTGCGAATCTTCACGAGGCGGCTACCGGCATGCGACCCGGCGCGCCGTGGATTTCATCGCATTACCGGCCTCTCTGGCTACAAAACTGGTTGGAACGAACCGAGGTGACGCAAGCATGCGACATTTGAACTGGCTGATCGTGTGGGGGCTTTTCTGTTGCTCGGCGGTCGGCGCGGAGCGGAAAAACTCCTTTCCGTTGGGCGAACGGATCGACCATTTCACCGCTCAGGATTTTCGCGGAAAGCGGCACTCGCTGGACGATTACGCGGCCAAGCCGGTGGTCGTCGTGGCGTTTCTGGGCACGGAATGTCCACTGGCTCGGCTATATGGCCCTCGTCTCGAAAAACTCCAGCAACAGTTCGCCGAGCGGGGTGTGGCGTTTCTCGGCATCGACTCGAATCGGCAAGACTCGGACAGCGAAATCGCGCACTTTGCCCGCGTGTATGGGATAGAGTTTCCGCTGCTGAAAGACACGGGCAACGTCGTGGCTGACGTCTTCGGCGCGCTTCGCAATCCGCAGGTTTATGTGCTTGACCGGCATCGCGTGGTGCGCTATTTCGGTCGCGTGGATGATCAGTTCGGCCTTGGCGCCAGCACCGGATATGCCCGGCCTGAAGTGAAGCGGCATGACCTTGCAACCGCCATCGAAGAGGTGCTCGCCGGCAAGCCGGTAAGCGTGCCGATGACCAAAGCGCCGGGCTGCCTGATCGGGCGGCTACGCACCCCCGATCCGAACAGCAAGATCACTTACTCGAACCAGATCGCCCGCATTTTTCAGCAACATTGTGTTGAGTGCCATCGCTCTGGACAGATCGCGCCGTTTGCGTTGCAGCAGTACGACGAGGTTGCCGGCTGGGCCGAAATGATCGAAGAAGTGATTCGCCAGCGGAGGATGCCACCCTGGCATGCCGATCCGCGCTATGGCAAATTCTTGAATGACCGCAGCATGAGTGAAGAGGAAAAGAAAACGGTTTACGCCTGGGTTGCCGCCGGCGCGCCAGAGGGCGATTCGGCCAATCTACCCGAACCGATCGATTATCCCGAAGGATGGCAGATTTCAGGTCCCGACGAAGTCTATGCCATGCGTGACAAGCCGTTTACCGTGCCTGCCGAGGGAGTGGTCGAGTATCAGTACTTTCTGGTTGATCCGGGTTGGAAAGAAGACCGCTGGATTCAAGCGTCGGAATGCCAACCGGGCAATCGTGCAGTGGTGCATCATATTTTCGTATTTTCAATCCCGCCGGGCGCGCCGATTCCAGAGTTCAATGGTCCGGAAGGCGAAGACCGGGAGTTCAACCCGGGCAGCGGCGGCATTGAGTTGATCGCCGGCACCGCCCCGGGAACGCCACCCTTGGTTTCCCCCGAGGGAATGGCCACCTATGTCAAGGCGGGCACACGCCTGCTTTTTCAAATGCACTACACCCCCAACGGCACCGAGGTCAAAGACCGCAGCGTGGTGGGCTTTAACTTTGTCGATGCCTCGAAGGTGAAGCACAGCGTCCGCATGAACATGGCGATCAATTTCTCTTTCCACATTCCGGCCGGGGCCCCGAATTTCCCGGTTGAATCGTCACATACATTTCGCCGTGACGGGATGTTGTTGTCTCTGGTACCGCACATGCACTTGCGTGGCAAGTCGTTCCGCTACGACCTGCGCTATCCCGATGGCACGACCGAAACGATTCTTAACGTACCCAACTACGACTTCAACTGGCAAACGGTCTATATGTTGGAAAAGCCCAAGTTCGTTCCGGCCGGCACACGCATGTTGTGCCTGGCCCATTTCGACAATTCCGAAGACAACCTGGCGAACCCTGACTCCGATTCCGACGTGTACTGGGGCGATCAGACGTGGGAAGAGATGATGATCGGCTGGTTTTCCGAAACCACAGACGTCGATCCCAATGAGGTTGATCCGTCAGCCACCCGTACCGCACGATTCGTGCGTGAGTCGCAAAAACGACCGCCTCGGGTGGGTCGGCTGCTTTCCAAAGCAGCCGCCGCGGCGGCCGCCTCATCCACGGGCATTGACACTTTCCTGCGGCGACTCGATCACGTCGTACCGCAAGTCGATCGTGTCGACGTCAGCACGGTTGACCAGGGGCAACTTCGTTTCCTTGAAGTTGCCCAGCCTCCGGTGTTGGATCATGAGGCCGGGCGCACCGGGCGCCGGTACGACGCCGATCGCTCGACATTAGCCGCCTCACTCGAAAGCAGCGAACCGATTATCCATGCGGTTCTGGCTCATGAGACCGCGACCGACATGATGACCATGGCCCGCGCGTTTTCCTCGAGCATGCACGTCCCGATCACGCTCGATGGCCGGCCTGCGGTGGTCAGTTTTTGGAGCACGGAGTCAGACGCCTTCCCCAGCGTTGCCGTGAAGATTCTCGAAGACCTTGCCCGGCGCATGGGCGACAAGGACTGATCCCCGCCGGTTTCATAGACGCTGAATAGGGAGAATGCCTCGGCTGGTCCGTAACTTCACAAGCCGCCAATGAATGAGTTACCGACCCCCCCTGTGCGGCGGCCATGTCGAGATCACCGCTTGGGTCGTGCTCCGCGCAAACCTAGACCGGACGGCTCACGGCTCGCAGTACGGACGACGTCGCCTGCGATTTGTTCAAGACATAAAAATGAACGCCCGGCACGCCGGCATCGATCAGCCCTTGCGTTTGGGCCGTGGCGTGCTGGACCCCAACGTCAAACTGCCCGTCGGGTTCATCTTCATATTGTTCCAAGCGAGACACAAGCTGGCACGGCAATTTCGCTCCGCACATGGATGTAATGCGACGAACCTGGGCCAGATTGGTCACCGGCAAAATGCCCGGTACGAGCGGTGCCTTGATGCCTAAAGCATCGTAAGATTCGCGAAAGCGGAAAAAATCTTCGTTGTCATAAAACAATTGCGTCAGCACGACGTCGGCCCCGGCGTCGACCTTGCGTTTCAGGTTCTCAAGATCGATTTCCAGGCTGGGCGCTTCAACGTGTTTCTCGGGATAGCCGGCCACGGCGATGCCGAAATCGGAAAACTCCGACCGGATGAGCGCCACGAGTTCGTTGGCGAATCGCAATCCGCCCGGAATCGGCTCGAAGCTTTGGTTCCCTTTAGGCGGATCACCGCGCAGCGCCACGATGTTTTCGATACCTCGCTGCCTGGCATCGCTCAAATAGCGTCGCAGATCGTCGGCCGTTGCCCCCACGCACGTCAGATGCGCCGCGACGCTGAGCCGGTGCTTGTGCCGTACTTGCTCGACGATGTCAAGCGTTTTGTCGCGTGTCGAGCCGCCGGCACCGTAAGTGCAGGTCACGTAGCTCGGTTTGAACTCCATGAGCGTGACGAGGTGCCCGAACATCGTCCGTTCGCCCGCCTCGGTTTTCGGCGGGAACAACTCGAAGGAAAGGCCGAACTTCCCCGCCCCATAAGCTTCGGAAACCTTCATGATCGTAGCGTCTCGGTTGATAACGACACCAGAAAATCGCGGTCGACCCGGTGCGCGGCGGGGTCATGTTCTCTTGCCAAGCCGAACATCATAACGAAAGCGGCTCGCCGGGCCACTGCCGCTCGTGGCGCGTCAGCTCGTACATGTCACGCAGCAATTGCACGTCGCATGGCCGCTGCACCACGTTTCGGCGGGTGAACATCCGCGCTTGGGTGGCAGCCATCACTTCGACCGGCGCCTCGGTCACCTGCCCAAATGACCGGGCATAGTTGACAAAGCTCGGCACCTCGGTCGTGACGAAGCCGTAAACCATGCTGCATGCCCCGATCGTTTTGCCAGTAAAAATACCCGTGTTGATCGCCGTTTTGGCATAGTCGCCGATGAAACAACCGACAAACTGCATCTCGGTTTTCACCTTGCGGCCATCGTAGATCATGTTCACCTGGCCATAGGTGTTCTTCAAATCGCTATTGCAGGTTCCCGCTCCCAGGTTGATCCAACTGCCCAGGTAGCTGTGCCCCAGAAAGCCGTGGTGCTGCTTGTTGGTGTACGGTTCGATGATCGTGGCTTCAATCTCACCGCCGATCTTCGTGGTGTGCCCCAGCGAACAGCACTCCTTGATCGCGGCATGTTCGAGCACGCGGGCACGAGGACCAACATAAGCGGGTCCGCTGAGATAAGCACAGGAGCCGATCGTCGCCCAGTGGTCAATCAGAATCGGCCAGTCACTCGTGTCCGTGACCACATGGCGCCCTAGCCGGGCATCCGACGCGACAAACACACCCTCGGAAACCTCTTCATACGCGCCGCCGGTCAACCGGCAATCGAGACTCTCGCGGAAAATTTCCAGGTGATATCGCACGATGTCATGCGGAAATTTCAGCAGCGGCAACTCGGCATCGAGCGGTTCAAGCTGCAATGAATCCGTGAACAGGGTTAATTCCTCGGCACTGCTGCGTTCCGAGGGCAGCGCATGACCTTTGGGCAACAATGCCGCCGCCATGCGAGCGCCGCACCGCACGATGCCCGGTCGCCCGGCGCGCAACAGCCGCACGACCGTTTCTTTGGCCGACACCGATGGAACCACCGCCGCGTTGAGCAGCAAGATCGGATCGCTGGTCGTCGAAAGCTTGGCATGATGCGCGGCAAAGTCCTCGGCAACCACTTTCCGTAGATGCGGGCGCACGATCCAGCGAACCGCCTCGCCGATCGAAATGACCTGATCGATCAGGCGAAAACTCCCGCAACTGATGGCAAACACCGGCTTGCCGATTGTTACCGGATACAGCTGCGCGGCGTACTCGTCCTCGAATAAAAGAATGCTCATCGAAGCAATCGCCAACCCATGTTAATAAACCGCCGCGAGCGGCCTAACGCTTGCCGCCCGAGAGGAAACGGCACCGGAAATCGCACTTTACGTTACAACCGTCGTCTTTCACAACGGCGGGCAAACCAGTCTTGCATAAGAGCTTAGCACGCTGGAGCAACGGTTGTCGACGACCGCCCCGACAACCCCTCGCACCGAACGGATACCACAGCGTTTTCCGGCTAAACACGATGGCCCGGCCCCGACAACCTTCAAGCCATGTCCGGCGGCGGC
>Ga0114931_10000451_pt1 | contig 49404 bp, 46 predicted proteins | sample 2SBtaG_FD_89579 | JGI IMG/M metagenome (GOLD analysis project Ga0114931, IMG submission 89579) | Deep subsurface microbial communities from Kolumbo volcano to uncover new lineages of life (NeLLi) - 2SBTROV14_V59a metaG | ecosystem: Environmental > Aquatic > Marine > Volcanic | place: Kolumbo... | reverse complement strand
CTCACTGTACCCGCTGAAGAAGCTCTGCCGCAACGGTTAGATACTGCCGGGCACGTACGTGCCCGGTGTTTGTATATGTCTACACATTGCACTAGTAGGATAGCTCCGCTCAACAGAAGTGGAGGTATACGTAATGATGGGTTGGCAAACGGGCGAAGTGCGGCCTGCTTCTTGCAGCGAGGAAAACAAGTAGAAAGACCTAACGAAGGAAGCACAAAAACAGAAACGGCAAAAGGCAGTGACCGGAGCCAACCGTAGAGGGAAAAAGGACAAGTAACAGGACGCTCACCATGCTGACAGTAGGTAACTGCTCACCGTGTATTTCCACTACTGTGCACATGCTCCGCCACATACCTACATGGAAGACCGCTCCAAGGGCGCTTGCCCGGTCTTAGTCCTCCATCATATAGGTGTATAGGCTCCACCGTACAAAGCGCTACAGACAGTGAGGTTTTGGGAAGTGTGAGCAGTTACGACAGTAGCACTTGACGCTCCTGTCGGTGTACTATAGTATATGCAGCATAAACGGCCCCGCGGGGCGGTTTTTTAGACAAAAACACCATGAATAGATTTATTAACTACTTACGCGATACGCGTGGTGAGCTCAAGCACGTGAGCTGGCCGACACAGCACCAGACAATCATTTTTACGGTGCTTGTCATTGCGGTATCTCTCCTGACCGCGGTGTACCTAGGTGTCCTGGATCTCATTTTCCAAAAAGGACTCGCGTTTCTCGTTGGGTAAGCGCTATTTTCACTAGCAGATAGATATTTATGTCCAAACAAGAAAACATAGGAGAACGCCATTGGTACGCCATACACACCTATGCGGGGTATGAGAAGGCGGTTGAACGCAACCTGCGTCAGCGCATTGAGTCTATGGGCATTGGTGACAAGATATTTGATGTCGTTGTACCGACCGAGAAGAAGATAAAGATAAAGGGAGGCAAACGGGTCGAGGAAGAAGAGAAGATCTACCCCGGGTACCTTCTCGTGAGTATGATCGTCGACGAGAACTCATGGTACGTTGTGCGGAATACACCGCGGGTAACAGGTTTCGTTGGCTCGGGCGTGCAGCCGGTGCCGCTTGAGGAGGAAGAAGTAGAGACGCTCTTTAAACGCATGACATCTGATACGGTGAAGCATAAGATCGATCTTGCGGTAGATGATGCGGTTGTTGTTGTTGACGGCCCGTTCAAAGAGCTTGAAGGTAAGATAGGCGAAGTGGACGAGGAGCGCGGCAAGGTCAAGGTGCTTGTGCCAATGTTTGGTCGCGAGACACCCGTTGAGCTCGATTTCTTGCAAGTCCGTCGTATATAAGGTAGTCTAGTTCACCATGGCAAAAACAGTCGTCAAACAAGTAAAGTTACAAATAGAGGCAGGTAAGGCAAATCCGGCACCGCCTGTTGGCCCTGCACTCCGTCAGGCCGGCATCAACATTGGCGATTTCGTAAACAAGTTCAACGAAGCAACAAAGGACAAGATGGGCTCGGTCGTTCCGGTCATCATTTCCGTGTATGAGGATCGCTCGTACGATTTTGTATGTAAGACCCCACCCGCAAGCAACCTTATCCTGAAAAAGCTCGGCAAGGACAAGGGTTCAGGTAAGAATCTGGTTTCCAAGGCGGGTACGCTTACCATGGCTCAGGTAAAGGAGGTGGCAGCTGAGAAGCTTCCCGACCTCAATACTGACAATGTTGATCAGGCGGCAAAGAGCATCGCCGGTACCGCTCGATCGATGGGTGTAGACGTACAGTAGGTATTTCCAACAGACCTTGCGTATCATTTCTGTAAGAAGTCGAGCTTCAGTAGCAGTAGTAGTGTTACGCGACACCTCTGCCCCACTAATCGTAATCGGCTGTTCTGCCGCTTTTTAGTATACGCGCCAGTCTATACCTATATGTTGTGGCTTCAAGTATGATGTGGCCTAATGCCCAGACGGAGGCTAATGCCTTGTGCTGCGATGCTATTCTCGATATAGTTTCTTACATACAAAATAGTACATCTTACAGCCAAGAGCATCGTACCGGGAAGCGCGACTGCTAATCACAACATAATATGAAAAAAACATCACGTTCTATTGCACTGGGTACAGCACTTTTTTTTGTGCTGACCATCAGCCTTGCCCCCGTTACCAACGTACAGGCGCAATTTAGTTCGACACGCGACCTCCACACACAGCTGAAGAACTTACGTGAGCAGATCCAAAACAGAGTAGCTGCGTCGTTGCCTAATCTCAAACTGGATCCAACTCCAGTTCCCGAAAACCTTACGCAGCTGAAGAACTTACGTGAGCAGATCCAAAACAGAGTAGCTGCGTCGTTGCCTAATCTCAAACCGGATCCAACTCCAGTTACCGAAAGCCTCATCGCAAACGGCACGTTCGAAGAGAGCACCGCAGACAACATGCCACTACACTGGAACAAAGGTATGTGGGGTACACACAACGCTCTCTTCTCGTATCCAGTAACTGGGGTTGAGGGTAGCAAAGCCGCGCGTGTTGAAATAAGTCAGTACACTAGTGGTGACGCAAAATGGTATTCGGACCCCGTTGCGGTAACTGCAGGGGGAACCTATGCGTTTGCAGATCAGTACACTGCAGACACAAACACCGTTGTGGTGGTGGCTGCCTACGACGCGCAGGGAACGGCTTCGTACTTTCAAATAGGAACCGCACCTGCAACCCATGGCACTTGGGAAACGTTCAGTGCAACGTTCGACGTTCCTGCACAAACGGCGACAGTAAGCGTATTCCACCTACTTAATACCACAGGCTCGCTTACGATCGACAATGTATCACTAACAGAAGTAACGTCACCCACGTTGCCTGCAAACGATCTGCCCGTCAACCATTCGGTTGAAGTAGCAGATGGAGATAATCCATACAAGTGGATCCATTCAGATTGGGGGGTAAATTCACCGATTTACCAGTATGTCAGCGGTGATGCGCATGATGGTACCAGAAGTGTAAAGGTGACAATGACCAACTACGAGTCAGGTGACGCAAAGTGGATGTTTCAGCCTGTTGCGCTTGATACTGACAAGGACTATCGATTTACTGCGTGGTATAAGACCAACGTTACGCCCCATGTGGTGGTTCAGTATCAGCATGATGATGGTAGCTATAGCTACCACGGAATGCATAACCCGCAGCCGGGAGCAGATGCGGCCACAGCATGGCAGAAGTATTCTGACACTTTCACGGTTCCTGCAGGTGTTGTGACGGTAAGTGTATTCTTTTTTCTCACCACGAACGGATGGGTGCAAACAGATGACTACTCGATAGAGCCATACACACCAGTTCCTTTCGCTCGACCGCTTGTCACGCTGACATTTGACGACGGGTTTGAGGAGAACGTAGACACGGCCCTGCCGGTACTAGCAAATCATGGATTTTTGGCAACATACTGCTTTGCCACACAATTTCTCGAAGGACAGCCTGATAACATTGCTAAAGCACGGCGAATCGCCCAGGCGGGGCATGAGATCTGCTCGCACACGGTAACGCACCCATTCTTAACTCGTCTTTCTGATAGTGATCTCACGTATGAGCTGAGTCATTCAAAAGATGTGCTTGAGTCAATTATGGGACAAACCGTTACATCGTTTGCATCACCCTATGGAGACTATAATGAGCACGTGAATCAAGCCATTGTTCGGTACTACACACTGCATCGTACGGTCGATGAGGGTTACAACACAAAAGATAACCTCAATCCATATATGCTTCGGGTTCAGAATATTACCCCCAGCACAACGATTGAGCAGTATCGCAACTGGGTCGACAAAGCTGTTCAGGATAAGGTGTGGTTGATATTTGTGTACCATGTGGTAGCAGAAGCGAATCCGGGCCCCTTCGATGTTCTGGCGTTGGAGTTTGCGTCACAAATGGATTACTTGGCGCAGTCAGCTGTGACAGTGTTGCCGTTGCGAGATGCGCTGCAGGAAGTGGCTGCGCAGTAGCCGCACGCAAAGCCAGCCTGTCCTGCGGCATGCTGTTCATTGGAGCAACAGGTATCATGAAGTGGCGTAGGCGCAAACGCACATCTATTTTGCTTAGCATTGGGTTGACGTGTGTCGTGCTGTTTGTGGGTATGCTGTTGCTACTGGCCGTATTACATGAGCCCAAGCATCGCACGCAAACAGTTGCATCCACAACAGATTTCCAACTGCGCACTCAACCACACGTAGTCGCAAGTACAACCAACGCGACATCTACAGCATCAAAGACCTTGTCTGCTGAGCCTAGTGGTTATGTAACAGCAAGCAGTGCTGCTGTTACAGTTACGCATCCGAACGTTACGGGTTCTGCGACACAGGCGTGGTGGGGTGTATATGCTGGTGATAGTCCAGAAGACGCACACGTATTTGAACAATTGGTTGGGAAGCAGGCTAACCTTGTTGTACTCTTTTGGGCGTTTGGGGACGAATTTCCTACGTACTACAGCGACATGATTGGTGCACGTGGACAAACACTCGTACTGTTTTGGGAGCCAGACACACACTACCAAGCCATCATAGATGGCAAATTGGATGCCTCAATAGCTGCCTTTGCTGAGGGTGCGCATAGGTATGGCTATCCCGTCATTCTAGTGCCATTCAATGAAATGAACCTAAACGAGACCGTTTGGGGGTATGGTCAGTTGGGGAATACCCCACAGAAGTTTGTAGAGGCGTGGCGACACATCCATGATTTCTTTGTTGGGGTGAACAATGTACAGTTTGGTCTCGCGTACAATAATGTTTCTATTCCTGATGTTCCAGATAATGCGTTTGACCGGTACTATCCCGGTGATGCCTATGTCGATATCGTGGGGGTTGATGGCTTTAACTTCGGCGATCCTTGGGTGTCATTTGACGATACGTTTAATGAATCACTTGTTGCGTTGACCGTATATGGCAAGCCAATCATGTTATTCTCACTTGCGAGCACCCCAGGTCCGTCTCGACCAGCATGGATACGTGACGGTCTAGGCAGCGTAATGGACCAATTTCCAAGCATTATTGGATGGACTTGGTTTAACGTGCGGAAGGAGCGTGATTGGCGCGTACAGGCAGATAGCGCATCGCTCGATGCTTTTAGAGCAGTAGTATTCTAATACATACATACCAACCTTTTAATCTAAGGCGCATCCAAGCGACAGGTTGACAACACTTCGTTGTACGTGCAGTATTTGTGCATCGTCGCTTGAAGGGGAGCGGCTATGTTTATGGTACTCCCCATATGAAGATATCTGTCCTTGTTCCGTGTTTTAATGAGGAACCCACAGTAGAAGCCTCTGTACGTGCTGTACTTGCCCAAACGAGGCCCGCGGATCAAATACTGTATGTTGATGACGGCTCTACAGATGGCACGCAAGAAATCTTGCGCAGTTTTTCTAATGAGATCACTTTGTGTGCCATTCCAGAGAATACGGGCAGCAAGAGTGCTGCACAAGAATACGGACTTACGTTTGTCGAGGGCGACATTCTTATCACCACTGATGCCGACACTGTCCTCGCGCTTACATTCATAGAAGAGATTGAGAAAAGTTTTTCAGATCCATCTACTGTTGCCGTTGCAGGCCACGTAAGTAGTGTGCCACACAATTGGGTAACGCTTGCGCGAGCGTTTGAATATGCGCTTGGTCAACACTTGCATAAACGAGCACAAGATCACCTTCGATATATCTTTGTCATGCCGGGAGCGGCAAGTGCGTTTCGCATGAGTGAGTTTAAAAAATATGTCACGTTTGACCATGACACAATCACGGAGGATCTTGATTTTACCTACAAACTCCATTTGCATGGGTGTACCATACGGTACAACAACAATGCGGTTTGCTATACGCAGGACCCCGCAACTGTTATGGGCTACCTCAAACAGATGCGGCGTTGGTTTGGAGGAGGTTGGCAAAACTTACTAAAGCACAGACATATGCTTTTGTCGTCACCTGCACGGGCACTTGAACTATCGTTGGCGTATGCGGAGGGAACCGTGTTTTCACTGCTTTTGCTTGTGCTGCCGGTACTCAATCCTATATTGTGGTTGAAATCGATCGTAGGGTACATGGTTGTGGTGTTCCTTTTTGCTGCTTGGGCGGCTTTGCGAGAGAAGCGCTTGGCGCTGCTCCTCGTACCGTGCTACTATCCACTATTTGCCTATATCAGTGTGTATGTCTTTTTGGAACAGTTTGTACACGAGGTTGTCTTGCGTCGTAATAATATGCACTGGTACAAACCCGCGCGCTTTAAGCTATCATAGCGACTATGTTCGGTGTTGGTTTTAGCTTACAAGTCATGGTGCACATAGTCATAAATGTGTGGAATGCAGGCTTTGGTAGACACAACATGACAATTCTGTTCTTGCTTAAGAAACTGTTCCCAGGCTTGTATACGCGCTGCGAGCAGGGCACGTTCACGCGTGCGTTGAGTGTATGCATTGTTGTGGTTGTGTGGTCATTAATGTTGTTGGGCGGGGTGGGTATTCTGATACATGCTGTTTCAGACAAGCACTCGTCCGTGCAGCTCGCGTCGCGTGTGTTTTCCTACCTCAACACAAGATATGTGACCACACAAGAAATAGTGCCGACTATTGTGACCACTCAGCCCGGTGATAATCCACAGGTACCATCCTTGAGCATGGTCGAGGCTACGCAACAGTTTTTGACCATGACGGACACCAAAATTGTTTGTGGAGTAGACGTAACGTGCTGTACGGTGTATGAACCAGCTATATCTTGTGTAGGTTTCCTGTCCCACGAAGACGGTGTTGATACTGCACCGTTAGAAAAGCAAATCTGAAACCTGTGCCGACTAGTGTTTGACGTAATTAGACCTGCGCACCCTGCTGCCAACAGCGGCGCATCCTTGGTGAGGGGGATGTGATGGCGGCATAACCACACGAGGCTACGTAAACCATGGTGTGACCTAGTGGCAACGGGAGTATGTTAACAAAGCGTAATCGCTCGACATGTGTTAGCGTACAATGTTCACCGCACATCTCATACGCCTATGTAGCCATGTCCTTCCCAAGGTGTATTACGTATCCCACTTACAAGCTCAGCACGTATGTTTGAGGCGACCATTTATTGACAGCCTTGGCTTATGCATCAGCTCCAGTAGGAGAGCCACCAATGTTTTTGATGACGACAGTGGCGTGTACCTTGAGCGTTTGTGCAAGGTGGCGCCACAGTATTGATTCTGTGACATGGTTAAGTCCGTGGGTGTGTATTCAAAAAACGGAGCACGCATCATTCTTCGTTTCTTTTGTCACATTCTTTTTCTGGAATCTGCTACGAACAAAGTAGCTATGCGAGCCACACGAAACAGGGTGGCCGTACGTACTGCGTCTTGTTGGACGTCGGTAGTACCTCTGCGCTTTGGTGCAGCTAGGTATACAGGCAAGGGAGGTGTGCCATGACGACAGGGCCAGAGGGGGTTATGTATACGGTATACGTACCCCAGCAGAACCCATTCAACCCCTGAGACTCGTTCACGACATTCTTTGACGCGTTCCGCTTGTGCATGAGGGCAGATGAGCAAAGTCGACGGAGCGAGCGTACACGCAAAGCGTTTATGGATAAGGCCGCAATAGCTATCGAGTACGCCGGCCAATCGTACAAAGCCGCCCGCAAGGACGTGCTCCGCTTTGGTGCCCATGTTGGGTTGCGGAAAGACGGCATCATGCAAGAACACAGTACCAGCATCAACGAGAGGGCAGTGCGAGACAGTTGCAGACGCATGATGGTTGTCGCGCGGTTCGAAAACAGGCGCGTTGATCCATTTCCTGGTTATTCATGGATGCTTCACTAACAAACCCCACATGTGCATGTGGGGCAGTGTGTGATCGTTTTTAGCGGTACTTTTTGTACCTATGCCCTAGCAGCTCGAGGTTGAACATTGCTATGGACTTTTGGTACGGAAAGAGGAACACAGCAGCATACACAAAACGCCGGAGCGCCCGGCGAATGCGGTAGAGGCGAATGGTCATCGACATCTCTATACTCCTTGTGGTGTTGTGTGAACTACGCATGAGCATAGCGCACCAGCAGAAAAGGCGCAACGATTTGACTATTTGATGCGGCGCTCTACATGCGGAGTGGATACATGGTTGTGCCGGTACGGTGTCGGTAACAAGGTCAGCGACATCGCCATAGTACGTTGCGTCTGGCCAGTGCTTTTTGAGGAGTACGGTTGGGAAGTTTTCCCACTCGCAGAAGATGTGTTCAGTTTCTTTTTCATGAAATACTTGGTCTAGGGCGTAAGAAAACTTCCCGATGACAACGAATACATCGTGGTGTGTGATACTAAGGCATTTGTCTTGCTCTACTACTCCTTGCCTAACATAGTTCTCAGTGGTACAAAAACACCGATGAAGCCATCGTTACATTGAATGACCTTGGTATCCTCAGAGCAACAGTAGAAGGGAGTAAGGTTGTGGTATACAATCTAGATAACTAGTGCTAGTAAAAAAATGAAGCAGCAACATCCCTCGGCGCAACAACCAAAGAAACAAAAGGAACGGTCAGGCTCATCGGGCGAGAAGAATACAAACGTTACACTGGAAGTGGTGTTCGTGCCACACATGACACCAACTCTACGGCGGTACTTTCAGGAGCACCTGCCAAGGGAGGGGTAACGCAGTAGCACGCGGCTTCGAGAAGTGAAGTATGGCAAGATCCGGGCCGATAGCGATTGTAGGCTTCGGGCGCTAATGGGTTGCAAAGACGTCGTTGTGCTGGTTTGCCAACTGAGGGGAGAGGATCAAGACCGTGACGACTGGTCTGCGGACCAAAACGTACGCTACACCGACGGCTGCGCCTCCACGCAGCATACAAACATGGTTCGCATCCCACAGATGCTACGGCATCGACCTCGAAAACCTACACCTGGCACCTTCGCCTTACTGACCGGGTCATTTAACCCTGTAATTCACGCTGACAGATTGCGACTGGGCAGTATGGTCGAACACCGCGCAACGTGCGCGAGATTTCGCTATAGAGGTGTCCACAGACCGTACGTATGTAAAAGACAAGTACTGTAATTAATAGGACATTCACAAAAACACCGTCAGAATAAGCGGTGTTTTTGTAAGACAAGGGACAGCTGTTGACCTCATGGACAGCGTTTTGTACACACAGGATACCCACACGAAATACACATTGGCAGGTAACGAAAAAGAGGGTACACCTGTATGCAGAGCAAACCGGTCCGGCAAGGGATGTCAGGTTTGCTTACAACGTGACTGGATCAGGGGGCTGATTTTCAGCTACGCGGGACCCGACGGTATCTGTCCACTGACAGGCATCGCATGTCGGATCCCGACAGCTGAAAAGCACTAGGTTGGGCACTCTTTAGAGCTCAGCCAAGGGGAAACTGCTTTGAGGCGTTATCCGTTAGTTCGTACCCGCCAGTATGGTGGGTGCCCCCCGAACATGACGGCACGCAGGAGCACATCATCATCGAAAGCGAACGTCATGCGGTAGGGGGCCGTAGGGCGGTATGGCTGTAGCCTCGACGACACTTACCATGAACGTGACCGGTTTTGAGGCACTTACTTGACCTTTCCGTATGATACGACAGCAGCGAGGGTAGCGAGACCATATACAACGGACTGCTCGCAGGGCTTACGGCAGCGGACATTGGTACGGGTACGCTGCACTGCGCTATATGATGTCGACATGTCGATATGTCGATATATCGTCGGCACCTCAAGCTGTGAGCAGGGCGAGTGCGAACCGTGCGATAGCTGTCGTCACCTCTACATAGAGGTGACGAACACGAACCACGCGATGCGCATCAACTACGTGGTGGAAGAGGTGAGGACCGGTGGTAACAGTGCCAATGGCGGTGCCGGTGGGGTAGGTGGCAGTGGTGCCAGCGGTACGGCAACAGAGAGTCTTCTTGGTTTGCAGGTAAGTACCACGGCTGCAAGTAGTACCGATACGGCTACGAGCAAGGCGAGCAGTACTATACCGACTGCCGAGGACCGTATTGCAGCAATACAGGATCGGATGAATGAACAGCTATCCGGCTTCCGGCATTGACCGCGCGCAACAGAGTATTGTTCTTTTTTATAAACACAGTAGCGCTCTTTTCTAACACACCGCGGACCCACATTGCACCGTCTACACGAGCAATTGGGCAGACAGAGCAGCGTGAAAACGCGGCAGGTGTCCGTAGTGCATCAGAAAGGAGTATAGGTATCTTTAGTAACCTTATGCACAAGTATGAAATATACTACCTACATATATAACACGTTCACCTACACACTCGGTGCCCTGGTGCTTGCGGTGCTTAGCGCAAGCCTGTTTGGCGTACACACCGCACGTGCGGCAGACAACGCCGCCCCACGCTTTATTGAGCCGCTTGGCAGTGCCACCGTGGCCGAGGGTAGCTTGTTCGCGCGCAACGTGGCTGCACTTGTGTCCGACCCTGATGGCGACACACTCGCTTTTTCATTGGTATCGGGTGCTCCTGCCGGAGCTACGCTAGGCGCCAAGAATGGTTTGTTGACATGGACGCCCAGCGAGGTGCAGGGTCCGGGAACGTACACACTCACCATAGCTGTTTTTGACGGGCAGCACGCCGCAGTCGACGACTTGTCTGTTGCGGTGACAGAGGTGAACACCGCGCCGAGTACGCACTATGCCGTCTACACGACGCGCTACGAAACGCCGGTGCTTACCACCATGTACGCAAGCGACCCCGATCTACCTACGCAAAAACTCTCCTTTAGTATCGTGCACGCGCCAGAGCACGGGACACTGAGTACCGTCGCGGGCGACAAGGTCATATACTCGCCGGAAGCAGGATTCAGCGGCGTCGATTCGTTCAAGTATACGGTAAGTGATGGAGAGGCAACTAGTGCACCCGATGTTGTTGCCATACTCGTGCGCGTGCGTGGTGAGGGTGTCACAGCCTCAGTGACGCCTAAGGACATACAAGAGGAGGCAACAGGCGCAAGCACAGCACAACCTTCAGCTGCACCCGCGCAGACAGAAACAGCCAAGGGAGCACTTACCATACGTGACGCGCATACGGAAGATGTAGACGCAGCTGCAGGGACGGCGCATGTGGTCTGGCAGACGAATGTGCCATCACAGAGCATGGTCGTGTGCGGACTACCGAGCAATGCGCCGTATACGTTTGAGGTGACGGCGCCAAATTTCGGGTACCAGTGGAGCACCGCGCTCATGAGGGCACGTGTTACCGAACACCGCGTGCCGCTTGCAAGCCTTGCCGCCGGCTCGCACTACTGTCGCGTGGCAAGCAGGGAGAACGACAGTGCGCCATGGACTGTTTCCAACGAGTTCATCTTTGTGGTCGGTGCCGAAGGAGGCACCGCATCGACGGGCGCAGGAGCCACGTCGTTGCTCAACACCACTGAGTCCACGACCGCAGGCGGTGAAGTAACCGCAGGAGAGGAAACGAGCTTAGCCACGGGGACAGGGGAAGGTACCGAAGCATCTGGCCACACCGCAACGGGACTCTTTTCGCTTGGTCACCTCTTCTCGTGGGGTACCTGTGCACCTGAGTGGGATGTGTGGGTTCTTGTTGCCTTGGCACTTCTCTTCGCGACGACCTGGCCCCGTGAAGCACTTGTCGCAAAAACTGCTGACGCAAAATCTTTGACCCGTTTTTACTGGCTCTCTGCAATTGGTACTGTCACATTCCTTATTGTGTTCGTGCAGGGGCAGAGCGCCTGGGTCGTTCCTATTGGCCTGGGCACTATGGTGCTCATTGCGGGAACCGTTGCCAATATCTTGTATAGGGAGACCGTAGCACCGCGTGACTGTCTGAGGTTGGTAACGCTCGCCATACTTACGGCACTCCTGCTTGCAGCGATACTAGCCATACTGTTTGGATGGACGTGCGCTATTGTGCCACTCGTACTGTTGGTCGTGATCATTGCAGTTCGATACCTACTTGCACGAAAAAAGGATACAAACCAATAACACGTTACGCGCAGCGTACTGCGTCCGCGGAGGTATGTCTGTCTTGTCGCATGGCCACCTGTCCGGTGGCCATGTGTGCTGTGCTGCCGTATACAGTATACGGTACATGTTTTCCCACTCCGTGCGGACAGCCGTCCACGTGTAGGTGTGTGGTACACGATGTTGCGCAAAAAAATACTAGTATTTATTACGTAATTAATACTAGTATTTTTTACTGGTGACATAGCATGGCGGTGTTGTGGTGCACCATGTGGAGACCCGACAAGAGATCAGCAGGTAGGGCATGGTGTGCCACACCCATCTTGCGCGTAGTCCGGCTGCATCACGCGAGTGCAAACAGGCAGTTGAGTACTGTCTTGGTACGGGTTGTGGCTAAACCATGTTGGTCTGCTTACGGCCTGTTGACAAGCTGCATGGAAAGGGACATTATGAGCCCGGTTAGAATCCGTTCACTGCGCATCCCAAGGAGGTGCTGTATGCTCGTTGAAGAAAACATGTCTGTGAGGTTTGTGGTTGACCAGGAGCAGCCGTATGGAACCACGATGAACTTTTTTCAGGCCAGGACGTACATGAAGGAGTGCTACAGGAAACTGAAGCTTTCCGAAGAGCATCTGAATGATACGGCCGTACTACATATGGCCGTGAGTATCAACGGTACCGTGGTCTTTCATCTCAGCATGATGGCTGTGATACGTGTCTCAGCGTTGTGGCGCAAAGAGCACGACGATGAAATGCAAGCGGTACTCGTCGCAGGTGATGCGACGAAACTCTTGCTGATGCTCATACGGTATGTCGGTATGGATGTCGGTATGGCTTCTGTAGATCACCACACTGGGACGGGCGAATCGGCACGTTCTGCACTGTGCCACAATATCGGATAAAACTATTCAACACGTGAACCCCGCTTGCGCGGGGTTCTTTGCATGTTCTCGGAGGTGCTAGTGCAGGTGCAAGGCGCTTTTCAGAGAGTGTGGTTCGTGTGGGGTACTTGTGGCGGTTGTGGGCATGGCGCTTGCACAAAACTACGCGCACGTGATCGACTGGCATTTGCTCATGGGGCTATGTGCAGTCACTGTCTTCGCATCATTCCTCCCTGACCTCGACCGTGACTGAAGTCTTCCGTTCCACCTCATTTTCTGGGCATGTGCACTCGCATGTGGTGGCGTACTACGCTATACACCTTGCAGGTGATACAGACAATATATATGAGCTGCGTTGGGCAGCGACGTGTAGTGGTATTGTTTGTGTGGTTTGTGGTTGACGATATGTGCAAACGCTTTACGCACCACCGTGGCATGATGCGCTCGTTTCCCGCGGCCGTGGTTGCTGCACTAGTAGTGCGCATAGGTGTTCGCGCACTTGGCGCACACGACCTTGCAATGCGCATGTTCGCGGTTGGAGCGGGAGCAGGGTACCTCACGCATCTCGTACTCGACGAGATGCATGCAATGGTGAGCAGTGACGGGTATCTGCTGTAACCACCTCGGTCACTCGGCAGTGCACGCAAGCGGTGTGCGCACTCTCGCATGGTTTACGTACGCACGTGCGTACTGCCCATACTTCTTCTGTACGTCGCCTTTCTGTAAAGTGGGCATAGCAACAACGCGCTCGAAAGAGCGCGTTGTGGTGCGTCTGCGTCGCAAGCGATACTAGTGCAACCAGAATCCAATGAGTCGTTCGCGAAGCTTTTGCCAAATACTCTGGACCGAATCGTTTGCTACTGCGTGTGCAGCTGCCGCGACCTGAACGTTCGATCGTTGGTCAGGCATCGGCTGCGTTGCGACTGCCAGCTGCGTGTCCTCGTGCTTCTGTGGCGCGACGCCAACCTCGTTGAAGGTCTCTTGTGGCACCGCTTCATCGTTTACCACGTAGCTCGTGATGCGCTTTTTGAATGCGCGTATCTCACGTTGCTGCGTCGCGGAAAGCGGGAACTGTCGGTTGCACCAGAGTTCGTTTATCTTCTTTTGCGTGGTGTAGTAGATGTAGCCGGTCGGGTTCTCCGCACCCCACGGTGCCAGCACATCGTCTGCGTAGCGTGCCTGGAACGCGCGCACCGCATCGTACGTGGTGGTGTCGTAGGTGCCGGTAAGCGTGACGCGCGTGTCGTGCTCAAGGGTCTTCAGGAAATACTGTAGCTTGCTCACCTCCTCGCTGTCGTTCGGCGCACCATAACGAATGTAACTCGTGAGAAGTGGCTCACACACTGTTGTGGTTGTTGTCGGTTCCTCGGGCGCAGTGACGAAGATGGTGGTTGAGGCGACCGGTGAGTCTGCCGGTTTCCCCAGGTTGTGTTCGTAGTCGGCATTGTTCTCTGTACCCGAGATGAACGCTTCATTTCGGTACGCACCAGGTGTTGTTGAGCTGTTGAAGAAGGCTGTGTAGCTCACCACAATGCTCTCGTGCGAGTGGATGGTATCAAGCCCCCAGCGCTGCTCGTGGATAGGGTTGTCCTCCGGATCATATATCGTGTCGACAAGAAGTGCGTTGTACACCGGGTCACCTGTGTTCGTGATGGTTATCTGGTAGTCGACGCTACTTGAGGCAGTGAGCACCTCCTTGCTTGCCGTCTTTTGAAGAGCGAGTTTTGCAGGGCCAAGCCGAAGCTTGCCCCCACCACCGCCAGGGACCGTTACGAACCCAATTGCCTCAGCGTTGTTCGCATCATCAGCATCGGGCTCCGTGCTGTCGACGACGAACGTCATATTGACGTCGGTCGAGCCGGCCAAGCCCTCTGCAAGACACCCCGGCAAAGTTACCGTTTCGCTCTTTCCTGCGTTTATTTTACCCATGTGGAGCCGCATGCGGTCAGCAAGGCGTTCGCTGAATCCATCTACCCGCTGCTGTGCCTGGTCGAATATACCGTCAAGGGTAACGTGAGTCGCTGCAGCATCACCAAGGTTGTTGATGGTCACTTCGTAGGTGTAACACTGGCCGGCGTGAACGTCATTGGGAACGACAGCACGTGCACCAACCCATAGGTCTGGTTGGCCGAACGAGATGTTACCCGTCCAGTTGCCGAAGATGTTGAAGATGGCGAGTACGTAGTTGCGGCCGAGTACGTTCGTATTCACCACATTGACCACGTTAGCAGACGCGTAGGCATCGCCGGTGGTGACACGTGCATCACCGGAAGCTGCCGCGACCTCGTTGTCACCGGTGAGTGCAAAGACGCTCACGTTGTTGGTCACGGTCGCCGTGTTGTTGTTCGTGACCGTCAGGTGTTCCGTGCTCCCAAATGGCGCTGAGGTGCCGCTTGGGTCAAGCATAAGCTCAATACCATCAGAGGTGTTGCTCCAGGAAACGCCGTCCGGCAGACCAAAGACGTCACCGGCCCAGTCCCCGTGAATACGGAAGAGGAAGAGGAGCGAGTCACCCAAGACGTTGGTGTTGACCTGGTTCACGACCGTTGCAGCCGCGTGTGCGTCACCGGTCAAGACTGTTGCAGTGGTACCGGTTGCATTGTTGTCGCCGGTGTCCGCGCCGACGTCTACTGAGCTTGATACTGCTGCGGTGTTGTTGTTCGTAATGGTCGTGTTACTGCCTGTGGGCCGGCTTACGCTGCCAAAGAGGTCGTTGAACCACTCTGCACCCGGGAAAATGACATCGTTTGTGAGGTTGCCAAAGTTGTTGATCGCGAGCAGTAGGTAGTTGGTCCCGGTGAGGTTTGTATTCACCAAGTTGAGCACATTCGCTGATGCATACGCATCACCGGTCGAAGCGGTCGCACTACCCGCTCCGGCGGTTGCGGTGTTGTCACCGGTCGAAGCGGTCGCCGCTACCTCATTCTCGACCGTTGCGGTGTTGTCATTTGAGATGTTGAGCGTGGTGTCAGCACTATCGCATGCATCGAGCGTGCACCCTGCCTCCGGTGCCGCACCGTCCGTCAGCACAGAAAAAAGATTGCGTAGGTCGAGCGACGTGTTACCGGCAAGGATATTGAGGAAGTACAAAAGACCACGCGCGTCGAATATGTTCGTATTGATGACGTTGACGATATTCGACTCCGCTACGGCGTCTCCTGTTGATACCGTAGCGCTTCCTGTCGAGCTTGTGGCGCTGTTGCTTCCTGTGCCGGCATCTGCTGTAGCTGCGGTACTGCTGGTCGCGGTGTTGTCGTTGTCTATGGTGGTCGTGCTCGTGTCAGGTGTGCTGGATGTGGTGTCGTTGTAGTTTTCGGTGGTGTCCGCGTCTGTTGACGCACTGGCGTCGCCTGTCGCTACCACGGCGTCACCAGCATCGTCCTGTGTGGTGGTGTTGCCTGTCGCACTGGTTCCCGGATCGGTCGGATCTGTCGACACACCGACAGCTCCAGCTTCACTCTCACCACCCGTCGTGCTGCTTGGCGAGCTGTCTCCGACGCCACTTCCATCATCCGTCGTACTGCTTGGTGCCGTTGTAGCCGGCTCTCCATCGGTCGTTTGTGCGAAGAGTACACCAGCATGTGCAAGCAGCAGCGTGCCAACGAAGAGAACCACGGTACCCACAAGCACAAGCCTGAAGGGTGCACCTAGTTTATGAGAAAAGTTTTGATAATACATAAGCGAATGCTCGGGTAACTGAGTCCACGATGCGTGTAAGCAGAGTTTGCGCTCTTGCGTCTGCTGCACGTGCTTGAGACCCGGTGCCCGTGTCGTTACGGTTAATAATTGCTGTTGTCGATGTTTCCGCCGTTGTGGTGGCTGCGCTCGACTGCGGGGCTAGGGCATCCTCGTGAGTTGCCCTAGAAGTGCCCTGTTCCTGTGTGTTGGTATCCGTGTCTGCGTCAAGCTGTACGCGTGTCTGTACACGTGCGTTCGTCGACGTGGCGACCATGGTACGGTTTATTGAGACAGGCGCGTCGTCGCTTGTGACATGCTCGTGGACATCTTCCACGACCTCGCCATTCACGATGGTGGTTATGTCAGCTGATGCGCTGCTGCGGCCCTCGACAACCCTGCCGCCGTTTGCGACATTACCGCCACTATGCGACGAAACGCTGATCGAGTTCACCACGGTCGTATCGGCCGCACACACAAAAGGCGCTGTAGCCAATAAGACCGCGGATACCAAGACAGTGACAACGAACGTCATGTGCGTAGCTGTTAAATGCATACGTCCCTCCATAAGACCTCGACGATGCGCTGTGTGCGCTGCTCAAGGTCTTAAGGGAGGGGGGGAGCTGGTCTAGTCCGAGAACCGAGCCAGCTTCCCCTCCCAGCACACTCTCGTAATGAGAGAGTTGTATCGTACTAGCGTACGATGCGCGTAACGTTACGGTTTGAGACCGTGAGCACAGCTGCTGCTGTGTCAGCGCGACCGGTAACGATCACGCCGCCGAGTGCGCCGTTGCCGCCATTGCCGGCTGCACCGGTGTTCCCGGTTGAGCCGCCTTCTGCGCCAGCGCCACCATCAGCTGCATCACCGCCGATAGCCTCGCCCTTGGTACCGTGGTCGTGATGGCCCTTCACGTAGTGCTTGTACGTGTGGCCGTACTTGGACTCGACCTCAGCGTTGCCGCCGTTGCCGGCTGCACCGCCCTCGCCGCCATAACCGGCGTCAGAGCCGCTGTTGCCGCTCTTACCTCCCTTGCCGCCATCACCGCCATTAGCGGTGTTGCCGCCAGAATTGGCAGATGCTGCGCCAAGATTTGCGACTGTTGCGTCGTTCAGGTTGTGAACGCCGACAACTGTTGTGACCGGAACGTACTCCGTAGATTCGACCATCCAGTGGTCCTCTTTCACAGTCTGCTTGTCACCTGACTTGCTGCCACCACTCGCGCCTCGTCGGCCCTCCTGGTACCAGTCCCTGTCATGGCTGCGTGACTGCTTGTAGTACGTGTCAGCTGCTTCATAGTACGTGTTGTACTGATCGCAGCCGCAATCCGATACCTCAACATCGGTCTTGTTGGTGTTGACGTCGTTCGAGACCACAAGCGCTGCAGACGCATCACCGGTGCTGATGTAGCCACCTTCGCCGCCGTCGCCGCCAGCACCACCTCGACCGGTGTTCCCGGTTGAGCCGCCAGCACCGCCCGGTGCGCCGTAGCCGCCATCACCACCTTCTGCGTAGCCATCGCCATGGCCACCCTCGACCTCTGCCTTGCCGCCGTTGCCAGCGTCACCGCCCTCGCCGCCGTTGCCGGCGCGGGAGCCGCTTACGCCGCTGTTGCCGCCTGCTGCTGCGTCACCGCCATTAGCGGTGTTGCGGCCACTGTTGGACGACACCTTGATCGCGTTGACCACGGTTGCGGTGTTGTAGTTGCCCACGTGCACACGAGTGGTGTTGCCACCATCGTTGAACGCGAGTGCCGGTGCTGCAAAGAGACCGAGTGAAAGGGAAGGAAGCATCGCAAGCGCTGCTACCTTGCCCGCTACTGTTTTTGCAGTATTCATGTTGGTTTGATGATTGATTTTTATAATGCCGCGTTTCCTCTGTCCCTTAAGGGAACACAGAAGAAATCGTTGCTACCACACGCATGTAGCGTGTGGGTGTATCGACCACTGTGGACTGTAGAGTCCACACGAGACGTCGTTTCCCTGGTATGTCTCGTGTGTACTGTACGCTGGGTCGATATGTAATACTGAGTGAAAACAAAAAGACCTCCACGTCTTAAGACGCGCAGGTTATGACAGACCTGTTATGACAGACCTATCGTGTAGTCCGAAGGCAAATGAAACGTAACGGCGTGTAATGCTACAAGCGACATCATGATGGTGTGGTGTCGCTGGCTCCCCCTTTGTAGCAAACAGTGTACGCTACAAGCCCTGAACGTCAATGTGTCGCCTAGTAACGGGGCTGCCTGTGCTATACTTACTGATGCGTGTCAACCAAATAGGACTCAGCATGCGGTGTTCAAGCTGTGAGAAGGGCGTGTACCCCAAAGGGGAAACCAGCTTACTAGAAGCTGCCGGGTACCGCGCCCTTCTCACCGCTTGAAATGACAGAGCACACCTACGATGGTGTGCTTTCGCGTTTGTTATAGCAACTAACGCACGGTTGCGTCAAATAAAAATACATGTTGTTTGCGCACATGGCGTGGTGTCGGATGTGTGCTTTCTGCTATGCAGTTTGTTTCTGTTGTTTCCGTTCGAGTGTTATCCACGTGTATGATAGGTTGCCATAGTGCCGCGCCTCGTGTGCTACTTCTTGAAAGTCCAAGTGTGCATACGCGGGGAAGTACACATCACCCTCGGCATTATCGGCGACGAGCGTGAGGTACAGGCGGTCCGCTTGCGCCACCGTCTGCGCATAGACGGAGCCGCCACCTATCACGAATACTTCCTCGACATCGTGCGAAGCTGCCATGTCGAGCGCTTCCTCAAGTGATGTGCAGGTCGTAACACCAGCAGTGTGCCATGTTGGATCGTTCGTGAGCACGATGTTCATTCGGTCAGGCAGGGGCCTGCCGATAGACTCATACGTCTTGCTGCCCATAATGACCGGATGGCCTAGGGTAAGCGTCTTGAACCGTTTGAGGTCATCTGGAATACGCCACAAAAGGTTGTTACCTTTTCCAATGGCACGGGTTTTTTCAGCGAGCGCCGCGACGAGACTTATTCGTGCTTTCATGGCTCAGTTATACCATACGGTGGTACCTGGCTGCTCGCGTGCGGTGCAATTATGCCATGGGTGGGAGAACTCCGTCGTTTGCAGTACAATGGGATGTACCTACCGGTCCTATGCATAGCAACCTTCGCCAGCTTCGGCACAATGTTGATATTGAGAAGATACTCAGTCGTCACGCGCACAGCGAAGACCGTTTTATTCCGGACTACGAGGAACTGCGACTGGTAACCGAAGAGCTCAAAAGCAGGGGGCTTCGTATTGTGCTCACGCAAGGCGTCTATGACCTGTTGCATGAGGGACACGCGCGCTATCTTGAGAAGGCTCTTGCCGAGGGGGATGTGCTTATTGTCGGCGTTGACACGGATGAGTTCACACGCGTTCGCAAAGGACCAAACCGGCCGGTAGTGCCGTTCCAGGAACGACTCAATATGTTGTCACACCTGCGTCATGTTTCCATACTCACAAAGCGTGACGTAGACATACCTATTGGCGCGCTTATCGAAATCGTACGACCGCACGTGCTCGTGACGTCTGAATCAACGAAAGACTTTCCACCTCAAGATGTGTGCGTCTACCAAAAGTACTGCGAGAAGGTCATAATCTTGCCACCGCAGGCAACGACGAGTACGACCGCGCGCATACGCATGCTCAGCATTGAAGGTGCTGATCAGTTAGCACGAGACCTTGCGGAGCGCATACCGCGAGCTGTACAGGAATCCCTCGACAAGATGAGAGGTATGTGACCATGTATCTTGTGGCGTACATACCTGTGCTGCATGAGGGCTACCGAGCCCTCTTTCAAAAGTACGCAGACCGAACACTGCTGCTTATTGGACCCGAATCAGTCGCAGCAGAACTCCCACGGCTGGGAAGGGATCTGCGTGCACTTCCGGTGAAGGCAATGCGCGATGCTGTAACGGGTATGAGGATTGTTGCTGGCGTTGAGCTACTTACCAACAAGAGCATCGCACGGCTGAACGAAGAGCACGCAGAGGTGCTCATGCCTGAAGATGAGATAAGCCGGGAAATCGCAAGGCGGCTACCATCATGTGCAATCACCTATGAGAACGTGTTTCTGCGTTGGGACAAGCCGGTAACGCTTCAAGAGCAGGAAGTACACCCCGACCGCTCTGTTTCAGAGAGTGAGCGAGACAGAGTGTTCATGGAAGCTGCGAAGGAGGAGTCGCAGCAGAGTAGCGATTGGTGGCGGCAGGTTGGTGCAGTTGCGGTTCGTGACGGTGAGGTCCTTTTTAAGGGGTACAACAAGCACCATCCATCTGAGTATGCCGTGTTTGCTGTCGGTAACCCTCGGGATAATTTTGATGCCGGAGAGCATCTTGAAATATCAGATACACTTCATGGTGAGGCAGGTATTGTGGCACGTGCTGCGCGACAGGTACTCATAGGCGCATCCATATATGTGACGACATTCCCCTGTAGTAACTGCGCCCGCCTCTTGGGAGAAGCGGGCGTGAAAAAGGTCTACTATCGGGACGGTTACTCGCGGCTTGATGCCGAAACGGTTCTGAAGGACCACGGCGTTGAGATCATTCAGGTGAAGCCCGAGTAGGCTCATCGGAGGGTTGGTACCCAAGAGCGGTGAGTATTGGCTCGCCGCCTTCTTTTCTATTGGAGCCATGCACAAGCTGTGCGTGCAGGTGTGCAACCGAAGCAGCAGTGAAGTTCGTATCGCCCCACCGCATCACGACGGTCGCGCCGGGCATCTCGTACGTGCGTCGTATGTACTCAAGCATCGACTGAAGATCAAGCCACGCTTCTTGCGCAAGTTCGCCTGGTAGCGTGCAGTGCTGCTTGGCAACGAGTAGCAGATGGACCTTTGCCCCTTCGTACGGCGCGAAGTTGTCAGTAAGTACCCAGTGGTCCGTCTCGTGTAGGATTGGCTTCGTGTGGTACTTTTCGAAGTTCTCGCGACAGAACGGGCAGACGCCATCACGGATGATACGCTCCATCGTCTCTCGTTGATGTTTCGCGCGTGCGTGTGCTAGATTCACGTGTTCTGTATCTTTTGACATTGACAGATTCTCCCTTGCTACACCGGTGTATCGATGATCATATGTGCACCCGGGTGGTAGTCACTAAGGGTAAAGTGCTCACGTTGCGCGTCAAATGGGTCCACGATGGATTCGTCGAGTGTTACGGTTGGGAACGCGGCTGGTGTCCGCGAGAGCAACTCCTCGACCGCTCCTACCTCACGCTCATATATGTGTGCGTCCGAGATGGTGTACACAAGCTCGCTAAATGAGTACTCGAGCATTTGAGCTACCAACATGCCGAGCGCCGCGTACTCCACCATGTTGAGCGGTACGCCGACCGGCATGTCACCGCTTCTCTGAAAATGGTGCACAACAAGCTTTTTGGTCTCCGGAAAGGCTAAGAAGTGCACCCAACCGTGGCATGGGGCGACTACCACCTTACGTGTGAGCTCACTGTGCTGCAGGGTGTATCCTGGAATCCAGGGCGACAAGAAATGTGTGCGCAAGAACGGACGTTCTTTGATCTGCCGCATAAGCTCTTTGACCTGGTTGAATATCTGGCCGTCGGGCATTGGGTTTGCAGCCCAACCTGGGCCATATGAGCCTGGACCGAGTTCGTGCTCGGGAAGTCCGAACACGTCGCACTTCTCTTTTGTTACCCATCGTTCCCAGAACACCTTTGGACATCCATACTCTTTGAGTCCCTCAAGCGTGTGTGCTCCGTGCAGGAATGCTATCAGTTCGCCGAGCGCCCCAGGGAAGGACTTAGATAGGTCGCGCTCCGTGAGAAGCGGGAAGCCGTTTTCCATCTTGAAGCGCATCTGCATACCGGGAATCATCCACGCAGGTTCACCATGGATCGGGTGAACTTCGTGACCCTCTTTGAGAATACGCCGTAAGAGGTCCTGGTACTGTGTGTCCGGCGTGCGTTCACTGTAGGGCAGGTACTTGATCATAACTATGTCCTCGTGTCGTATGTGGTCTTGTTGCAGGATACCCGTTGAGTGGCCTGCGTCAATAGTACGATACTTGTTGCTCTATAGTACCATATGGGTATGACCCTCGTCCTTAAGATAAAACGTCTTGATCCGAACGTGCCGCTGCCTAGCTATGCACATACGGATGATGCCGCGTGTGACCTCTACGCACGCGAAGCCGTGACCCTAGCACCAGGCGAGCGCGCACAGGTGCCGACCGGACTTGCCATGCACATTCCAGATGGGTATGCGGGCTTTGTGTGGGATAAGAGCGGCCTGTCACACAAGTACGGGCTTAAGACGCTCGGTGGTGTTATCGATGCGGGGTATCGCGGGGAGGTGCTGGTGGGGATCGTTAATCTGGGTAATGAATCTTATACCGTCGAGAAATATCACAAGGTCGCGCAGCTCGTGATCCAGAAGAAAGAGATCGTGCAGATAGTAGAAACTCACACGCTGGATGGGTCTACACGTGGCACTGCCGGGTTTGGGAGTACCGGCAGGGTGTAGGTATGGGGTGGAGGAGAAAAGTTGTCGGCCGACACCTGCGATATCGGCCGTGTGCGGTTACCGTCCACGCTGTATACTGCGTCGACCGCAGTGCGCCATGATCACGTCGACCTGCTTGCGTGGCAGGCAGGTGTTTTGGTGTTGATGTGCCCATTGAGTATCTGGGGAGTGCACTCACCTATTTGATGGATTGTTTTGGGGTTTGCGCGTGTTTGCAATCGCGTGCTAAGGCACGATATACGAGGTTGACGAATGTGAGGTTGTACGGATGCGGTGAGGAAGTGACAAGCTCGCATACGTGCCTGATCGTGAGTTCGATCGGGACGATCGTCAGCCTCTCGCCCCCCACGAGTAGTGATATAGGACCACGAACAACTTGCTGTCAGCTTGTCCGTGTGTACCGTGTGGTATCCACTCATGTGCGCAAATCGGACTGTGAGTGACAGCGTGGGTCCCTATTGCGCGATGTGCCAATTACGTTTGCGTGGTTCCATGACCGAGACCGAGCCGGCCGGTGTTTCTTTCATGGTAGTCTTTCTGACCATAGCGCCGCCTCGGAGGTAGGTCGTTTCACAATCTACTGCCAGGAAAGCATGGGAAGACCTTGTTGTACGTCCGACGCCGGACAGAACATAGCCCTATGTGCACACGTGCACATAGGGCTATTACCGCATGGGGGAGTATCATTGCAGGTCTATGTCCAAAACATACTCCGGCATTGTGGGTACGGTAGCGCTTTGTTGCTCGCACCACTCGCTTGCGTGCCTGTACAGTGCCGATATGATCGCGTGGTGCAGCGCGGTTTGTTCATCGGCTCTGCTGGAGGACAAGCGTTCTAGGTCTCGTATGTGGGCACGTAGCATAAGCCTGGCGAGTGTACGTTCGCCGGCCTTACGCATATCGGCAAGTAGCGGACCCGCTTCGCGCAGCAGAAACCCAATAATCCGTAAGCCTTGCGCAGCATCGTCTGGTACTCGTGGTACGTAGAGAAGCGAGGTTGTGCAACCTTGTTGTTCGTACTCATCATGCGTTGGATACTCACACCTGTACACCGCGAGCGCAAAGCCTGTGCTTCGTTGGGTTGGCGCAAACACAACAGGTAGTGCGTTCAGATCGTCAGCGTTTGCCGAATTGTGTAGGGGGGTGGTCCCCCATCGGCCTGGCAGCACTTTTCCCATGATCACCTCCTTGCCCAGTGGCGCGTATGCGTGTGGGCTATAAACTACCTCAAACCACATAATCACGTATGACCATGCTGTGCAAGTGATACCTCAGTGCGGGTGCGTGGTATACTTGTTGCTAACGTGTACTACACACAGGTAAAAAAGGAGGATCCGGAAGTGTTCAAGGCGCTTGATGGTGAAGAGCAGCGCGAAGCGAACGGTCTTGAGCTCATTCCGAGTGAGAACTACGTGTCGTCCGCGGTGCGTGAGGCGCTTGGCAGTGTGCTTACGAACAAGTATGCGGAAGGGTATCCGGGCAAACGATACTATGGAGGGCAGGACTACACCGACGAGGCTGAGCGCCTCGCGATAGACCGCGCCAAGAAGCTTTTTCACTGCGACTACGTGAACGTACAGCCGCTCTCGGGCGCACCAGCCAATATAGCGACGTATTTTGCACTCCTTGAGCCCGGTGACACGGTCATGGGGATGGACCTCTCGCACGGTGGTCACCTTACGCATGGTCACCCGGTCACCGTGATGACTAAGGTGTTCCGGTTCGTTCGCTACAAGATGAAGAACGTTGAGACTGGCGAGATAGATTATGACGACATGCTCAGGGTTGCCAAGCGCGAACGACCCAAGCTTATTCTTGCGGGTTTTTCCGCGTATAGTCGTGAGCTAGACTACGGGAAGTTCGTCGCTATCGGCAGGGAGGTGGGTGCACTCGTAATGGCGGACGTAGCACACATCGCGGGGCTTATCGCAGGTGGTGTCGCGAAGAACCCGTTTGATGCAGGGTTCGACCTTATGACGACCACGACACACAAGACCCTGCGCGGCCCACGCGGCGGCATGATACTGGTACGCGAGAGCGAGGATATTGCCAAGAAGATAGACAAGACCATATTCCCCGGTTTGCAGGGTGGGCCGCACATGAACAACATTGCAGCGAAGGCGGTTGCATTCCATGAGGCACTGCAACCCTCCTTTAAGGTCTACACTGCACAGATACTCAAGAACGCAAAGGCGATGGAAAAGGTATTTCATGCGCGTGACGTACGCATGATAGGCGGTGGTACTTCCAATCATCTTATTCTTGCTGACGTGTTCGGCTCGTTAGGTGTTTCGGGTAAGGAAGCAGAGTTGTTGCTCGATGCGGTTGGTATCACGGTGAACAAGAACGTTATTGCCGATGACACGCGCAAGCCACTTGATCCGTCCGGTGTGCGTCTTGGTACCCCCGCACTTACGACCCGAGGGTTTGATGAGCAGGCGAGCACACAAGTTGCTGAGCTTATACTCGATACGCTCGAACATCGACATGACAATAAGAAACAGCAAGAGATACGGCAAGCAGTTATAAAACTTGCGGTGGAGCACCCGGTTCCCGCATCGTTCGTATAGGTGCATTTTAGGGACCGTTTGGTTGTATGTGTACAACGCGCATGTCGACATGCGCGTCGTTTAGTACTATAGCTGTATACTATTCATACTCCAGGTATGCTCACTTTCTTGTTGTTCATTTCGTTCATACTCCTGCTCACACTCTTTGCACGCGTCCGCACTCTTGATGCACGGTTGCGTCACATGGAGCGCTACCTGCAGGAAGCCACCAAAAAAATAGGCAAAGCCTCGAAAGAGCCTGCGCCACAAGTTGTTGGGGAGCCCGACGAACCGGTACCGACATCAGTACCCGATGTCGTGCCAGCAGCCACTGCAGCCTCGGTACAGCAACCTAGCGTAGTAGAACGGTGTATTGCGTGGTGTAAGGATGAGTGGCTCATGAAGTTGGGTGGGTTGCTCATTTTGCTCGGTCTCGGATGGTTTGTGAGTTATGCCATTGCGCAGGGCTGGATAGACGAGAATGGTCGCATTGCCATTGGTCTTGTCGCTGGTGCTGCGGTACTTGTGCTTGGTTGGTACCGTATACAACGGTTTATACACCAGGGTAGCATCCTCATGTTCCTGGGTGCCGCCATCATCATTCTGACCCTTTTTGCGGCACGTGAGCTCTACGACATGTTCACGCCAACCATTGCGCTCGTGCTTATGTTCGGCACGTCATGCATCCTTGGTGTGACGAGCATCAACTACAAGTACCCACCATTGGCATATGCAAACGTGCTGCTTGCAGCCATCGCGCCGTTCCTCATTGCATCTGCTGACCCATCGCTGGTCACTCTCTTCACCTACCTCTTTGTGCTAGCGGCCGCTTCGGTGTGGGTGACCGTGCGCACGGGATGGCGTCCGGTCACCTTGCTCGCGCTTATAGTGGTCAGTTTCTACAGTGCATCAGCCCTGTCGAACGAGCCCGTGTCTACACAGCTAGATACAGGAGTGCTCTTTGCGTATGCGTTCACCGTTCTCTTTTTTGCTACCTCTGTGTTGGGCATGCGTGTCGCCAAGCGTGTTGCCCTGGTTGATCTATGGACCGCACTTGGATCAGGCGCATTCTTGCTGATGTGGATACTTGTTGCCGTTTCTCCGGAGTGGCAGAGCATGCTGCTTGTCGTGTGGACGCTTGTGTTTGCCGTAGGTGCATTTGTTGCGGTCAAGGCAGGTGCGCCGCGTACGTATTTTTACAGTTACGCAGGTGTTGGTGTTGTGTATCTTGGCGTTGCGACCGCACTTGAACTAAGTGGTGCCAGTCTCACCATTGCGGCAATTCTTGAAGCAGCACTCATTCTTTGGGCCGGATATCGCATCACCGGGCGTGTGAACCATGTACCATACCTCGCGTTACCGATGCTCATCCCGGTGTTGCTCTCTTTCTCAAGCATAGAGTCGCAGTTGTGGCGCACAAGTATCTTGCATGAAGATGCGGCAGTGCTCGCGCTCATCATAGCAGTAGCAACCGGCTTCGGTGCATACTTTTATGAGCTTCGGCTACACCTCGCCGAAACAGAACGGCATATTGTCCGTCAAGCCGCGCAGTTTTTCTGGATAGGCGGTGCCGTATACGCCACGATCTTCGTTTGGCTTGGAGCGCATGCGCTCGCCGCGGGTGACACCGGCACCATGGCCGCGCTCATTCTCTATACGCTCGTGGCCTCCACGCTCTTTATGGCTGGTCATGTTACGGGTGCAACCTGGCAGCGCTATGCAGCTGGCGTGTACATCGCTATCGTGGTTGGTCGTTTACTTGTTGTGGAGATCTGGCAGATGGCGCTTGCTGAGCGTGTGGTGACGTTCATTATTGTTGGGTCAGTGCTTATGCTCGTCGCGTGGCTTGAACGTGGGCAGCTTGGTGGACTGACAGCAACGCGTGCGCCATCTGAAAAGTAACAGCATATCCATATGTGCAAACAAATACATATCATCACTCGTATTCTAGGCGTTATCGGCGTCAATATGGCTATGACCACGTTCGCGCTCGCGGTATCTCCATCGTGGCAGGCGCAAGACACGGTCGATCTAACCGCTTTCAGATATAAAACTGAGCTGCCAACACTCGATCACCTTACCGTCCCTACTGTGGTTGAGGTGCGTGTGCCAAACGGTGTATTTCAGAATAAATCAGCGGTTGCGATCGATGATGATGCCACCGTGTTACCCACATTCTACAAGCGATACACTAAGGACGTCCCTACTGTTACGGTTGGTCTAGAGGGCAGGGTAGCACCCAACGACCCTCTTGCTGCTGCCTGGAACTATACGCCGGAAGAATCGCCGAGCAATCTAGTAGATGGTGATCAAGTAAGTACCGTAGAGTTTGACTACACGGACAATGCAGTAAACAGCGCAACGGTCTACATGACCTATGCGTCACCCATTACTACCAGCGAATTCTATAGTACACGTGCAGCTCACGTACGGCTGCCAGCCACAGTACAGATACGGGCACAAGAAACTATGGGAAATGCCGGTGTTGTGCGGAATGTGCTCGCGACAACAAAACCAACCGGCGACATAGTACGGTTTCCTGAGGTTACAGCCAAATTCTTTGAGGTCACCTTCACCTTTGTACAGCCGCTTCGGTTGAGCGAGGTCTCGTTTGTGCCAACACGCACCGCTGCGCAAAAGGATGGCATACGTTTTCTCGCACAACCCGGCAAACGCTACACTCTGTACATGGACCCGGATCGTACGTACGGCACGCCACCCGCTAAGGGCCTCGACCTGCGAAGTGACAAGGAGGTGTACGTGGTAGCGGCGCAGCGCATCACGGGTAATCCTCAGTACGTTGCTGTAGATACCGACCATGACGGCGTGCCCAATACTGAGGACAATTGCCCGCATGTTGCTAATACAGACCAAGCAGACGTGAATCATAATGGCCAAGGTGATGCGTGCGACGACTTTGACCGAGATGGTGTGGTGACCAGTAAGGACAACTGTCCTGACACACCAAATCTTGATCAGCGTGACACCGACCATGACGGTATCGGTGACGTATGCGACACATACGATGACCGTTTTACTGAGCGTAACCCGTGGGTGCCGTGGGCAGGCATGGGTGTTGCTGCCGCGACCCTTATCGGTCTACTTATCCTTGCGGTTCGACAACGGCCTGTGACAAGTGGCGTCGAGAGTGACGCCGATATAGAGGGAGATACGACGCCAAAAACAGGAACGGATACGACCCCGTAATGTGAGGTTCCTTCATACACAACGCTACCTGTGGCTGAAACACCACATCTCCATGATCGCGTTCGTGGGCGGCTTTATTTTCGACACTGTTACGTTGAACCGTATCGACTCATTGCTCGACCAGGCCGTGTTTGTCTTCTACCTGTGCGTGGCTGCAGGGGGCATTCTTTTGGTGCACGCGGTCGAAACCGATACGTGGACGCCTACGTTGCTCAAACGGAATAAGCCATGGCTTCCCGTGCTCATACAGTTCCCGATAGGAGGTCTCTTCTCAGGATTCGTTATCTTCTACACCAAGAGCGCAAGCTTTTTCACAAGCTGGCTTTTTCTTGCCATTCTCGTGGTGCTTTTCGTCGGCAACGAGTTCTTGCATCGGCGCTACGAGCGGCTGGTGTTCCAGGTGAGCATGTTTTACTTCGCTCTGCTTTCCTACCTGGTGATGCTGATACCCATCATCGTCGGTGACATCAATACGGGGGTATTCATATTGAGCGGACTCACGAGCTTGTTTGTGATCGCACTTTTGCTACAGGGGGTGATGCGGCTTTTTCCCGATGTCTATAAGCGAAGCGCCAAGACGCTCGTGCTCTCTGTTGGCGGCATATTCATACTGTGGAACGCGCTCTATGCAGCGAACATCATTCCGCCGGTGCCGCTCGCCCTCAAGGATATAGGGGTATACCACAGTGTGGTACGCACTGACGGGGCGTACGAGGTTCTTGGTGAAGCACCTGTCTGGTTCAGGTTCTGGCGCAGTACTGCATACGTGTTCCACCGTGCTCCGGGTAGCGCAGCATACTGCTACAGCGCTGTGTTTGCACCAACACGTATCACCACTGACATATACCACGTATGGATGAGACAGAACGCGGCAGGCGAGTGGATACGCGAAAGCAGGATACCGTTCATGATACAAGGTGGTCGTGTGGCTGGGTATCGCGGCTACACCATTAAGGCGAACCTCATGCCAGGCAATTGGCGCTGTGTGGTCGAGACCGGCAAGGGGCAGGTTGTTGGTGAGATGCGGTTTCGTATTGAGGATGTCGAGGACACACCGACACTGGTTCGGTCAGTACGGTAGCCATTCCATGTGGTTGTGTCGCATACCGGTTATCGCTATAGTTGCACTATGATGATCGACACACTCACAAAAGCGATAGACGCCGCCGTAGACTCGCTTGGGCTGTCAAAGGTGCCAATCGAGCTTGAGCACCCAAGTGACCGCACACACGGTGACTTTGCGACGAATGTTGCGCTTGTGCTTGCGAAAGAGGCAGGCCAAGCACCCAGGGCACTTGCCGAAAGGATCGTTGCGTCACTTGACCTCCCGCCCGATGTAGACCGAGCGGAGATTGCAGGGCCCGGTTTCATCAACTTCACGTTGTCACGTACATTTCTGCGGGACTCCATACGCGACATTCTCGCGCGGGGCGACCGGTGGGGCGCACATGACGCGCTTGCAGGCAAACGGGTGATGGTCGAGCATACCCAGCCGAACCCGTTCAAACCGTTCCATATCGGTCACCTCATGAGCAACACCATTGGTGAGTCCATCAGTCGTCTCTACGAGTTTTCCGGTGCTGACGTACGGCGGGCAAACTACCAAGGCGATGTGGGGCTCCATGTCGCGAAATGCCTCTGGGGCCTTAAAAGGCTTGGGGGCAACCCGCGCTCTATTGAGGATCTCGGCAATGCGTATGTTGCGGGGAATCGTGCGTACGAAGACGACGCACACGCGAAAGCGGAGATCGTACAGTTCAATAAGATGGTCTATGACCATGCTGCGGATATTGCGGAAGTATACCGCATCGGGCGCGAGGTTTCTCTGGAGCATTTTGAAGGTATCTATCAACTGCTCGGCTCGACGTTTGACTACTACTTTTTTGAAAGTGCATCACAAGCTCCGGGGCGTGCCATGGTGAAGGAAGGTCTGGCCGATGGAGTGTTTACTGAGAGTGAAGGTGCCATAGTGTTCAAGGGCGAGGAGGAGGGGCTGCATACGCGCGTATTTCTTACGAGCGAAGGACTACCGACCTATGAGGCGAAAGAGCTTGGGTTGGCGCAGCTCAAGGCAGAGAAGTGGCCTTTCGACCTCTCAATTACGACAACCGCAGTTGAGCAGGAGGCATACTTTACGGTTATCTTTGCGGTACTTGCACGTTTGCGCCCGGAGCTTGCCGGTAAGCTTGTACATGTACCACACGGCATGATGGTGCTCTCAACCGGCAAGATGTCCTCACGGAAGGGGAACATTATCACCGGTGAATCATTGCTGCGTGAGACGCTCGAGCTTGCGCGCAAGAAGGTTGCAGAACGCGACTTGCCCTCGGGGGAAAAAGAAGCCATCGCGCAAGCAGTGGGGGTGGCCGGTATCAAGTTCTCCATCCTCAAGCAAAAGGCAGGAAAGAACATTACCTTCGACCCGACACAGTCGCTTTCGTTTGAAGGTGATTCAGGTCCATACCTAGAGTATGCGCACACACGTGCCGTGTCGGTGCTCGCAAAAGCGCACGAGGCGAACGTCGAGCCGAGTACCGAGCTTGCACCGCGCGACGCAACAGCACTTGAGCAGTTGCTCTACCGTTTTCCAGAAGTGGTACTTCGTGCCCGCGAAGCGCATGAGCCACACTACATTACAACCTATCTTACTGAACTTGCATCGGCCTGGAACTCTTGGTACGCAACCGAGAAAATACTCGATGGTTCAGCGCTTGCGCCCTTCAAACTTGCCCTGGCAAAGGCATTTGCACAGACCATGAAGAACGGCCTATGGCTCCTTGGCATCAAAGCACCTGAGCGGATGTAGAAACTTTGTGCTCTCTGTCCTCAGCTAGATCTCATTCGTGCCATACAAAAATACAGTAATGAATGGTGTGTGCGTGTCCGATACACACGTTTTGCGAGTCGAAGACGTTTGACATTGCCCACGTCATTTCCAGTACGGGTATTGATGGTAACTGGGACACAGGCTGTGATAGGGACGTATATGTTGCTATCGGGCGGTTTTGACTGCGCGCATCTAGTGTCACTCATGCGCACAACTATGCACCGTTGTGTACTGTGCGCGTGCGCCAGGGTGAGCACAAGGTTTCATTTCACGAAAAAATAGTGCTAGGATGCTATGCATGAGCAATAAGAACGCTTCAAAAAAGAGCGAGACGGCGCTCCGTGAAGAACAGGTCCTTTCCTACTGGAGTGAGGAAGGCACATTCGAAAAAACGCTGCAAAAAGAAGCACCCCATGGTGAGTTTGTATTCTACGACGGCCCGCCATTTGCCACTGGCCTGCCACACATTGGCCACCTCCTTATTTCCTCGTATAAGGATGCGGTCGGTCGCTACAAGACCATGCGCGGCTACCACGTGCCGCGTCGCTGGGGGTGGGACTGTCACGGGCTACCTATCGAGAACATTGTCGAGAACAAGTTGGGCCTGAAGACCAAAAAGGATATCGAAGCTATGGGCATAGACCGCTTCAACGAGGAGGCTCGCAACTCGGTGCTCACCTACGTCTCCGACTGGAAACACTACATCGCACGTATTGGGCGCTGGGTTGACTTCGACAACTCGTACAAGACGATGGACAACGCGTACATCGAGTCGGTCTGGTGGGCCCTCAAGAAGATACACAGCGACGGCCGGCTGTACGAGGGCCGCAAGGTCTTGATGTACTGCCCGCACTGTGAGACGCCGCTCTCCAAGGCAGAGATAGCGATGGATAATTCCTACAAGGACGTGTCCGACACCGCCGTGTATGTGCAGTTCAAGCTGCAGACAGGCCAAAAGGTCGGTACGTTCACTGCCGACGACAATACCTACATCCTTGCGTGGACGACCACACCGTGGACATTGCCCGCGAACGTTGCACTTGCGGTTAGGGAGGATATACGTTATGTGCTCGTCGCATACGAAGGAAGAAACCTTGTGTTGGGGAAGGAACGTCTAGAGGTGCTTCATGGAGAAAACAAGGTTCTTGCTGAACTCACAGGAGCGGATCTTGTTGGGTTGTCGTATGAGCCCCTGTACGAGGTTGCAAAGGCAAAAGCAGCGGGAAAAAAGATGACCTGGACCGTACAGCCTGCAGACTTCGTAACGACGGAAGACGGTACCGGTGTGGTACATATTGCACCCATGTACGGCGAAGACGACTACAACCTTGGTCTTGCAAACGATCTTCCTGTTGTACCGCTCCTTGATACTACCGGTACATACAATGCTGATGCGCCGGAGCTCGTGCGCGGCATGTTCTACAAGAAGGGTGGAAAGTACGTCCTCGAAGACCTTGAGAAACGCGGACTTGTGGTACAGACACACCAGCATACGCACTCGTATCCACATTGCTACCGTTGCGGCACCGCACTCATCTACAATGCGCTCACCTCATGGTTTATTGACATTCAGAGCGTGAAGGAGCGTATGCTTGAGGCAAACGAGGATATTACCTGGTACCCGGACCACCTGAAGCACGGACGCTTCAAGCATAATGTTGAAACTGCACCGGACTGGACCATCTCACGCAACCGTTTCTGGGCAAGTCCGCTTCCCATTTGGAAGAACGAGAAGACAGATGCGCTACGTGTGTTCGGCTCGCTCGAAGAATTGCGTACGCGAACGAAGCGCTCAGGCAATACCTACTACCTTATGCGCCACGGGGAAGCACAGAGCAATGTTGCGCAATTCGTGAGCTCTACAGACAAGAAGCCGAACCCCATCACAGACGTGGGCAAGGAACAGGTGCGCGCGAGCATACCCCAGCTAAAGAAAGCCGGTGTCACAAAGATCATTGCCTCGCCATGTACACGAACACGTGAGACTGCGGCACTTGTTGCGGAGGGTTTGGGCATCTCAAAAGAGGATGTGGTGATCGATGAGAGACTACGCGAGTGGCAACTTGATGAGCTGGATGGAAAGCCTGTGCAGGAGCTGCGAAAGCGGTGTCCCACCTATGAAGAGCGTTTTGTCGGCTGCGGCACCGGCGAGTCCCTGTTGGAGATGAAAACGCGCGTTGCTGAGGCTCTCTACAGTATGGAAGAGAAGTATGCAGATGAGATCATTCTTATAGTTGGGCACGAGTATACCGCTTGGTTCCTGGATTGTGCAGCAGTGGGGGCTGACGTATCACGCGCCGTGGCGTTGCGTGGTGAGACGCCCGATTACATACAGAACGCGGAAGTACGGTCGCTCGATTTTGTGCCGTTGCCACATAATGCACGGTATGAACTCGATTTGCACCGGCCATACATAGATACGCTGCAGCTTATCGATGAGGACGGCGCATCGATCGTGCGTGTACCAGAGGTTGTTGACTGTTGGGTTGAGTCAGGTGCAATGCCCTTTGCAGCAGAGCACTATCCGTACGAGAACGAAGAGGTGGTAAAACGTCGTTACCCGGGTGACTGTATTGCTGAGTACATCGCACAGACACGCACGTGGTTTTACTACATGCATGCGCTTGGGGTACTTCTCTTCGATGCGCCGAGTTTCAAGAATTGTGTCACGACCGGCACAGTGCTAGCTGCTGACGGTAGTAAGATGAGCAAATCGAAAGGAAACTATACCGACCCGCTTGAACATATCGACCGGTATGGTGCGGACGCATTGCGTTACTACATGCTCGGCTCCACGTTGATGGCAGCAGAGGATGTTGCGTTCAAGGATGAGGATCTACGTGAGGCACACAATCGGTTCATTAACATGCTTTGGAACAGCTACAGATTCTATGAAATGCATGCTAGCGGTAATGCAGCAGACGACAAGGACACCACACCGACCGTACTGGACCGATGGATCATGGCGCGTCTGTGTGAGACAACAGTACTGGTCACGGAGGCGATGGACCACTACGACACCATACGCAGCGCGCGTGCATTGCGAGAGTTTGTGACCGACCTCTCAACCTGGTACATTCGGCGCTCTCGAGACCGTTTTAAATCACACAACGCCGCAGAGCGACAGCTGGTACTCGCATGCTCGCGCGAGATATTCCTCACGCTTGCGAAGCTCATTGCACCCATCACGCCATTCATTGCTGAGTCTGTGTACCAAGGGGTAGGAGGCGAGAGGGACAGTGTACATCTTGAGGCATGGCCGGAGCTTGCCGAAGAAGCAGACCCACAGATCATTGAAGATATGGCAGAGGTGCGTCGTGTTGCGTCGCTTGCGCTCGAGGCGCGGCAGCGTGCGGGCATCAAGGTGCGCCAGCCACTCGCACAAGTAACACTTAAGGGAACGACCCTACAGGGTAAAGATGAGCTTCTTGCCATTCTCTGCGATGAGGTCAATGTCAAGGAGGTGCGGTTCGGAAGTGGTTTTGACGGAGCACTTATGCTCGACACAACATTAACACCTGAGCTTGTACGTGAAGGTCATGTACGTGACCTGGTGCGGGCGGTACAAGACATGCGTAAGAAGGCGGGTCTCCTACCGGACGATCATATTGTGCTGATTGCAGACACAGATGTGCCTGGTAAGGAGGTTGTTGAGCGTGCGCACGCAGAACTGACGTCTGTTGCTGGTGTTGAGAAGTGCCGGTACGCACATGTCAATGACGGGACAGAGCTTGCAGTAGGTGAGGGTACCGTACGCCTCGTGCTTGAGCGTGTATAGCCACTTGTGGGCGGCCCTGCATGTGCCTGTACTACTGTCATTTTCGTAACATGCACCATCTCTACACTACTGACGCGTATGTGCTGGGGAGCATGCCGCACGGTGAGTCGAATCGTGTATATCGTCTCTTCACGCGTACGCTTGGGTTTGTGTATGTACATGGACAGGGAGTGCGCGAGCTCAAGAATCGCAATCGGTATGCGCTCGCGACCGGTTCGTACGCACGGGTGACACTTGTCCGTGGGCGCGAGATGTGGCGGCTTACGGGTGCTGTTGACCGAGGTGCTGTACCGGTACACGGACAGGCTCGACAATCTATGCGCAAAGTGCTGGCCCTTGTGGGGAAACTACTGCCGGTGGAAGACGCTACACCACGCCTGTTTACGATACTCGAGGAAGGATTTGCTGCATTACGCGTAACAACAGATGAAAGCATTGCAGCCACGGAAGCGCTCATCGTATTGCATGTTCTGCATGAACGTGGCTACGTACCTGCCTATACTAGTGCACAGCGTGGGCTGCCGTCCCTTGCGGTTCAGCACGCGTTCTCACGCGATGCGCTTACACGTGCGACGCGACATCATGCAGCGATTGTGAACGTGGTCAATAATGCACTGCGCAACGCCAATGGCTGAGTAGGGTCGTGCTATACTCGTGCTATGTCAGAAGAAAGCAGCGTTGAACGTTTGCGTAAAAAACTCTACGCGCGAGGCAAGGGACCAGAGCAGCATGCACGCCGCACGCTCCATGAGGATGCCTATGAGGTGCGTGATGACTGGACCAGTCAAGATGACCTTCGTGCACAACAGGAGCGTGAGCTTGAACCGGAGGAAATGCTTGAGAGTCTTCGCGCAGGTCATGTGCCTGGTCAGCATGATCAGACACCCGGCATTCTTACCGACGAGCGAGTATCGCCCGGTGCCATTCAGGAGCGCGAAAAACGTCGCATGACCTCTCGCATTATCCGCACGATATTTTTTGCATCGGCACTCTTTTTTTTCGTCGCCGCCGGCATCGCAGTGTACTTCTGGGTGTCTGGAAACGGGCAGATATCATGTGACCACATGAAGATAGTCATCCGCGGTCCTGTTTCAGTGGCGAGCGGCGATGAACTTGTGCTTAGTGTCAATGTGCTCAACAACAACCCTATCACGCTGCAAGATACCGAGTTGGTGATGGAGTACCCGGAGGGAACCCGTAGCCCGGAGAACACCTCGGTCAACCTTCCTACGATTCACCAAGTCGTTGGTGAGATAAAGCCGGGGGAGCAGGTGCGGGCAACGTCACGCGCGGTGCTCTTCGGTCCTGAGCACACAGAGCAGACGGTGAACGCAACGGTCGAGTACCACATTGCAGATTCAGACGCCACGTTCACCTGCGAAGCGCCGTATCGTATTCAAATAGCGACAGCACCAGTGAGCTTGCATGTGGAAGGTCTTGAGGAGATATCATCAGGGCAGCAGTTGGAGCTTACCGTCAACATAACGAGTAATTCACGGGAAGTGGTACCGGACCAGCGGCTCGTTGTTGAGTACCCATTCGGCTACGAGTTCATTCGTGCTGCACCCGAGCCGACGAACAGCAGTAATGTGTGGGATATTGGTGATATTGCACCCGGCTCGGTGCACACCATCAAGATCACCGGCGTAGTAAGTGCGCAGAGTGTTGAGACCCGTGCGGTTAAACTCCAGGTTGGACAACAGGCAACAGACAGTTCGGACAAGTTGGCAACAATACTTCAGGCGGTCGACCATCAGGTACATATCACGCGACCGTTTCTTGAGATGCAGTTCGCGGTAAATGATAGCACCGAAAAAGATGTTGCGGTCAACGTGGGTCAGTCGGTAAACGGAGTGCTTGGCTGGATCAATACGTTGCCGTATCCGGTCTATGACGTGCAGATAGAAGCAACACTGCCCGGTCAACTGGTAGATGCTAGGAGTGTGCATGTGAACAACGGGTATTTCCGGTCGGTCGATCGTACCATACTCTGGACGCCGCAGACCGATAATACACTGAAGGAGATCGACCCTGGACAGAAGGGATCGCAGCAGTTCCAGTTCACCACCGCCCCATTCGTTGAGGACACGAGCGCGACCAACCCGTTCATCGACATGGCGTTCACGGTACATGCACGACGTGTGTCCGACGATGTGCCGGTGGAGCAGACCCTTGTTGCGCAAGCACAGAAGACCATTAAGCTCAACACTAATTTCGAGTTCATTCCATTAGTCGTCTATGGCATCGGACCGTTCACGAACACGGGGCCCTACCCACCTCGCGTAGACCAGGAGACGACCTATACGGTTATCTGGAACATAAAGAACACCACGAATGACCTTGGGTCGGTCAAGGTGGTGGGCGAACTTCCGGTGTATGTCACGTGGCTTGGCGCCACAGACCCAACAAACGAGTTGCTCGCCTACAACCCGACAACCCATAAGGTTACCTGGCTCGTTGGTGATGTGCCGGCAAGTACGGGGTATCAGAAACAGGTGCGACAGGTCTCGTTCCAGATCTCATACACGCCAAGCATCAGTCAGATCGGCGTGGAGCCGGCACTCATTACGGCTGTTACCGCAACTGCAGTTGACCGCTTTACTAACAGTGTGATAGAACGTAGCGTACGTGAGCAGACAACGCGCCTGACGAACGATCCGTACTTTTCGGGAAAGAGGGCCAACGTGGTTCCATAACCCATACGTAGCATGACAACCGCGCCCACAATGGATACGCTCATAGCACTCGCCAAACGGCGAGGTTTTGTCTATCCGGGTTCCGAGATATATGGCGGCTTTGTTGGCATCTACGACTATGGGCCGTATGGTGTCGAGCTTGCACACAACATCAAGGCTGTCTGGTGGCGTGCAATGGTGCAACTTGAGGACAATATTGTTGGTATCGATAGCGCCATTGTGACGCACCCAGAGGTGTGGGTGGCAAGTGGACATGTTGGCGGGTTCTCCGATCCGCTCGTTGAGTGTCGTGCGTGTCACAGCCGGTCTCGCGCCGATCATCTCATTGAGGGGGCAGGTGGCTTTGCTGACGAAAAAATGAGTGTTGAGGAGATAAACAAGGTGTTTGATAAACTGCGGCCGAAGCTCACGTGTCCTGTTTGTGGCAAAAAGGAGTTTACTACGGTAAAGACCTTCAATCTCCTGGTGCAAAGTAATCTTGGCAATTTCAGTGATGAGTGGACCAAGGAGCCGACGTACCTGCGTGGCGAGACGTGTCAGGGTATGTACATAAACTTCAAGAACGTGCTCGATACGACTAGGGTCAAGGTACCGTTCGGTATCGCACAGATAGGGAAGGCGTTTCGTAATGAAATAGCACCGCGACAATACATATTCCGCAAGCGCGAGTTCGAGCAGATGGAGATGGAGCTGTTCGTGCATCCGGACAACGCGATGGAGGCGTACGAAGCATGGCGGCAAAAGCGCATGCAATACTACGTGGATCTTGGTTTCAGGCAAGAGAACCTCAACTGGCACGAGCACGAGAATCTTGTGTTCTATGCAAAAGCCGCGTGGGATATCGAGTACCGTTACCCATTCGGTTTCAAAGAGCTTGAAGGTGTGCATGCCCGCGGTAACTACGACCTTACACAGCATCAGAAGCACTCTGGCGTTGACCTGTCCTACCGCGATCCGGTAACCGGAGAAACGTATATACCACACGTGGTCGAAACGTCGGTCGGTGTTGACCGTACGTTTCTTGCGGTCCTTGCTGAAGCGTATGACGAAGATACACTTGGCGGGGAAGCGCGCACGGTCATGCATTTTCCGTATCGCCTGGCACCCATAAAGGTAGCGGTTTTTCCACTTTTAAAGAACAAGCCTGCGCTTGTTGCAAAGGCACGGGAGGTATACGACAAACTCAAGCAGACCATTCGTTGTGAATTTGATGGCAACGGCAACATTGGTAAACGCTACCGACGACAGGATGAGATAGGTACGCCATACTGCGTGACCATCGACTTCAATACGCTTGAGGACGACACCGTCACGGTTCGCGACCGTGACACGGGCGAACAGAAGCGTGTACCGATAGAGAAGCTACAAGAGCTGGTGCAACAATGAGTCGCTGACGTATAGGGGCGTGCATACACGCACACCCCTATACTTATACTCGTCTGTAGGGTACTATTTCGTGTAATGAACAAGCAGAAAGCGGTAACGGTCACCATAACCCCTGGCACGATTGCCACGGGAATCTTCATCATCTTCATATTTGCACTTGCCTATACGTTGCGCGATTTGTTACTTGTCGTCCTGACCGCTGTGGTGCTCGCCAGTGCCATTGAGCCGGCGACGCTCCGTCTTATTCGATGGGGGCTGCCACGCGTGCTTGCGGTCGTACTCATCTATCTCGTAACCATCGCAACACTGCTCACTGCGTTTTACTTCTTCGTGCCGCAGCTTGTCCGTGAGGCAACGAGCTTCCTCTCCACGCTTCCGACGTACCTTAAGACCCTACAGCTCGTACCCGGTGATGTGTTGCAAGGCGGTGGTGGAACCGCCTCATTCACCGACCAACTGCTACAGTTTCAGAACGTACTCAAGACCTCGGCATCTGGCGTTCTGAGCACAGCATCATCTATTTTTGGCAATGTCATCTCGTTCGTTCTTATCCTGGTGCTTTCTTTTTACTTTGCCGTGCAGGAGCGGGGTATTGATGATTTCTTGCGCATTGTGACACCGATGCGACGGCACGAGTACATTCTCGACCTGTGGAAGCGCGCACAGCGAAAGATAGGTCGGTGGTTACAAGGACAGCTGTTGATGTCACTTATTGTGGGTGTGCTCCTTTACATTGGACTTGCGCTTATGGGTGTACGGTATGCGCTCCTTCTGGCGATCGCTGCGGCAGTACTTGAGCTCATACCCGTGTTTGGCTCTATCATTGCAGCAATACCGGCAGTTGCTATTGCGTTCATTGATGCGGGTACCATCCAGGCACTTTGGGTTATCGTGCTCTACGTTGTGGTCAATCAGATAGAGAGCAACATCATCTATCCGCTTGTAGTTCAGAAAGTGGTTGGCGTACCGCCCCTCGTAGTCATACTTGCCATCATTGCTGGGTATCAGCTAGCAGGCTTTTTGGGCATTTTGATAGCAGTCCCCATAGCTGCCGCGATACAGGAGTGGGTGAGTGACGTACAGCGCGGCAAACAGCAACTTGCGTATCCTGCCGAAGACGGTACGGTTACGTAGCATGTTACGTAGCATGTTACGTAGCATGTTACGTAGCATGTTACGTAGCATGTAGCTTGTACTATTGCTATGTCCAAACACATCTCACTTACCACCACGCTACCGTATGTTAACTCCGACCCCCATGTCGGCTTTGCGCTTGAAATTGTGCAGGCGGATGCTGTTGCTCGATATCACCGTCTCATGGGTGATAAAGTCTTCTTCAATACCGGTACTGATGAGCACGGTGTAAAGATATACCGAAAGGCACAAGAGGCAGAGGAGGATGCACAAGCATACGTTGACCGGTATGCTGCACGGTTCGGTCTTCTCAAAGAGAAGCTCAACCTTTCCTACGACGCATTCGTGCGCACGACCGACCCGCACCATATGAAGGCCGCGCAAGAATTTTGGAAGCGCTGTGATGCGGCAGGTGATATATATAAGAAGGAGTACAAGGTGAAGTACTGCGTCGGCTGCGAGCTTGAGAAGACCGATTCGGAGCTTGAGGACGGTACCTGTCCCATACATCCGAACCTCGAGATAGAGTATATTGAGGAGGAGAACTACTTTTTCCGTTTCTCGAAATATCAGGAAGCGTTACTAAAACTCTATGAGGAACGGCAGGACTTCGTGGTACCGGTACAGCGACTGAACGAAATACGCGCGTTCGTTGAGCGCGGACTCGAGGACTTTAGTATTTCCCGTCTCAAAAAGAAGATGCCTTGGGGTGTCGAGGTGCCGGGCGATCCGAACCACGTCATGTACGTTTGGTTTGATGCGCTGGTAAATTACATGAGCACGCTAGGTTGGCCGGACGAGCGCTATAAGGAGTGGTGGCCGTCTATACAATTCGCTGGCAAGGACAACCTGCGTCAGCAGACAGCTATGTGGCAGGCCATGCTCATGAGCGCAGGTCTTGAGCCGAGCAAACAAGTACTGATACACGGGTTCATCACCTCCAATGGGCAAAAGATGAGCAAGAGTCTCGGGAACGTTATTGACCCAATTAAGGTGGTAGACGAGTATGGTACGGATGCGCTACGCTACTTCTTGTTGCGCCACGTACACCCGTTCGAGGATTCCGACTTTACCATGGAGCGTTTCCACGAGAGCTACACCGCAAATCTGGTGAATGGGCTGGGTAACCTGGTGTCACGCGTCATGAAGATGGCAACCACACATCTCTCTGGACCAGTGGCACTCGCTGATGAGGATAGTGTGTTCGAAGAAGATGTTGGTGCCAAAGTGCGTGTGTATGAGTTTAATCGGGCGCTAGATATTGTGTTTGAGCATGTGAGCAAAGGCGACGCTTACATCCAGGAACACGAACCGTTCAAGAAGATAAAGGACCCAGCAACAAAGGATGAGGCCCTTGCCGATATCAAGAAACTCACACACCACGTCTACAAAATAGGAGTACATTTGCAGCCGTTTATGCCGGAGACTGCAGTGCACATACTGAAGGTTGTCCGCGATCACACTATGCCTGAACCGATGTTCCCGAGGATTGAACGAGCATGCTATGCGTTACGTTGACATCCATACCCACATAAACCTTGCCGCGTTCAAGGAGGACTACGATGAGGTGCTCAAGCATACCCTCGAGGAGGGTGTGTGGGTGGTGAATGTTGGCACACAGCTGCACACGAGCAAGCGAGCAGTTGAGTTGCTTGAAAAGTACCCGGAGAGTGTTTATGCAACGGTGGGTTTGCACCCGCTACATACGAGTAAGAGTTTTCATGATGAAGAGGAGCTGGGTGAAGCTGAAACAGGATCCACATCCTGTGGCGAGGTGTTCGACCACGACGCGTACAAAGCGCTCGCAAGTAACGATAGCGTGGTTGCAATAGGCGAGTGCGGCCTCGACTACTATCGCGACCCGACAGATGAAGAGCGGAAAAGGCAGGTCGAAGCGTTTGAAGCGCAGATAGCACTTGCCAATGAGCTCAACAAGCCTTTGATGCTGCACCTTAGAAGCGGGAAAGGCGGCAATGCGTACAAGGATGCACAAGTCATCTTGAAGAAGCAGGCGAAGGTTCGGGGCAACAGCCACTTTTTCGTTGGTTCGCTCGAGGACGCGAAGGGGTTTTGGGATATGGGCTACAGCACCTCCTTCACTGGCGTCATCACCTTCACGAACGACTACGATGAGGTGGTGCAGGCTGCGCCCACAGAGCTCATCCATGCGGAGACCGACGCACCGTACGTCGCGCCGAAGCCCTACAGGGGCACCCGCAATGAGCCGCTGTATGTTATCGAAGTGGTTCGGCGCATGGCCGAACTGCGGGGGGTCGATGCCAACACCTGGGCAGCACAGCTGCTACACAATGCCCAAAAAATGTTCAAAGTGAGCCAGTGATTGTCTCGTAGGTCTATATGAGTATACTAGTAGGATATTATAGGAACGATAAATATAGAAACCAACATGAGCGAATCAAACCCGTTGGAACAGGACAGTACCGCGGAGGAAGTTAAGGTCGAACAACATGAGCAGAATGAGGACGCAGCCGAAGCTGCCCGTGCCATGCGCGACAAAATGACCAAGAACATGATCGATGCGTCACCTACACCGGAGGCGCTTGTGACCGTTCTCAAGGCACTCTCTTCTTCAACGGAAGGAGATCCTGCTATCTATGATAGGGAGTTCGGCTACGATAGGGTCATCAACGTCGGTGAACTTGAAAACGCCATCGGCAAAGCACAGTCGGCAATAGAGGCTGGCGACATGGAAAGTGCCAAGCATGGCCTCTATGAATATTACTCGTATGCTGAGCCCGGCAAAGAAATTACAGAAAAAATGAAGTCGTTCTTTCCGGGGCTTGGATTGTAGTAGGTACCCGAATTGACGGAAAAGGACGCCACTGGCGTCTTATAGTGGATATGCACGCTGCTATGTGGTACAGTATGCCGACATTACCAATAAAACTTATAGTTCATGGCAGAAAAGAAAGCACATGAAGACAAGGATGTTGAGCTCAAGAAGTATGAGCTTGGCTACCACCTTGTACCATCGTTGGGTGAGGACGACCTGGCGCTTCGTGTAGCAGACCTGCAGAAGGCGGTCGCCAAGATAGGCGGCACCGTTCTCAGCGAAGGCTACCCGCAGTCATTCATACTCTCCTATACGATGCATAAGCTCCGTGCCGGTAAGTGGGACCGGTACGACTCCTCTTTCTTTGGGTGGATGCGTTTTGAGGCATCATCTGAGGGAGTGGAAGTCCTTCGCGACGAGCTCGACCACAATGATCAGTTGGTGCGGTATCTCCTCATAACGCTCAATGAGGCAGCATTCGCACCGCCACCTGCACCAAGGCGCAAGCCAATGCGCGAGGTGAAAACGGAATCTAAAGTGCTCGTCAAGAAGCGTACTGAGAACGAGAAGGGTGAGGTTTCTGAGGTTGAGCTTGATAAACAAATAAAACAGCTAATAAGCTAAACGTATTGTACTTAGCACACAAGAACTATGTATCTTAACAAAGCCTATATTCTCGGAAATCTCACGCGTGACCCGGAACTAAAGTCTCTTCCGAGTGGTACGCAGGTCGCGACGTTCGGTATGGCAACAAACCGTGTCTACCGTGATCGTGATGGCAATAAGCAGGAGTCAACCGAATTCCATAATATTGTTGCCTTCGGCAGACAGGGCGAACTTGCGGCTCAGTATTTGCGGAAGGGAAGCTCAGCACTTGTGGAAGGACGTTTGCAGACACGATCCTGGGAGCAGGAAGGTCAGAAGCGCTACCGTACAGAGATTGTCGCAGATCGCATCCAGTTTGGTGACCGACGTTCAGGCGGCGACAGTTCGTACCAGGGTACAGGGAAACCGAGCCAAGACGAATCAAAAGAATCAAAGGGAGAAGCGTCCAAAGGGGATGCAATCGAGTACCCCAGCGAAGAGATAAATCCTGATGATATTCCATTCTAAATCCATGAGTATGAAAAAGAACGACACAGATTTGCCACACATACGCTACTTCGACTACAAGGACATTGAGACACTTAAGAGGTTTCTGAATCCGCACGGCCGTATCCAGTCGCGTCGCTACACACGGCTTCCAGCCCGTGAGCAGCGTGAGCTTGCGCGCGCGGTGAAGAATGCCCGCTTTATGGGTATCCTGCCGTACGTGGTGAAGTAAGCAGTTGGACACATTGAAAAGAGGTCGGACATTTGTCCGGCCTTTTTGCAGTATGCTACCTGCTGGTTTCTGTGGTGGAGCATGTCGTTAACGCACATGCTGAGATATGTCTGCGGTATCCACATCGTTCCATGGGGTTTGTCTGGTTCTATGTTCCATTCACCATGCAAGCACGCGCGAAGCACATCAGCAATATCAAACTGTGATACGTTGAAACCCGACTTACCGTTCAGATCTTCGCCAAGGTGCCAGAGCTCGGTTACCGTACCTCATGCTACGGTATTCTTTAGTGTAGTTGCGTGCCTGGTGGCACCGTACCCCATGCTCCTGCTGCATGTACGTAACGGGCTGTCGGCGTAAGTACACCGGCAGCCTGTTACGTACGCAAGGGTACAAGCTATGCTTTCTCGACGCGTCCAACGTACGAACCGGTCTCTGTGTTCACCTCGACCACATCACCAATGCTGATGAAAAGTGGTGCGGTGACGGTGGCCCCCGTCTCAAGAGTGATAATCTTTGTGGCACCTTGTGCTGTGTTACCTTTGACCGCTGGTGGTGCCTCCTTCACGGTAAGCTGCATTTTAATAGGTACTTCAATACCGATTATTTCATCATCGAAAAGCACTGCCTGGTACTCCTCTTTGGACTTTAGGAACTGTGCACCGGTGCCGACAACATCGGCCGCGAGTGGGAAGCGCTTACTTGGATCGCCTGCTTCATAGAACATGTACTCGCCTTTGTTCTCGTAGATGTAGACAACCGGCGTTTTCTCAAGTTCAGCCTCCTGCGCATTCTCCGCCTGGTGGAATGAGTTCTCATACATCTTGCCGCTTTTGAGCCCCTTGAGCTTGGTTTGGTTCACGGGTTTTCTTTGCTGCATGCGAAAGACGTGGTGCGAGAGCACTTTGCAGGGTTCGTCATTATGGACAATGATCTTGCCGGTTGTTATTTCGTTGTAACTCAACATATGGGGGGCATTCTACCTAACTAGCATAGTTTTGTCTACCAAACAGAATGCGCCTGGGCTAGCTCTTGGCACATGGGTCCTTGTGTTGATTGCTGCATAGGTTGAGCACGCTCGTACTGTTTCTCAACAATACGCGCTGACCAACGAGAGTGCACGTTCGCGATACAAAGCGCAATAGCATGGCGTCGCTGATTTCCACCTTATCGCTTCGTGCAAGTGCAACAGTACTCATTTGGTGTCCCGCTACCCACCAAATGTCAGGCAAGCACTGACGCAACAGTGCGTTCGTATCGTTAGGTAGACACTGCCAGAGCTGGTCCAAGCCAATAAGGTCACCTGTTTCCATAATGGCCTCGAGGATGTTCGAGACAGGGGGGATGACTTACGTTGCCTCAATTGCACATGATCGTGCGGTGAAAAGTACAAGCGAGTAACCCAACTCACCGTGCGCAACGTACTCGCCAAAGAGCTTGCGAACAGCTGTGTTCGTGCCGCGTATCGCCACGGAAAGTTTGTGACGCGTGGTAACGTCCCCTTCATGTTGAGTACACTCGTTGGGAAGGGCATCCATGACACGTGCAAGCACCACATCTCCCGCTCTTTGTTTGATCAGACGCCCTAACTCTGTAAGATGACCAGCCTCACATAGCATGTGACGCAAATGTGTTGGCATAGCAGTACCTTTGTATGTTCTGTGTCACGTTGTGCTATGTCACCATAGAATGTCTAGCAGTAACCTTTTGTGGGGTACGTTAGTTGCAGAAAGTAAGGGCCACGGTACCATAAGGCTATGGATGACGTATCACAACACAACGCATGTGCGGACCTAAAGGATGAAGTACTCCTGGCGCGTTCGGTGGATGAACCCGATCTCTTTGTACATATCGTGCGTCGATATGAGGCAGCGTTCATACGTAAGGCGCACAAGGTCCTCTGGAACGACGATGATGTTACCGATGTTGTGCAGGAGACCTTTACGAAAATATACCTTCATGCACACCGTTTTAGGGAAGTGGAAGGTGCGTCATTCAAGTCGTGGGGCTACACCATCCTCATGAACACCGCCTTCACAACGTATCGTAAACGCAAACGCGAGCTGGGTCACACGATTGAGCTTGAACCTGAGCACTATGAAGCGTTGGCGGATTCTGTACATGAGGAGACTTTTCACCTCGAACTGTCCAATTACGCACTTTCAATCTTCGCTAAAATGCCTGAACAGCTTTCCCGTGTACTGGAGCTCCACTTCCTGAAAGACCTACCGCAGCAGGTGATCGCTGAAAGGGAGGGGGTTACGGTTGGGGCTATCAAGACACGTGTGCATCGCGCAAAACATGAGTTTCGACGTTTAGCAGATCAATTTTCACCATTTTAACCATATGAGCAATATAGAGCATATCGTTATGGCACGTGTGCAGCGAATACACCACCTGCGGCGTTTTTTGAATCCGACCATGCTCAAGGTCTACAGTATGGTGTTTCTTGTCGTTGCCCTTACCAGTACGGTTTCCATTGTGCATGTATATATGAACATGCCGTCTCTCACGGCACCCAGAGCGTTTACGTCATTCTTTATGAATGCACTCATGAACACCGAATTTTATGTGAAGTTCACGCTTCTGGGATTGTTGTTAGCAACCGGCATGACCGTACAAGATCTGGTAAAGAGTATCGGCAAGGGTGCGCGTACTTTTGTGCGTGTATAAGCTACGAGATGTGTCTATTACTTGTTCTTGAGCACTGCGCGTATCTCTTTTACGAGTGCGTTGGCGATTTTCTTGTTCTCGCGTAGGTAAGTACGCGCTGCATCATAGCCACGGCCAAGCTTCTCTTCACCAAAGGAGTATGAGGCGCCCGCTTTCGATACCATGCCGTGCTTCTCGCCGATGGCCAGAAGCTCTCCCTCACGACTTATACCTTCATTGTACAGAAGGTCGAATTCGGTCACGCGGAATGGTGGCGCGACCTTGTTCTTCACGACCTTCACGCGGTGCCTGCCACCGACCACAGCATCACCCTTCTTAATTTGAGCAATGCGACGGATGTCGAGCCGGACAGAGGTGTAGAATTTGAGTGCCTTACCGCCGGGTGTTGTCTCGGGGTTGCCGAACATTACCCCTATCTGCATACGTATCTGGTTGATGAAGACAACGATGGTCTTGCTTTTGTGTACGATACCGGTGAGCTTGCGCAACGCCTGGCTCATGAGCCGGGCTTGCTTGCCAAGGTGTTGCTGACCCATTTCACCCTCTATCTCGTCACGCGGTGTAAGCGCCGCGACAGAATCAATAACAATGATGTCGAGCTTACCAGAGCGAACCAGTGACTCGACTATCTCAAGCGCTTGTTCACCGGTGTCCGGTTGGCTTACCAGTAGTTGGTCTACCTTTACGCCGATGCGCTCCGCATACTCAGGATCAAGTGCATGTTCTGCATCAATGAATGCGCATATACCACCCCGTCTCTGAGCTTCGGCTATGGCATGAAGGGAGAGGGTGGTCTTACCGGAACTCTCTGGTCCGAAAATCTCTACGATACGACCGCGCGGATAGCCGCCGATGCCAAGCGCCCAATCAAGACCCAGACTTCCAGAAGGTATCGCGTCAACGTTTATCTTAGGCGCTTCGCCTAGCATCATGATGGCTTCTTCGCCAAACTTTGTCTTGATGCTCTTGAGGGTCGCATCTATCTCCGGTCGCTCTTGTCGTGGCGCGGTAGTCTCGTTTGCTTCGGTATCCTACGACTTTGTTTTTTTCGCCGTGGTTTTCTTTGCCATATAGTATAGTACGGTTACTGTTGCTAATTTTGTATATTAATGACTTGCCTGTGGCGTACCCACATACTCGATGCGACGTGTGGTCGTACGGCCAAACCTGTTTTGAGCCTCGACAAGCACGACACCGTATCCATTTGTTGTAATGAGCTTTTGCGAAAAGGCGCCTGAAAAGTCTTGCGTAACCGGCCGCCCGTTCACCAGGACACGTGTGCTGTTCTTTGCGACACCGGTGATCGTGAGGAACGTATTGGCCACCAGTTCTCCGGGGGTGGGGGCCGTCACAGTAAGGATGGGCCCCCGTATGAGCGTCTGTGCTTCAAAAAGTCCGTAGGTCCCGACAAGGAGCACAAGAGCAATGGCCATCCAACGGTATCGATATGCGCGCATAAGGTCTTACGATTTGTCATCTATGTTATCGTCGTCCGCACCACCGTCGTTTCGGGAGTACTCGCTATCTTCTGCTGGGCCGATCAGGATGTCGCGGGGGCGGTTGGTGCCGTCCGAGGCGGCAATGACCCCGCGTTTTTCGAGTTGGTCCATGATGCGCGCAGCCCGGCCGTACCCCACCTTGAAATGTCGCTGAATGAGCGATGTAGATGCTTTTTTCTCCTGTATTACAAATTCACGTACGCTCTCGTAGAGGTCGTCGAGCTCCTCATCTTCCTCCATTTTCTCGAAAGGAATACTGCTACCGTTCTCACCGTTGTCGTCTCCGCTGAAATCTATCTCGGCAAGTTCACCCGTGTTGTTCTTTATGAGGAATTGTGCAATCTTTTTCACTTCACCTGTCGTGATGAATGGCGATTGTATGCGACGTGGCTTTGCCATATCGCCCGAGAGGTACAGCATGTCACCGGCACCAAGGAGCTTCTCAGCGCCTGGCTGGTCGAGAATAGTTCGTGAATCGACGAGTGACGCAACACGCAACGCGATTCGTGACGGTATGTTTGCCTTGATGAGGCCCGTAATGACCTTTACCTCGGGACGTTGTGTCGAGAGGAT
>Ga0114931_10000450_pt1 | contig 49406 bp, 46 predicted proteins | sample 2SBtaG_FD_89579 | JGI IMG/M metagenome (GOLD analysis project Ga0114931, IMG submission 89579) | Deep subsurface microbial communities from Kolumbo volcano to uncover new lineages of life (NeLLi) - 2SBTROV14_V59a metaG | ecosystem: Environmental > Aquatic > Marine > Volcanic | place: Kolumbo... | reverse complement strand
TCAGATAGTAAATTATTTTGACCTGATAAGGTTAATTTTTGGAATATCTCTTTTACTTCTCTTTGTGTTATCATATCGCAAATATACATATATTAGCTGATATAACTAGAACTTAACTTTTTTTATGAACGAGTAATATTACTATTTATTGCAAATAAAGAAGTGAAAAAAATGTTATAATATGTTAATTTACAGATATATACGTATTAATACGCAGAAAAAAAGTATTAATACGTAGCTAGTCCATTTTCAATAAACAACTCAATTTATTACCCTGATTCAAAGCGCAAAAAAAAATGAGCTCTAGCCAACAACACCTAATTAACTTTTGGTTGTTAATTGTTTCCAAAACACCTTTCTCACAACTCTTTTATAGCGCTTATTTTTACAACTTATACACAACTATTGTAATAGTTAAAGAATGACAAAAAAAATATTAATTGGCCTATTTATTCTCCTAATAGGAGCTGTTGGGATTATTGCTTTTAACTTTTATAAAAATGTAAAAAAACCGGTTAACAGTAATTTGATGATGGCTGTACCACAAAATGCTGCCTTTATTTTACAGGAAAACAATTTTCATTTATTGTACCAAAAAATTGCTTCCACCAACATTATTTGGGAAGAGTTAATTAGCAATACCACAACGGCACACCAAATAGATGGGCAATTGCATTACATGGATTCATTGTTACAACATTCTTTTAAACCATTTGCTAAACAGTCTATTTTAACTTCTGCTCATTTATCTGGAGCCAATCACTTCGATTTTATTTTTTACATCACTGCTCCTCATGAGGTTACTGAAGAGAAATTGGTAAAAAAAATTAGTGCTGCCACTAATAAAAATATTTCGCAAAGAGCTTATGATCAAGTCAACATTTACACTATCCCTACAAAAGATAAAAACAAAATTGCTTTTATACTTTATAAAAACATTTTTGCTTTTAGTTATAGTACTGTTTTAATTGAAGATGTTATCCGACAACTCAATACCGAAAACAGCTTATTAGACAATCCAAATTTTGCAAAAATCTTGAGCACTTCTGGTGAAGCGGAAGATGGAAACTTATACATCAATCATACTTATTTTTCCAAAATAGTAGGTCAATTTCTTAATCCTTCCACAAAAAAGCACATTGCCAACTTAGAGCACTATGCTAATTGGAGTGAGCTAGACATTAGCATCAAGCCCAATGCATTAATGCTCAATGGTTTTACCTTGTCTTCTGGTTCTAGCGATTTATTTTTAACTCTTTTTAAAGAACAATCTCCACAAAAAATAGAGCTACTAAGCATTACACCTGCAAATACGGCTTTTATGTATTATTATGGATTCAGTAATGCCAAAACATTTTTCGAAAAGAGAAAAAATCTGCTGAAAAGCAATCATCAATTTTTTGATTATCAAAAACAATTGGATGAACAAACCAAGTTGCATGAGATTGATTTGGAAGAAGAATTACTCAGCAATATTGGAAACGAGCTTGCATTAATTATTACAGAACCTTTAAGTGATGACTACAGCAACAATCAATATGTAGTTTTCCAGTCCAATGAAATTGAGAAAGCAACAGAAAACATTTCTCATATGGCACTAAAAATAAATAGTGATCCTTATCATTTTGAGGAGTTTCGGGGGTATCCCATCCACAAAATAGACCTTAAAGATATTTTTACCAATTTACTAGGTAAAGCATTCACTAATTTTGATTCTCCTTATTACACCATCATTAATGATTATGTTGTTTTTGGTAAAACAGAAAGCGCTATTAAAGTTTTCATTAGCGATTTTAAAAATGGAAAAACTTTTGAGAAGAATGAGAACTTCCAAGCTTTTAATGAAAACCTATCTGAAGAGAGTAATCTTTTTGTGTATTTAAATATTGCCAGATCAGTTCATTTACTCAAAAACTTTGTAAAAGAAAATGATATACCTGTTCTTGAGGAGAAAAAAGAATTATTTCGAAAATTCGAGGCTATTGCTTTGCAAGTAAACACAAAAAAAAACAACCTTTATTACAATAACATATTTTTAAAATATAACCCCGTTTACAAAAAAGATACCCGATCGTTATGGGAAGCACAACTAGATACAACAATCAGCAATAAACCTCAATTGGTTATCAATCATCTGAATAACACTAAAGAAGTTTTCATCCAGGATGATGCGCATAAAATCTATCTAATTAGTAATACTGGGAAAGTGATTTGGACTAAACAATTACAAGAAGCCATAATAGGAAATGTTCATCAGATAGACATCTACAAAAACAACAAATTACAACTGCTTTTTAATACTAAAAGCAAACTGTATGTGCTTGATAGGAATGGGAACAATGTGGAACAGTTCCCTGTAAAACTGCCTAGTAATGCAACAAATGGGGTAACTCCTTTAGATTATGAAAACAACAGAAAGTACCGTCTGTTAATAGGTTGTGACAATAATATGGTTTATAATTACAATGCTCAAGGCAATTTAGTAGAAGGCTGGAAATATAAAGCTGAAGAAAGTTACGCTAACGGAAAGATTTGGCATACTGTATTTTCTGGAAAAGATTATGTAATTATCCCCTTACAAAGTGGCAAAATAAAAGTGGTGGAACGTTCAGGAAAAGATCGATTACAAATTAAAAATCGCCTACCCGGCAACAGTAATATCTATTTCAAAATAAGTAATTCTCTCAATAAAAGTTACCTAGTAGCAATCGATAGTAATGGTATAATTAATAAACTTTACCTCAACGACAAAGTAGAGCAATTAATGATTGAAGAAAAAAACAAAGATGCTACATATAAATTTCACAATAACCTCCACACCTTTACCTACGAAAATAGCATTAAAGGTTTTGATGATGAAAAGAAACTAAATCTTGAGATTAACTTAGATGAAAACATTACTGCCCTTCCTTTATTTTACCAAGCAAGTAATAATTCTTTTCAAGTTGGAGTAATATGCAGTGAAAACATCTATTTATTTGATGCAAAAGGGGAAACAGTTAAGGGCTTCCCTTTAGCAGGATCAACTCCATTTAGTATTGCGGACCTCAACAACGATAAAACATTAAATTTAGTAGTTGGTGACGGTAACAAAATATACACTTACAATCTAGAAAAAACTCCTTAGGTTTTACAATAAATTAACATTTTAAGTCGTCTTTTCTTATCTTTACGTTCAATTATTCTATTTTTTTGCTAAAAAATATCTACTGAATGAATTTTCGTTCCTTCTTCTTCCTCCTTATTCTCCTATTGACTTGTTACATTTCTTCCTTTGCTCAAATCAAAAAAGAGAATCATTTATTAATTGGAAGGTTAGCATTATCTGATCATCAGTACCAAACTGCTTTAGAAAAATTCAACACTATAATAAAAAATGACTCCACAAATTATGAGGCTTATTATCTAAGGGGCGTAACAAAATTGGAGTTAGGTGATTATTTGGGTGCAGAAAATGATTTTACCCACTCCATTCAACTAAAACCAAATAATGTTGATGCTTATGTTATTAGAGCTTCAGTGAGAGATCGATTACTTCAACATAAAGCAGCTTTTGAAGATTACGAAAAAGCCATCTCCATTTCACCAACAAACCCCAATATCTATCTCAATAGAAGTATTACCCATAATTACTTAAAACAATTCCAACAATCTATTACCGATTGTGAAACCGCTTTAAAATATGGCTCTAGAAAAGAATTGATTTATGTAATTCGAGGAATGTCTAAACTGGGCTTAAAACAATATACTGATGCTATAACGGATTTTAATATTATCATCAAAAACAATCGTTTTAAATCGGACGCTTATGTTAGAAGAGCAACAGCACAATATTTTTTAATACACTACGATTCTGCTTTAACTGACCTTAATTACGCCTTGCATTTAGACAATAAAAATAGCTATGCTTACTTTCAGCGAGCAATGGTTTACAATAAAATTGAACACCCAAATGATGCTTTAAAAGATTTGAATAGAGTTATTGAGTACTCTCCGAACTCTTCTTCAGCATACTATAATCGCGCCCTAATTTATAGTGACAAAAAAGAGTTCAAGAAAGCCCTGCAAGATTATAACAAGGTAGTGGTATTAAACCCCAAGAACGTACTTACATATTACAATAGAGCTTTAATTTATCAACGACTAAAAAATTTACAAGCGGCAAAAAAAGATGTTGAGAAAGCTATATCATTATACCCCGACTTTGTTGATGCGTATAAATTAAGAGCGGCTATTAAACAACAACTAGGAGATTACATTGGAGCTAAAAATGATGAACAAACAGCCGACATCATTAATCAAACAAAAATTAATAGTACAGATAGCCTTAAAGAGAATGAAGAACTCAACTTGGCTAAAGTTACCTCATTTAGTAGTGGAAGTAATACTAAAAATCATCAACAAACCTCCAACAAAGAAGTTGCTCTCTCTAACTCTTTTTACATCAGTTTAATTGCAAACAACAAAGAAAAAAGAATAATTGATTCCTGGAACAAAAAAAACAATGCCTTTTCTCCTTACTATTTGTTAAATGACGAAAAAGAAATTATCAATAAAACCCTAAAAGAAGAAAAATTAAACAAATTGAATCTCGATATCCAGAAAAACCCTGTTAATGGAGAATTATATTTAAAAAGAGGAACAATTTACAGCTCCATGCAAATGTATGATAAGGCTATATTTGATTTTAACGAATCACTACGACTAGATCCCAACAATTATATGACTTATTTTGGAAGAGCTAACATGATACTTAAAGTTATTGATCAAATAAAAATTAATAATTATCAAAGCACATACTCTATTGATATGGTAATCAAAGATTACGACAAATGCATTCTTGAAAATCCAAATTTTGCTTATGCTTATTTTAATCGGTCAAACTTAAAGTTTCAGAACGCTAACTACATTGGAGCTATAGAAGATTTAAGTGAAGCACTTCGCATAGATCCAGGTTTCTCTGAAGCATACCTAAATAGAGCATTAATATTATTAATACTAGACAATCAAGAACAAGCCTGTTTAGATTTAAGTAAAGCTGGTGAGCTAGGTATTAGCAATGTTTACCATTTAATCGGAAAATATTGTAATCAATAAAAAAGCCTCGAAAAATTTTCGAGGCTTTTAATTTATGTCTTTCAGAATTAAGCTTTTTCAGCTGCTTTCTTTTTTCTAGTTACCTTTCTTTTTGGTTTTTCTATAGTTGCTGGATCCACATAATTTGGATCAAAAGCAGAGTCTACCAAAATTCTACCACAATGCTCACAAACTAAAACCTTCTTATGGTTTTTGATATCCATTTGTCTTTGAGGTGGTATCTTGTTAAAACATCCTCCACAAGAATCTCTTTTAATGGTAACCACTGCTAATCCATTTCTAGCATTAGATCTAATTCTTTTGTATGCAGTAATTAAACGATCCTCTATTACTTTCTCTGCTTTTTCAGATTTCTTTAACAACTTTCCTTCTTCCGCTTGTCTTTCGTTAGTAATTTCTTCTAACTCTTTCTTTTTATTGTCTAAATCTTGAATTCTTCCTTCTATGTATTCTTTCGCCTCTTCAATCTTCTCGTTTTTTGAAGTCAATTGAAATTCTCCTTCTTTAATTTTTTTCTCAGCCAACTCTATTTCTAAGTTTTGGAATTCAATTTCTTTCGTAATCGCATCAAACTCTCTGTTATTTCTAACTTTATTCTGTTGCTCTTCGTACTTCTTAATTAAAGCATTGGCATCTTTAATACTATTCTTTCTATTAGAAATTTCTACAGCCAAGTCCTCAACCTCTTCTGTTAATTTTTCTAACCTTATATTTAATCCTTCAACTTCATCTTCTAAATCTTGTACTTCTAAAGGTAATTCTCCTCTAACTGTACGAATTTTATCAATTGTTGAATCGATTACTTGTAAATCGTATAAAGCTTTTAACTTTTCTTCTACTGTCGTTTCTTTTTTAGCCATTTTAAAGGTAATTAATTGGATTAGTATTTATTTCCGATAAACGAACTGCGAAATTAGTAATTTTTTCGGTAAGTAGCTCATAAAATAATTCATTGATAAATTGTTCACTCTCATAATGACCTACATCAGCTATTACAATCTTGCCTTCTGCATCAAAAAACTGATGGTATTTAAAATCGCCCGTAATAAAAATATCTGCATTTGCTTTGATGGCATCATTTAATAAAAAACTACCCGAACCTCCACAAAGTGCTACTCTTTTCACTTTTTTATTTCTTAAATGTGTGTGTCGGATACAATCCGTTTTTAAATCACTTTTTAAACGTTTTAAAAAGGTGTGTTCTTCTTCCTCTTGTTGTAATTCTCCTATCACCCCACTTCCTACTGTATTAACGCTATTATTTAAAGGATAAATATCGTAAGCCACTTCTTCATAAGGGTGTGCTTGGATTAATGCTTTCACTACTTTATTTACTTGATGGGTAACAGCTACAGTTTCTATTCTAACTTCAGGTTCTAGGTGCCGTTCATTTTTCTTTCCAACATACGGAGTTGTATTATCACCCGCTTTAAAGGTTCCTGTTCCTTCTACATTAAAACTACACTCACCATACTCTCCAATAGCTCCTGCACCAGCATCAAACATTGCTTGTCGCACTTTTTCTGTTTCCCTTGTTGGACAAAATGTTACAATTTTGTTCAACAAATTAACCTTAGGAGCTAATACTTTACAATTAATCAACCCGATTTTTTGAGCCATTGTAAAACTCACCCCATTCGTAACATTATCTAAATTGGTGTGCGCAGCATATATGGCAATGTTGTTTTTTATGGCTTTTATAATTGTTCTTTCTATATAATTTTTCCCATTCAATTTTTTCAACCCGCTAAAAACAATAGGATGATGTGCTACAATTAAATCACACCCTTTCGAAACAGCTTCATCCACTATTTCTTCTGTGCTATCTAAACAAATTAACACTCCTTTTACTTCATCATTAGGGTTCCCAACAATTAACCCAGCATTATCATAACTTTCTTGGTAAGCTAGTGGTGCAAGCTCTTCTATTATGGAAGTAATTTCTTGTATTTTCATGATTTGCTTATTGGAATTGATTTCGCTGTTTATTTATCCAAAGATCCTAAACAAAAAGAATTTTTTCTTCTTCCCTTTTCCTTTATGCCTTTTTTTATCTCGTTTCGCATTTTTCTTGATGCGTTTCTTCACTTCTTTAGATTGAATATTTAAATGCCTCTTCTTGCCCTCTTTTATAGATTCTTCTTGAGCCTTCTCTTTCTCTTGCTCTTGTTTTTCTAATACTTTCCTCCTGTTTTTTACCATTTTTGTTTCTTGCGAAAAAGCAGTAATTGAAAGGACAATTAAAGTGATAGTAAAAAGGTGTTTAAATGCTTTCATTAAGTACAAACAATTATTTCACCTCGAATTTACTAATTTTACACCAATAATGAAGTCTATTATCCACATATTGGTTGCTATCTGCTTTCTTTTTATAGGTTGTAGTAAAGATGACAACAACTCTGGTGTTCCACTAGTAAATGTTAACATTTATATCAACTCAAGTAACCCTGAGTTTATTGATTTAAATGCTATTGGTGGCTGGATTTATGTGCTTGGTGGATCAAGAGGGATACTTGTTTACCGAGCTTCTAACAACGAATTTAGAGCTTATGATAGACATTGTACTTACGATGTAACCAGCAGCTGTGCTTTGGTTTCTGTAGAGGCCACCAACATAACCGCTAAAGATGATTGTTGTGGTTCTAAATTTTTAATTACAGATGGATCTGTAACTCAAGGCCCCGCTAACCTCCCCTTAAAACAGTATCGAACCAGTTTTGATGGGAGTGTACTTCATATATATAATTGATCTCTAAACAAAAAAAGCCTCCAATTTTCATTGGAGACTTTTACTATCAACTATTTACTAATAACTGACTACTGTTTTTAGTATCTATAATGTTCAGGTTTATACGGCCCTTCTACAGCAACACCAATGTAAGCTGCTTGTTCTGGTCGAAGTGTTTCTAACTCCACACCAATTTTAGCTAAATGCAATTTAGCCACCTTCTCATCTAAGTGCTTAGGCAACATGTAAACTTCATTTTTGTAATCAGCGCTATTAGTCCATAATTCAATTTGAGCTAAAGTTTGGTTAGTAAATGAATTACTCATTACAAACGAAGGGTGACCTGTTGCACAACCTAAGTTCACTAATCTACCTTCTGCCAAAACAAAAATAACGTTCCCGTTAACATTGTATTGATCAACCTGAGGCTTAATCGTATCTTTTGAATCTCCGTATTTATCATTTAACCAAGCCATATCAATTTCATTATCAAAGTGTCCGATGTTACAAACAATCGTTTGATCTTTCATACTTTCAAAATGACGCCCTTGAATAATGTCTTTATTCCCGGTAGTAGTAACAATAATGTTTGCTTCTTTACAAGCATCATCCATTTTCTTCACTTCAAAACCATCCATTGCAGCTTGCAACGCACAAATTGGATCAATCTCAGTAACAATTACTCTTGCCCCTGCTCCTCGCAATGATGCTGCAGAACCTTTCCCTACGTCACCATACCCTGCAACTACAGCAACTTTACCTGCCATCATTACATCAGTAGCTCTTCTAATTGCATCAACTAAAGACTCTTTACATCCATATTTGTTATCAAATTTAGATTTAGTAACAGAATCATTCACATTGATCGCTGGCATCACTAAAGTACCATTGACTACCCTTTCATATAAACGATGAACTCCAGTAGTAGTTTCTTCAGACAGTCCTTTAATATCGTCACACAACTCAGGGTATCTATCGAACACCATATTCGTTAAATCTCCACCATCATCTAAAATCATGTTTAATGGTTTTCCTCCTTCAAAAGCAAATAAGGTTTGCTCAATACACCAATCAAACTCTTCATCTGTTAGGCCTTTCCATGCATAAACAGGAACTCCTGTTGCAGCAATTGCTGCAGCCGCTTGATCTTGTGTAGAGAATATATTACAAGACGACCAAGTTACCTCAGCACCTAACGCTGTTAAGGTTTCAATTAACACGGCTGTTTGTATCGTCATGTGCAAACATCCTGCTATTCTTGCTCCAGCCAATGGTTTAGAATCTCCAAACTCTTCTCTTAAGCTCATTAATCCTGGCATTTCTGCTTCAGCGATTTTTATTTCTTTTCTACCCCATTCTGCTAGGGATATATCTTTAACTTTGTATGGTAATCTTTCCACTTGTGTACTCATTTAGTTGTAGTTTTTAAATTATAAGGAAATCAAAATTAAGAATTAAGTTTTAGAATATGCCTTTACATCAAATAAAAACCGTATCAGACACTTCTAAAGTTGGAGTATGGAAGATTACTGAATCCGTTAATGAATTAAAATTAAGTCTCGAAAATAAAGGATTCAATACTTCTCAACTTCTTAACACAAAAAATGAACAACGCCTTAAACAATGGTTAGCAATAAGACTATTGCTTTATTATTTCTTTGACCATTATGAATTAAACTATGATAAACTAGGTAAACCACATTTAAATAACAAGCATACTATTTCAATTTCTCATTCGGGAAATTATGCAGTTGTTATAGTTGATAAAAAAAATAATTGCGGAATCGATATTGAAAAAATCTCACCTAAAGTTGAACGTATCAAACACAAATTCTTGAATGAAAATGATCTTACAAATTATTCCTCACTAAAAGATTTAACCACGCTCTGGTGTGCTAAAGAGTCACTTTATAAATATTACGGCAAAAAGGAGGTTTTATTTATTGAGCATTTGTCGATTAAAGATTTTAATCCCCCTCAAAAATCATTTAATGGCATCATAAAAATAAATAACACCATTAAAAACCTTCGTATGCGATTCGATGAAATTGAAGATTTTATTTTGGTTTATACCTACTAACAAAATTCCTACTTTTGCTAACTGGAAATGAAAAACTCAAACACCATATATTCTTATATCAAAGAACAAGCCTCCGTTGGAGCTAAAATGTTTGCCGTTTTAATAGATCCTGACAAGCAAAACGAAAGCGATTTATTAAAAACAATACACGAATGTAATCAGGCTGAAGTGGACTTTTTCTTTGTTGGAGGAAGTATTATTACACATGGCGATATGGATAAAACTGTTCGAACTATTAAGGAGAATAGTTTAAAGCCTATTATTATCTTTCCTGGTCATCCTGAACAGATATCAAAACATGCAGATGCTATTCTTTTTCTTTCCTTAACTTCAGGGAGAAATCCTGAGTTTTTAATTGGTCATCACGTAACATCTGCCCCAATAATAAAATCAACCCAACTAGAAGTTATCCCTACAGGCTATTTATTGGTTGATTGTGGAACAACTACAACTGCTATTTACGTTAGCGATACTAATCCAATACCATATACAAACACTACTATTGCAGCCAATACAGCATTAGCAGGAGAATACTTGGGATTAAAAATGACCTATATTGATGGGGGGAGTGGTGCTAAGAAATGTATCTCTAACAAAATGATATCTAAAACGAAGTCAGTATTGGATGGACCCTTGATAATTGGAGGAGGAATTAGAGATGTAATAACAGCAAAAGAAATATACAAATCTGGAGCAGACATAATTGTTGTAGGAAATGGTGCTGAAACAAACCTCAATTTGATTCCTGAAATAGCGGAAATGAAACATGCACTAAATGTAAGCAGACTTTCTGTTTAACCAATATTTCATAGAAAGTTAAGAACCTCATAATTATTGAAAAAAGAACCTGCAAAAATGCGTTCTTCTTATCATTCTTTTTATTACCTTTGTTTGCCATTTTTTTTACAATTAAACACTAAAATTATGATTACAAATAAATTTTCAAACCGTCACATAGGACCAAGAGGAAACGATACACAAGAAATCTTATCTACAGTAGGCGCATCTTCTATAGATGAATTAATAGAACAAACCATACCGAACAAAATACGCTTGAGCAAAGAACTGAATTTAGCTCCCGCTATGAGCGAGTATGAATACCTAAATCATATTAACGAATTAGGGAAAAAGAATAGTGTAAACAAATCCTATATTGGATTAGGATACTACAACACCATCACTCCTTCGGTAATTAAAAGAAATATCTTTGAAAACCCAGGTTGGTACACGGCATACACCCCATATCAAGCCGAAATTTCACAAGGAAGATTAGAAGCTTTACTAAATTTCCAAACGATGGTATTGGATTTAACGGGAATGGAATTGGCTAATTCATCCTTATTAGATGAGGGTACTGCTGCTGCGGAAGCTATGATTATGGCTTTCAACAATAGAAGTAGAGCTGCTAAAAAGTTAGGGGCCAATAAATTTTTCGTTTCAGATAAATGTTTCCCTCAAACGATAGACATTCTAAAAACTCGATCTAATCCGTTAGAAATTGAGTTAATTATTGGAGATGCCAATACATTTGAATTTAATGAAACTGTATTTGGTGCTTTACTTCAGTATCCTGATATTACAGGAGAAATTAATAACTATAAAAGTTTTGTGGATAGAGCACATGCTAATGAAAGTATTGTCGCTGTTGCTGCAGATTTAATGAGTTTAGCTTTGTTAACCCCTCCTGGGGAATGGGGAGCAGATGTAGTTGTTGGTTCAACACAACGATTTGGTGTGCCAATGGGTTATGGAGGTCCACATGCTGGCTATTTTGCTACTAAAGAATCTTATAAAAGAGCAATTCCCGGAAGAATAATAGGCGTTTCTATAGATGCTAATGAAAATAGAGCTTTAAGGATGGCGCTACAAACTCGTGAACAGCATATTAAAAGAGATAGAGCAACTTCAAATATTTGTACAGCACAAGTTTTGTTAGCTGTTATGGCTGGAATGTACGCTGTTTATCATGGAGCAGAAGGAATTACAACTATTGCCACTAATATTAATGATTTAACTGGACATCTAGCACATCATATATACGTATTAGGATATAAAAGAGTCAACACACATTTCTTTGATACGCTAACATATGAGGTAAATAGTAATGAATTAAGTAAATTAAACGATTTAGCTTTAGCTAAAAAAATTAATTTCTATTATACAGATAATACTGTTTCAATAAGTATTGGGGAAACTGAAAACAAGGCATCTATACACGAAATTGTAGATATTTTTGCTGAAGTAAAAAATGCTACAAGAGGTAGTGTTTCTGATTCAACCAAAGGAATTCCTGCTGATTTAGTAAGAACGTCTTCTTATCTAACCCACCAAGTGTTTAACACTTACCATTCAGAATCTGAAATGATGCGTTACATCAAACGATTAGAGAATAAAGACTTATCGCTAACACATTCGATGATTTCATTAGGTTCTTGTACAATGAAGTTGAATGCCGCATCTGAATTATTACCATTAAGTAGAGAAGAATGGGCAAATATTCACCCTTTTGCACCTTTAAATCAAGCAAAAGGGTATCAAGAAATGCTAAAAGGACTAGAAAATGATTTAGCAGAAATTACAGGATTTGATGCTGTTTCTTTACAACCTAATTCTGGTGCTTCTGGAGAATATGCTGGACTTTTAGTTATTAGAGCATATCATCACAGCAGAGGAGACCATCATAGAAATATAGTATTAATTCCTGCATCTGCTCATGGAACGAACCCTGCAAGTGCTGTTATGGCTGGAATGAAAGTAGTTGTTACTAAATGTGATGAATTAGGAAATATTGATTTAGCTGACTTTAAAGCAAAAGCGGAAGAACATAAGGCTAATCTTGCTTGTACTATGATTACTTACCCTTCTACACATGGCGTATTTGAAGAAAGTATCATGGAATTAACAGATATTATTCACGAAAATGGCGGACAAGTTTACATGGATGGAGCCAATATGAATGCCCAAGTTGGATTAACCAATCCTGCAAATATTGGAGCAGATGTTTGTCACTTAAACTTACACAAAACTTTCGCTATCCCTCACGGTGGTGGTGGACCAGGAGTTGGACCAATTGGTGTTGCTAAACAATTAACTCCATTTTTACCTTCAAATCCAATTATTAAAACAGGAGGAGAAAATGCCATTACTGGTGTTTCATCTGCTCCTTGGGGAAGCGCTTATGTTTGTTTGATTTCTTATGCTTACATTAAAATGTTAGGAACAGAAGGGTTGAAAAAATCGACTCAAATGGCCATTTTAAATGCTAATTATTTAAAACAAAAATTAGAAAGCTCTTATCCAATTTTATATACTAATATGAATGGAAGAGTTGCCCACGAAATGATTTTACAATGCAATCAATTTAAAGAGGCTCATATTGATGTGACTGATATTTCTAAACGATTAATGGATTATGGTTTCCATGCTCCAACAGTTTCCTTTCCAGTGCATGATACCTTAATGGTGGAACCAACAGAAAGTGAAAGCAAAGAAGAATTAGATCGTTTTATTGAAGTGATGATTTCAATAAGAAAAGAGATTGATGAAATTGCTACTGGTAAAATAGAGGCAGAAAATAGTGCGTTAAGAAATGCTCCACATACATTATCTTCAATATTAGAAGATTGGGATAAACCATACTCAAGAGAACAAGCTATTGCTCCATTGAACTGGATTAGTACAGCCAAATACTGGCCAACTGTAGGCAGAGTAAATGATGGTTATGGAGACAGAAACTTAATTTGTAGTTGTGCTCCTATAGAAGAATTTATGGAAGAAGTTGCATAAATTATTACACATATAAATTCAAAAAACCTCAGAAAGGTTCTGAGGTTTTTTTATGCCTATTAAATTTATTCATAAATCCTCCACACCTACAAATGTCTACTACATTGAAGTAACTCGCAATGCAAGAGTGAGTCTAGAATTTTAATTTCACCGCTCAACCAACTCCATTAAAAAGAATGGTTTTACGATTGTCATAATACGATTAAAACAATTAAATATTACATTTCTAGCTTTTTTCTTTAAAAAAAATAATTATATTTGTTGGTCTAATATATCTAACAAACACACTAAACATTAAAAAATTATGAAAAAAATTTACTTATTACTGTGCTCAGCCCTTGTAGCTACTGCTAGTTTTGCACAATCTCAAGGCGAATCAGGTTCAATTAAGGCTACCCAAAGTGATGCTGAATTTTTCACAAAAAGAGCTGAAAACTTTGAAGCTGTTAATCAAAAAACAAAACAAAATAAATATAATCCCTCTTTCTGGATGTATTATCAAGCAGATTATTCTAATTTCCTGACTTCAACTCCTGTATTATGGAGAAACATATTGTTTCCTGATAGTAATGTAATTGTTACTTATGATAACACTTCGTATTTTAACCCTTTTCTTCACTCTATAGCACAAGAGTTCCATGTAAGTACTCCTATTTACGACACAGAGTTAGCTCAATGGGACAACACAAAATCTTTCATTTTAGATTCAATTGAAATTTCTGCGGCATACGAAAGACCTACTAACAACTCAAAAGTAGATACACTTTTAATACAAGTAGTTGATTTACTTGCTCACACTAATTTCTATAGTTGGTTTAATCCTGGAAGTGCTCCTTCAGTCGATCATGGTAGTGGAGATACTGTATTTTTTAACCAACTTTTACATGACACTCTTACTAACTTTAGAGTAAATACAGGTGTAATTTACACGAAGAGGATATTAATGGATCAAGCATTTTTTGCTGATAGTAATGCTAACGGTTCTCAAACTATGTTATTTGAAACTGGAGGAGTTACTATTCCTAACACATCGACACATTTTGCTTTTAATAACAGATTTGCTATAACTGTTGATTATCTTCCAGAATTAGCTAACTGGGATCAAACTGATACTTTAAATTTAAATGAAAACATATTTCAACCATTTAGCTGGGAGTTAGAAGGTAGTGGTCAATCTTTCTTTTACATGAAGACAGATTTTAACCATGCCTTTCAAGTTAATACGCAATCTAGATATAGCACCGCTAACTCAAATGGGTGGTACGGACAGTATCTTCCTGCTGTAGCTTTTGGTCCTGCAGGATCTATGGAGGCACATGAAATTTCTGCTTTTGTTCGTCAAGACAACACTGTTGGTCTAGAAGAGTTAACTAATAATGTAGAATACTCTGTATACCCTAACCCAAGTAATGGTGTATTTAATGTAAAATTAAATGCTAACACTACTGAAAATGTAATCTTATCTGTTAAAAATATTGTTGGTCAAACAGTATTAACAAATAAGGTAACTGTTGCTGGGTACACTAGAGAAACTGTTTCTTTAGAAAACCAAAGTAACGGTATTTATTTCTTAACCATTGAAAACAATAACGTAACAAAAACTGTTAAGTTAATTAAAGAGTAAGAACACACTCTTTTAATACATAAAAAACCCCTTAGGAAATTCCTGAGGGGTTTTTTGCTTGTGTTCTTGTCCTGAAAAAGGTTAACTTAATTAACTAAAAAGTTTACATTCTTCTATAGTTTTCTAAATTTTTCCATTATTCGAGAGGCGTACACAAAATCACACAGCTCTTTATTGTCTGTTTTTAGAATTTCATAACGATCTCCTTCCCACCATTTTTTACCCTTATAAATAAACGATATATGATCTCCTATTTCCATTACCGAATTCATATCGTGAGAAATCACCAAAGTAGTAATGTCATATTCCTGAGTAATTTCCTGAATTAAATTATCAATAACAATAGATGTTTGAGGATCTAATCCTGAGTTAGGCTCATCGCAAAACAAATATTTTGGATTCAATGCTATCGCCCTGGCTATACCTACCCTTTTCATCATTCCCCCACTTAATTCAGAAGGATATAAATGATTTACATTTTCTAAATTAACCCGCTTTAAACAAAAATTAACCCTATCCAGTATCTCTTCTTTAGATTGCTTGGTATGCATCTCTAAAGGAAATTTCACATTTTCTTCTACTGTTAATGAATCAAACAATGCAGAGCCTTGAAAAAGCATTCCAATCTCTCCTCTAATTTTCTTTCTTTCTTTAAAATCCATATGGGTAAAATCTCTCCCGTCATATTCAACCAATCCACTATCAACCTCATACAATCCTACTATACACTTAGTAAGCACAGATTTTCCAGAGCCACTTGCTCCTATAATCATGTTAATTTTACCTCTCATAAAATTAATAGAGATATCATGCAACACATGGTTTCCTGAAAAGGATTTATTTATGTGTTTAACCGTAATCATATTAATAACAACTGAGTTAAGATATAATTAATGATTAATATACTAATACTACTATATACCACAGATTTTGTACTTGATACACCTATTTCTAATGAGCCTCCTCTGGTATAATAACCATGATAAGCTGGCACACTAGTAATAATAAATGCAAAAAATAGTGTTTTTATCATAGCATAAACAACATCAAACATTTTAAAATTATATCTTATACCATAAAGATATTCATCAACCGTTAAATCACTTGAGTATGCCCCTACAACCCAACCCCCAAGTATACCTAAAAACATACTGTAAATAATAATCATAGGAATAGTAAATAGAGAAGCAACAATTTTGGGGGAAATTAAATAAGAAGCAGAGTTTACTCCCATAATTTCTAACGCATCTATTTGCTCTGAAATACGCATAGTTCCTACTTCAGAAGCAATATTAGACCCTATTTTTCCAGCTAAAATTAAACACATAACAGTAGGAGCTAACTCTAAAATAAAAGATTGCCTAGTAGCAAAACCAACCGTATATAAAGGAATTAAAGGACTATCAATAGCGGCTACCGTTTGAATAGTAACTACCGCCCCCATAAAAAGTGAAATAATAGAAATAAGCCCCAATGAGCCTAACCCTAGACTTACCATCTCATGCATTATTTGGCGCCTGTACAATTTATAATTATCAGGTTTTTTAAATACCTTAGCAAGTAAAATAAAATATTTTCCTATATGATATAGAGTGTTCAACAATAATACTTTTACAAGTCATAAAATTAAAAATTAATTATGGATTAGCTTTAGTTATATGAAGTGATTATAAATACACCCTCTATTCATTGAAACAAATTGTAGCAATTTTATCTTTAACTTTACATTTATGTGTCTGAAGAAACTATATGTGCTACTGCTGGCTGTTATTTTACTTGCTCTTTCATCCTGCCATGCAAGAAAAAATAGATGCAATTCATGCCCTCATTGGAGTCAGCAGAGTACTCCTCAACAACAAAAAGCTTAAATCCCTCTTCACTTTCTGACTAAAATCATGAAATAAATAGATTAATTCTACTACATTTGGTCTTTATTTAGATTAATTCTAAATAACAAGCGCAATGACGACAACACTAGACCTATTAAAAGAAAATGAATCTGGCACCATTCAGCAAATCAATGATGATGATTTAGCTTTACAATTACTTACTATGGGTTTTATTTTAGGAGAAGTCATTAAAATAGAACGAATAGCACCCTTAAAAGACCCTATTTTAATTACTTCGGGCGTTAATTATATATGTATTCGAAAAGCAGACGCTAAAAAAATCAATATCCTTAAAAGTATTAATTAAGTGGTTAAACACCAGGAAAATAATAATTCATCTATTCTTTTGGTGGGCAACCCAAACACTGGAAAGAGTACTTTATTTAACGCTCTTACAGGGCTAAATCAACATGTAGGCAATTTTCCTGGAGTAACAGTCGATAAAAAAAGTGGCAGTTTTAAAATAAAAAATAAAAAAATTACTGTAATTGATTTACCTGGGACTTATAGTTTAACTCCTACATCTGAAGATGAACGCATTACGCAAGAATATATTCACCAATCAGAAAATGATATTATTATTGTTGTTGCTGATGTTACTAACTTAAAGAGAAATCTACTCATCTGCACACAACTTATCGACCTAAAAAAACCCGTCATTCTTGTTTTAAACATGATGGACTTATTACAAAAAAATAATCAAGAGGTTAAAATAGATCAACTTTCTTTGTTACTAGGCATTCCTGTTATTCCTATCAATGCTCGAATTGGAAAAGGAATTGGCGATCTAAAATATGCTATTAGCAATTATTCTTTTCAAAAAAATTCATTTGTAGATCAACATCATTCTTCCAATGTCATTGATGAAACTATGCTCCGTTACAACAAAATTAACCATATTATAAACAAATGTTTAATCAAAAAAGGTGAAGATAGACTCTCTGTATTAACCAAGAAGATAGACAACATACTTACACACAAAGTATATGGTTATTTAATTTTTCTATCTCTGTTATTTATCATTTTCCAAGCCATTTTTTCGTGGTCATCCTACCCCATGGAACTAATTGAAAATGGGTTTATTTATTTAAGTGAATTTTTAAACGAGATATTACCTGCTGGGGTATTAACCGATTTAATTGTTGATGGAATTATTGCTGGACTTGGTGGTATTGGTGTATTTGTCCCCCAAATAGCTATGCTTTTTGCTTTTATAACCATACTGGAAGATACCGGATATATGTCGAGAGTCAGTTTTTTGATGGACCGGATACTTAGACAATTTGGATTAAATGGCAAGTCAATTATCCCATTATTAAGTAGCACTGCGTGTGCTGTTCCCTCAATCATGGGAGCAAGAACCATCAACAATTACAAAGAACGTCTAATCACTATTATGGTTGCTCCTCTAATTAGTTGTTCTGCTAGAATCCCTGTATATACTTTACTTTTGGCATTAATTGTTCCTAAAGATAGCTCTTTGGGTATTTTTAATTTACAAGGATTAATCATGATGGGACTTTATTTATTAGGATTTGTAGCTGCTTTATTGGCTGCACTCATTATGAAATGGGTAATAAAATCGAGAGAAAAAAGCAGTTTTATACTTGAAATGCCTATTTATAGACTACCTAGGTGGAATAATGTTGCTTTAGCTGTATACAATAAAGTTAAGTTGTTTTTATTTGATGCCGGTAAAATTATCGTTGCTGTTTCTGTTGTTTTATGGATGCTTTCATCGTATGGTCCCGACAAGTCTTTTCGGTTAATAGAAGAAAAGTATGCTACAGAAAATATTACATCTAATCATACTGAAGATGAGATTCAAACCTTTATTTCAGCCGAAAAACTGGAAGCTTCCTATGCTGGTATTATTGGAAAAACTATTGAACCCTTAATCAAACCTATTGGTTTTGACTGGAAAATTGGTATTGCTTTGGTCACCTCTTTTGCTGCAAGAGAAGTGTTTGTAAGTACAATGGCAACATTATATAGTGTTGGCGATGAAGACAACACCAAATCCATCAAACAAAAAATGCTTTTAGCTAAAGATCCTAAAACAGGAAAACCACTCTACACTTTAGCCACCACACTATCTTTACTCTTATTTTATGCTTTTGCAATGCAATGTATGACTACTTTAATAATTGTTTACCAAGAAACAAAATCTTTAAAGTGGCCACTTATTCAATTGTCCTATATGAGCCTTCTAGCCTATTTTTCAAGTCTAGCTGTTTTTCACATTTTCTCCTAACATGACTTCCCATATCGAAATTTTAAAAAATTATGTTCCCAGTAAAAGCTTACCTATTCTTGACAAATGGTTTATGCAATGCTCTTTTCAACTCAAAATATCAAAGGAAAGAACTACTAAATTTGGTGATTTTAGAATTAACCATAACCTACAAAATCCAACTATTAGCGTAAATTCTAATTTAAATCAATATGCTTTTTTAATTACGCTAACTCATGAATTTGCTCATCTTCTAGTTTGGAGTAATTATAAACATAGGGTGAAACCCCATGGAAATGAATGGAAAAATGAATTTAAATTATTGACTAATGTGCTCCTTCAAAAAAACATTTTCCCTGAAAATGTGGCTAAAGAATTAAAGAGGCATATGATTAACCCTTCTGCCTCTTCGGCAAGAGATATTCAATTGGTAAAAGCTTTAAAACAATACGATAAACGTGACAACACACTTCATTTATCTGAAATTCCCGAAGGGAGTACATTTAGTATTAACAAAAAGAAGACTTTTATTAAGGGGAATAAAAAAAGAACACGTTATGTTTGTAAAGAAGTGAATTCAAAAAAACAATATTTAATTCATGGGGTTGCTGAAGTAACATTACTTGAATAAATTAAAATTAGGCCATAAAAAAACCAGTAAAGGATTACTTTACTGGTTTTTTTATTTCACGAATAGAAAACGCTAATTCTCTATTTAAACATCATGTTCCAAAAACACTACCTGCAACAAATTTCTGAGTTGGGTTAGTAATAATTACAGGAATTTCAGCATCATTAGCAATTACTTCTTGCTCTTCGCTTCCAAAGAAATCTGGCAATAAAGCTCCTTCCCTTGTGTTCACAATAGCAATCATATCTGCATTAATTTTTGCTGAGAATTTAATCAACTGCTTTTTAAAGTTCCCTGAATCTTCCGCAGAAACAATATCATAAGTAATTCCTTTCTCAGAAAAATAGTTTTTGGCAAATGTTAACTCTCTATCTAACTTAACTTGTAAAAATTGGTCATTTTCTTTTGCCGAGAAAATATGTATTTTACTGTTAAAATGAGTAGCAATATTAGCTGCTATTTGTAATTTTTGTTTAGTAACATCTGAGTGATCAATAGGAACAACAACATCATCATAAGCGTCTGTTGTGCTCGGTCTCTTATCTTGCACTACTACAAATGGAATTTTAGAATGAGATATCACCTTTAATGCATGACTACCCATAATCTTTTGCATTCCCCTAGCTCCGTGTGTACCCATCACAATATACCCTGCGCCTATTTCAGAAGCAACATCACCTATATCTTCAAAAATATTACCTATCCGAACAAGGATATGAACATTAACTCCGTAAGTATTTTCTGCTTCTTGGGCTAACTTGTTCAATTTTGCTTTAGCATCTTCAATCTCTTTTTGTTTAGCTACCACATGAAGTAAAAAAACTTCTCCATTAAAAGGTTTAACAATTTTTGAAGCATGGCTAACTGCGCAATTAGCAACAGACGAAAAATCGTGTGGTACTAATACTTTATATACATCTTTATCCATAAGTAGTAATTTTAGTGAGTTAAAGTTATCTTATTTTTCTTTTATTTCAAATGTTTCCATAAATTTTGTTGTAAAATCACCCACTCTAAACTTTTCATCTTTCATTAATTGTTGATGAAAAGGAATCGTTGTTTTTACTCCTTCTATAATATACTCATCCAATGCTCTCTCCATTTTTGTAATGGCTTCCTCTCTCGTTTGAGCTACCGTAATCAGTTTCGAAACCATAGAATCATAAAAAGGAGGGATAATATAACCTGAATAAACATGCGTATCTATGCGTATACCGTGTCCTCCTGGCGCGTGATAATTAGTCACTTTACCAGGACTAGGTCTAAAATCATTAAATGGATCCTCTGCATTAATTCTACATTGAATTGAATGCAATTGAGGTTCATAATTATTGCCAGAAATTTTTTCCCCAGTAGCCAATTTAATTTGCTCTTTAACTAAATCAAAATTAATTACTTCCTCAGTAATGGTATGTTCCACTTGGATTCTAGTGTTCATTTCCATGAAATAAAAATCTCGGTTTTTATCTACCAAAAACTCTACTGTTCCTACTCCTTCGTACTTAACAGCTTCAGCAGCTTTAATAGCGGCAGTTCCCATTTTCTTACGCAATGCTTTTGTCATAAATGGAGAAGGTGTTTCCTCCACCAATTTCTGATGTCTTCGTTGAATAGAACAATCTCTTTCTGATAAATGACATGCTTTCCCTCTATAATCTCCTGCAATCTGAATTTCTATATGCCTTGGTTCTTCTATGAATTTTTCCATATACATTCCATCATTTCCAAAAGCCGCAGCAGATTCCTGTCGAGCAGAATTCCATGCATCTTCTATTTCATCTTCACTCCAAACCACTCTCATCCCTTTTCCTCCACCTCCAGCGGTAGCTTTCATCATCACGGGGTAAACAATTTTTTTAGCCGTTTTCTTAGCATCTTCTAAATCTTTGAGCAACCCTTTTGAACCAGGCACTACTGGAACACCTGCTTTCTCCATTGTTTCTTTTGCAGATGCTTTATCTCCCATCTTTTCAATCATCTCAGGTGATGCACCAATAAACTTAATCCCATTCTCTTCACATATTCTAGAAAATTTAGCATTTTCAGATAAAAACCCATACCCAGGATGAATAGCATCAGCATTTGTAATTTCTGCCGCAGCAATAATGCTAGGTATATTTAAATAAGACTCTGAACTTGATGGGGGCCCTATACATACTGCTTCATCAGCAAATCGAACATGTAAACTATCAGCATCAGCAGTAGAATAAACAGCGACAGTGCTTATCCCCATTTCTTTACAGGTTCTAATCACTCTTAAAGCAATCTCTCCTCTATTGGCAATTAATATTTTCTTAAACATATTTTCTCTGTAGATAAATTTCAAAACTTAATGTAAAAATTTTGAAATTTAATGTTAAAAAATGATGAATTAATTAAGCCGGATCAACCAAATATAATGGTTGATCATACTCAACTGGCGAACCATCATCGACCAACATTTTAACAATTTTACCTGTTACTTCTGCTTCGATTTCATTGAATAACTTCATAGCTTCAATAATACAAACTACCGATTCGCTACTCACATCATCACCAACATTAACAAAATTTGGCTTGTCTGGAGACGGTTTTCTGTAGAAAGTACCAATCATTGGTGACTTTATTGCTACATACTTTGAATCATCTTCTGATTCTGTTCCTGCAGGAGCACTTGCAGGAGTGGAAGCCTGTGGTGCCGGAGTAGGTACTGGTGTTTCTGGAGCAGAAACTGGTGCTGCAGCAGGTTGACTAGTAACCGGAGTTTGTACCTGAATTACTTGAGGTGTGGTTTCTATTATCTTCCCTTTTTTATGAGGGGGAGTTTTAATCGTAATTTTAAAATCTTTATCCTCAATCTCTACTTCGCTTACACCAGATTTTGCAACAAACTTTATTAATTCTTGTATCTCTGTTGGTTTCATATTAATTCAAATTTTATAGTGCAAAGATAAAATAATATTGTTAAGAATTGTATGCCCATTTAATCCAAACTGCCCCCCATGTAAATCCACCGCCAAAAGCAGCTAAAATTAAATTATCTCCTTTTTTTAATTCTTTTTCCCATTCCCATAAACATAAAGGAATCGTTCCTGAAGTAGTGTTCCCATATTTATGAATATTCAACATTACTTTCTCATCTTCAATTCCCATTCTATCTGCTGTAGCAGCTATTATTCTCTTGTTTGCCTGATGTGGTACTAAGAACCTAATATCTTCAGAAGATAAATTATTCTTTTCCATAATTTCAGCAGAGACATTAGACATATTGGTAACTGCAAATTTGAAAACCGATTTTCCATCTTGTGACACATAGTGCTCTTTATTTTCTACTGTCTCATGAGTAGGAGGGTAGGAAGACCCTCCAGCTTTTTGATAAAGGTATTTTGCTCCTCCGCCATCACTTTTTAATATTGAATCCTTCACTCCAAACCCCTCTTTATTAGGCTCTAATAAAACAGCACCACCTCCATCTCCAAAAATAATACAAGTCGTTCTATCTTCATAATCTATTATCGAAGACATTTTATCAACACCAACAATCACTACTTTCTTGTAAGATCCTGTTTCAATAAACTTAGAACCCGTAACTAACCCATATAGAAAACCTGAGCAAGCCGCATTTAAGTCATAACCAAAAGCGTTAATTGCTCCAATTTTATCTGTAATAAGATTAGCTGTAGCAGGAAAAATATGATCTGCTGTTACAGTACAACAAATTAGTAAGTCTATTTCTTCTGGGGAAATTCCTCGTTTTTTACACAATCCTTCTACTGCCTTTGCCCCCATATATGAAGCTCCCTTACCTTCTCCTTTTAAAATTCTCCTTTCTTTAATTCCTGTTCTCGATGTAATCCACTCGTCAGTGGTTTCTATCATGCTTTCTAATTCTTTGTTGGTTAGCACATAATCAGGAACATAACCATTAACAGCTGTAATTGCGGCAGTAATTTTGCTCATACTTTATAATAATATATAAATGAATAACGAAGGTAAAAAATATATCTTACCCATAGGTAGTTAAAATAAAAAAAACCTACTGATTCTAACTATCGATTCAGTAAGTTTAGTTATAATTAATGCTTTTTTGAAGCGTACTATAGAGCAATTTCTTTCTCTACAGCTTGTTTCCCTCTATAATATCCACACTCTCCACATACTCTATGGTATAATGTTGGAGCTCCACAATTTGAACAGTTAGATAAAGTTGGTGCAACAGCTTTATAGTGTGTTCTTCTCTTATCTCTTCTTTGCTTCGATGTCTTTCTTTTAGGATGTGCCATTTTATATTAATTTTCTATTTCAATTTATTAAGGCCTGACCACCTTGGGTCAATAACTTCTTCTTTTTCTATACTTTTTAATTTTTTGATCACATCAGGATTACATTTTCCTTCTGCGTGTATTCTTTTTTGAGGTACATTTAACTGAATAAATTCATAAATGTATTTTGCTATGTTTAATTCATATTCTCCTTCTAATATAACTAAGATTTCTTCCGTCTCCTCATACTCTTCACTTCCAAACTTAACTATCAATTGCTCTGATCCTTCAATGTTTATCTCCACCTCATCCAAACATCTATCACAAGGTACGGCAATTATCCCTTCAAAATCAAACTTTAGCAACAACATAGTAGATTGCTTAGTCAACTCTACATTCACTTTAAATTGTGAACGGGTATAATCTAACCAATCAAACTCCTCAAAGAACTTATTATTCACTTCAAACTCATAAAAATGAGCTCCTAGCTTCAAATTAGCAAACTGTATTGTAAATTCTTTCAATACTTTCAATTATCAAATTTTTAATTGAAAAGTCTGCAAAGGTATGAATTTATTTATAACCACAAAAAACCGACTTGTTTTTTTAACCCCCATGGTTTTTAATAGTGTATTGTTTATAAATAAACTTTACTAAGCACTATTGGCGCTGCATTATCAAATAACATTGTAACTATAAAACATATCCCATGAATAAGAAAAATTTTATCCTTTCAATAAGTATTATTAGCATCTTGTTTTCTTGTGTTCCTGCCAGAAAATATGAAGAGCTAAAAATCAAGCAACAAAACTGTAGTGAGGAAAATACTGCTTTAAAACAGCAGGCTCAAACACTAGAAGAGCAAAACAATGAATACGCCACCTCCGTTGATGCATTAAAAAAAGAAAAGGAAACCATGGAACACGATTTGGAATTATTACAAAAATCGTACGACCAAATGAAAACCAACTACGATAACATTAACAATACTTATCAATTGTTATTGGATAAAAATAATGAATTGTTAGCAGGTAATAAGTCTGCTACCCAAAAGCTAATGGAACAATTACAAAAAAGCCAAGAAGAGTTGCAAGCGCAAGAAGATGCTTTACGTACACTTGAAGGTTCTTTACTAAAAAAAGAAGCCGACTTAAATGAGTTGAATGTAGCATTAGCCGATAGAGAAAAAAGAGTAAATGAGCTGGAGGCCATGATTAACCGAAAAGACTCTTTAGTAAACTTATTAAAAAACAAAGTAAAGGAAGCTCTTTTAGGATTTGAAAACAATGGATTAACCATTGAACAAAAAAATGGAAAAGTATATGTTTCTTTAGATGAAAGTTTACTGTTTACTTCTGGTAGTTACGCTGTAGGTGCTAAAGGAATAACAGTGCTAAAGAAATTAGCCAAAGTACTAGAGCAAAACCAAGAAATAAACATCTTAGTAGAAGGACACACCGACAATGTACCTTTAAAAGGGAATGGCGACATTAGCGACAACTGGGATTTAAGTGTTAAACGTGCTACTTCTGTGGTAAAAATTATTACCTCGAGCAGTAAAGTCAATCCCAAACGATTAACTGCTGCTGGAAGAGGTGAATACTTACCTTTAGATGTTTCTAACACCACAGACGGCAGAAGAAAAAACAGACGTATTGAAGTGATTTTAACCCCTAAGTTAGATGAACTCTTTGAGTTGTTGGAGAGCAATTAACTTATGTTGTTGATTAAACTACCAACTCAAAATCCAATTGTTTTTTTGCCAAGTCAGCTCGCATTACTTTAATTCGAACCTCATCTCCCATACGGTATTCTTGCCCTGTTTTTTGCCCTACAGCACAATAGTTGGCGGCATCAAAAGAATAATAATCACCCTCTATACTTTGTAAACGCACCATGCCTTCACACATATTATCTATCAGTTCCACATACAAGCCCCATTCGCTTACCCCAGAAATGATTCCTTCAAATTCTTCTCCCACTTTATCCATTAAAAACTGTACTTGTTTATATTTAATGGATTTTCTTTCTGCCTCGGTAGCTAACAATTCCATTTTAGATGAGTGCTTGCACTTTTCTTCAATTTCTTGAGCGTTTACTGAAGAACCTCCATCCAAATAATGCTGTAACAAGCGGTGCACCATTACATCTGGGTACCTTCTGATAGGGGAAGTAAAATGAGAGTAATAAGGAAAAGCTAAACCGTAATGCCCTATATTTTTGGTAGAATAACTTGCTTTAGCCATGGTTCGAATAGTCAATTGCTCTATCATGTTTTCTTCATGCTTTCCTTTTACATCGTTTAATAAATGGTTAATGGAATTGGCTATTTCTTTATCATTTGTTTTTAATTCGTACCCAAACTTTTTTACAAAATTAGATAACGAAAGGAGTTTTTCTTGGTTCGGTTCATCGTGGATTCGGTACACAAATGTTTTGGGCTTCCCACTTTTAGGTTTCCCAATAAACTCAGCCACCTTTTTATTAGCCAACAACATAAACTCTTCAATTAACTTATTCGCATCTTTACTCTCTTTAAAATAAACCCCCAGCGGATTTCCTTTTTCATCGAGATTAAATTTCACTTCAATTCGCTCAAACGCAATAGATCCTTTTTTAAATCTTTTTTCACGTAATTGCTTAGCCAACTTATCCAACTGTAACACTTCTTCTGCTAAATCTCCTTGGCCAGTCTCTATTCTTTCTTGGGCTTCTTCATAAGTAAATCTTCGATCAGAAAAAATTACCGTACGTCCAAACCACTCATCCACCACATTAGATTTTTCATCCAATTCAAAAACAGCTGAAAAGCACAATTTGGTTTCTTGAGGCCGTAAAGAACAAGCTCCATTAGATAGCATTTCTGGTAACATGGGCACCACCCTATCTACTAAATAAATGGATGTAGCTCTATGATAGGCCTCCTCCTCCAATAAAGACCTTTCTTGAATATAATGTGACACATCTGCAATGTGAACCCCTATTTCCCAATTACCATTCTGTAATTTTTGGATAGACAATGCATCATCAAAATCTTTAGCATCTTTTGGATCTATGGTAAACGTAGTGATAGCTCTAAAATCTCTTCGCTTCTTAATTTCTTCAGGGGAAATGGATAAGTCTAACCTCTTCGCTTCTTTTTCTACAGCAGCCGGGAACTGATAAGGCAATCCATACTCAGCTAATATTGCGTGCATCTCGGTCTCATTCTCTCCAGGCCTTCCTAATACTTCTACTACTTTTCCAAAAGGGTTTTTGCGCTCTTGTGGCCACTCTGTTATTTGAGCCACCGCTTTATCCCCATCTTTTGCTCCTTTTAATTTTTCGTTAGCGATAAATATATCAACTGGCATCCTTGTATCATCGGGCACTAAAAAAGCAAAGTTTTGCGATTTTTGAATTACTCCAACAAATTCTGTTTTGGCGCGCTTAACCACCTCAACAATTTCTCCTTCTATCTTCCTACTTAATTTTCCAGAAAATATATTTACTTTAACGGTATCACCATTCAATGCCGTATTCGTGTTTTTTGGATGAATATAAATATCTGAATCACTACCCTCAACAACAATATAAGCAGCCCCCCTGCTCGTCATATCTACCGTACCTTCCACAAATTGTTGATCTGACTTTAGCCGATATTGGCCTCTTTTAGTTTCATACAATTTATCTTGATGAACTAACTCATCCAAAATAATTCCTATCAACCGTTTATTAGAAATGTCTTTATAACCAAACGCCTTGCTTAACTGCTTATAGTTAAAAGATTGTGTTGGGTTTTTATCAAAAATAGCAACTACCTGCTGCAATAAATCATGCTTGAAAGACCCTGATTTTTTTTTTGATTTTCGTTTTTTGGACATACATTAATTAATGTGCCTAAAATAGGAATAATTTGAGTAGTACGATTAATATTTATTCCAATTCAGCTAATTTATCGAATAACTCTTTGTGAAAATTGACTAGCTTTTCAGGTGGATTGTAATTAAATGAACCCCAAAGCACTTTATTAATAGAAAGTTTACCATCTCTTATTTCAATGTAATAATTCATATTCCCTGGTTCATTAATCGATTCTCCTTCTATACCTAACAATTCTATTTGCTCCAAAAAATAATTAGCATCTACCGGAGCCAATTGTTTTATAAATACTTCTCTATCATAATTAAAATCTCTTTTATACACTTTCCCGTCCTCACGCAAGATATACTCTTGATATTCACCAGTAAATCCCCCTCCTTTTCCAACTGCATAACGCCTTAAGTTGTTTGCTGACTGAGTAGTTTTCTGTGATGGTGCTGTGCTAATTTTCTCAGTACCACTACAAGAGACTAATAGTAAAACAACAAAGATGTTTAGAAAGTATTGAAGTCGAATCATTTATGAAATATTGATTAGTGATGCATCTACAAAATAAAAGTAGTTAAATTAAAGTTATATAGATGTACTAACCCATAAAACATACCATCATGAACCATTTTCAAAAAACAAGCAAAAAATTAGAACGCCTAAGAGGCTCTTTCTTTTTAACAGGATTATTAATTGCTGGAAGTTTAACCCTTTTGGCATTTGAATGGACAAGTTCAATAACACTACCTGTTTTACCAGAACCTGAAAATCAATTTGAATCAGATGAATGGGAAATACCTCCTATTATTTTTTCTGAACCGGCAAAAAAACCAGAGGTAAAGATTACGCAGCCTAAAGTGGATCCTACTCAAATTACAATTGTTTCTAACGAAACAACAGTAACAGACGAACCTCAAGAGCAAGAAGATCCTGCTCTGACATTCAATGAAAAAGAATGGGAAACTGCAACTACCGATCCTGTACCAGCTGAGGAAGCAATTTTAATTCCAGGAAAGTATCCTTATTACAAAGATTGTGAGTCATCGAGTGAAGAAGAAAGAAAAAGCTGTACACAAGAAAAAATGTACAACCATTTTAATAACACTACCAGTATACCTCAAAACATAAAGATGCGTGGTGCAGCAGTATATAAAGCATTTGTTTATTTTGAAGTAAATAAAAAAGGAGAAATTGATAATGTGAAGATATTAAATGATAAAAAACACCAAATCCCTAAAGAACTAGAAAGAGAGGCATATAATGCTGTTGCTTCCTTGCCAGGTTTAATACCCGGAAAAAATCACGGGAAAACTGTTAGTGTTCGCTATCAAGTCCCTATTAGCTTCATAGTAAAGTAAAACAAAAAAGTTCCACAAAAAAGTCGATTAAGAACTACTTAATCGACTTTTTTAATACTTAATTTTACCTCATTATTCATCTCTTTAGCTATGAAATTCAACCATATAGAATACAAAAAACCTTTCTTTAAAATTGAAGATGAATTGAATAATTACCTCATTAAATACTCCAGGAGCCTTGAAATTCCTTTGCAATATGAAGATTTACTACGCTATTCCAATTTAATTCCATTAGAAAACGAAAAAGGGGTTCCCACATTATGGAACAGAGTGGTATACAGCTCTAACGAAATGGACCATCTCTATTCTTGTTTGGTAGAAATATATCGTCTTTTAATTTCTGATGGAAGTAAAGTAGATCATCTTACCGTGGATGGTATCGATTTTTGCTCTTACGGGAACTCTAAACCATTTCGAATTAAAATACTCAACCAATTAAATGACAACTACGACTATTACTACATTAAAAGAGCTGATGCTTCAAGAGTATATGGATTAGAGTTGGAACACCATTTTTCTCCCAACAAAATTAATTACATTTATTATCAAGACACACTAATTGAGGAGCATATTGTTGGTATTCCTGGTGATCAATTTATTGAAGAAGTACAATCCAAAAAAATAGAAATTAACGAAGTAAGGCTATCCAAAGAATTTGTAAAGTTTAACCAACGTTGTTTTATTCGTCTTTTAGGTGATATGCGATCATACAACTATGTAATTGTGGTTACTCAAGATTTTGATCAAATTCAATACCGCGTAAGAGCAATTGACTTTGATCAACAAAGTTTTGAAAGACGATGCAGAATGTATCTCCCTCAATTTTATAAAGAGAATGCCTTTTACGTTGAATTAATTCAAAATGCCATTCCTACGGAAGCCATTGAACAATATCAAAATGAAGAAAGATCTCTTTTAAAGAAAAGGTATTTGAATGATAAATATCAGATTGATTACCTGATTGAGGTAATGAAAAAAGATAGAGTTTCTCATGATGTACACGTTGAAAACCTAAAGATTGAATTATCTAAATTTCACAACCAGCCACAATTTTTAGCATGTAAAAATATGGGCGAAGTGTTAGAAACAAATATTCATACTATGCTAGAGATTTAAATTGATTATGAAAAAAATAACCTTTCTTCTAATCATTATTCTTTTCTTTAAATTTAGTCTAAGTCAAAACTATAGCGATACTCTCCAAAGATCTTTTAATCCTGTAAAATTTGCTGTAGCAGCCGGAGGTGGTGGATTATTCTATGCTGGCACCTTATCCAGTTTATATACCGTGTGGTATCAAGATAAATCTCCTAGCCCTTTTCATTTTAAAAACGATAATGCCGGGTGGATGCAAATAGACAAATACGGTCACGCCTACACGTGTTACCTTTTTGGAAAATTGGGAATGAATGCTTTAAAGTGGACTGGGGTGAATCGAAAAAAAGCCATCTGGTTTGGAGGAAGTTACGGATTTTTGTTTATGACATCTGTAGAAATTTTAGATGGCCATTATTGGGAATGGGGAGCAAGCCCCATGGACATGGTTGCCAATGCATCTGGAAGTGCACTGCTGATTGCTCAAGAACTAGTCTTCGATAAACAAATATTAACTTATAAATTCTCTTACCACCACACCGAACTAGCCAAATACAAACCTGGAGTTTTAGGAGAGGGAAACATAGAACGTGTTGTTGCCGATTACAATGGTCAAACTTTTTGGTTATCGCTAAATCTAAAATCTATATTCAAACATCAAAAGATGTTGCCCAGATGGTTAAACATTGCAGGAGGCTATAGTGCTTACGGAATGCTTTCGGGGGAAACAAATCCAGTCTACGCCTATAATGGATCTCGATTACCTCACATTGAAAGGTACCGAAGGTATTACCTCACATTAGATATCGACTTCGATAAAATTCAAACAAAATCTAAATTCCTTCGGTCAACTTTTTTCTTTTTAAATCTCATCAAATTTCCATTACCTACTGTAGAATTTAATACCCTTGGAGAGACAAAGTTTCACCCATTCTTTTTTTAGGAGCTACTTATCCGCAAATAACAACTTAAGGCCTATCAAAATTAACACTCCCCCAAAAATTCGATTAAATACTTTCTGAGACTTATAAAATATTTTTTGAATTCGTTGTTGCGTAAAAAAAACAGCCACTAAGCCAAACCATAAGGTTGTATTAATCATCATCAGCATACCTAATAATGCTAAAATAGATTTCGGAGTTGATGGCTCTATTACGAAAGTAAAAAGACTTAAGAAAAACAATGTAGCTTTAGGATTGAGCACATTAGTTAAAAATCCCATACGAATTGCTTTAAGGGGAGAAATATCTTTTTTATGAATAGTATTCTTTATCTCATCATAACTGTTTTTTGAAAGTATAGATTGAATACCTATAAAGATCAAATAACCAGCTCCTAAAAACTTAATGATATTAAATGCCAAAATAGATTTCGAAATAATTAAAGCTAATCCAACTGAACAGTAAATAATATGTACTCCTATTCCTATTCCAAATCCAATAGCTGTATAAATACCCGTTTTTCTAGAGTAAGTTAGTGAATTTCTTATTGCCATAAAAAAATCTGGACCAGGGCTCATCACCGCCATTAAGTGTATAATCACTACCGAACTAATCAATGCTAAATACTCCAATTATATTTGTTTTTGATATGAAACTACATCCAACCATTTTCCAAACTTCTTTCCTATACCCTTTAGATGCCCCACTTTAAAATAACCTTGTTTTTCAAATAAGGCTATACTCCCTTTATTTTCCATAGTAATCACCCCCACCAAGTTTTTAATCCCCTTTTCTTTAGCTACTCCTTCCATATATGCTAACACTAAACTCCCTAATCCCTTCCCTGTATGGTCTGGATGTAAATAAAGTGTAACCTCCGAAGAAGCATCATAAGCTTCTTTTTTTCTAAACTGAGACAAATAACAAAAGCCACAAACTGTTTGATCATCCATTATCAAAAATGATTGATACGTTGAGTGCCCTAAAGGAGGTAAAGTGGAAAACAACTCTTTATCATCTACACGCTCTAAATGAAAAGTGGCTGTAGAGTTGACAACATAATAATTGTATATATCTAGAACTACAGCAATATCTTTATGTTGAATTGGAGTAAAATGAATCGGCATATTCGCAAATATAATAATTAACCTCTATATTGTTACTTCATACTAAAGGCCTAAATTTGCTTCATGAAAGAATTAAATGCATTTTTTGAAACCCTAAGAGCAAGTTTAAACAACAACAGCTTTGTTAAAATCACATTAAGTAAACCTTCAAAAAAAAGTGACGGATTACGAAATGTATACGTGCGATTAGTTACCATCAAAAACCAAAAGCAATTATCCTTTACGTATAGACACAAAACAAATGATCAAGTAAAAAACTACCCACTTGATGAGGCCGAAGATACTTTAAAAGACCTCCTAAATAATTCTTTTAAAATTGCTGCCATCTTTAGTTTAGATAAAGATTATAGCATTTTAATTTCTAAAAAAGGAAAAGTCTCATCAAAACAAACTGACCCTAGTTTTACCAATAAACCACCAGAAACACACGATAAGCCTAAAAAGAAAAGAGCTAGTTTGGGTAAATATCTAACACTATTAGGAATCGCTGACGAAAACGGGAATATAATTCCTAAAATGGCAGACAAGTTCAAACAGATTAACAAGTATCTAGAAATTATTGAAGGTCTAATTAAAAACATTGACCAATCAAAACCCTTACGTATTGTTGATATGGGATCTGGAAAAGGGTATTTAACTTTTGCGTTATATGATTATTTAGTCAACCAAAGAAAAATTGAGGCTAGTATAACAGGTATTGATCAACGAAAAGAGTTAATTGATTTTTGTAATGAAACTGCAAAAACTTGCGAGTTTAAGAACCTACACTTCGAACAAAAATCTATTGAAGAATATACCCCTCAAAAAGTGGATATTTTGATTGCACTTCACGCTTGCGATACTGCTACTGATGATGCTTTAAGTAAAGGAATAATGACTAACGCCAATTTAATTATTACTGCTCCATGTTGTCATAAACAAATAAGACAAAGTTTAAAAGGAACTGAACAAGATAACCCTATTTTGAAGTACGGAATCTTTAAAGAACGACAATATGAAATGGTAACAGACACCATAAGGGCATTAATCCTAGAAAAAAATCAATACAATACTAAAGTATTTGAATTCATTTCTAATGAACACACCCGAAAAAATGTGATGCTGATAGGAGATAAATCTAATAAAAAACCACAGGTTGATTTAATACAACATAAAATAGATGGGATTAAAAAAGAATTTGGAATTGAGCAACATTATTTAGAAACCAAATTATAAGTAACATCAAACTCTCCATAAATTGGAAAGTGGTCTGATTTCCCCTGTTTAAAAACTTTAGCTTCAGAACAGGTTATATTTCGATTAAAAATTAAATGATCATACCTGCCTTTTAATATTACCCAACGCCAAGTCTTCATTTTTTTATCATACAAGGGTAGCGCATCAAAAAATCCTTCTTTCGACAACCATTTGATCGACTTCCCGTTATCATTTTCATTAAAATCACCTAAAATTATTGTTGGCAATACTGGGTTTAAAAATTTCATGAAATTTTTTATTTCTTGGATATGAATTTCTTCAGCTTTAAAGTAGGCATTCCATCCTATTCTTCCTTTTGGAGTTAAACCAGGTTTTAAATGAGTATTTAATAATTGTATAGAATCTCTTCCATTTAATACCGTAATCATCCATGCTGGAAACCAACCCACACTGTTTTTAATATAATTTGACTTTACGATTGGTAATTTAGATAAAACAGCTAATCCGCCAGCGGTACCATAATGTTTAAATGAAATAAAAGGATATTTATTTTTTAACTTCTTCGTTAAGATTTTTTCCCAACTCACATTCGTTTCTTGTAAACACACAACATCAGCATCTATATTGCCCAATATTTCAACTACACCTTCATTAATAAAACTGTAATTTACATTATAAGAAACTACACTAATATTGTTCGCTTTTACCAAAAAACAAAAGCTAAGTAGTATGCTAGAAAGAAGGATTTTCATACAGAAACTACCGCAAGAATAAAGCCAAAATAAAATGTATTGTATCCTTTAACTTAATTATGATACGTCTTAAATATTTTAATAATATCATTGGGAGGTAGCGTTCCCGTTTCAGATGCAATTATTTTCTCTATAACTTCTCGAGTAGCAATGGGGTTTAAGCCCATTCTCAGACCAACTTCTTTACAAAATTGAATTTCTTTTTGATCGCGATTGTTGTCTACCCCCATCAGTAAGATTAGTCGATAAAGATGCGTAATTCGATCCATTTCATTTTCTTGAAAATTAACTGGAATAGGATTCTCTTTCAACTGGTTTAATTCAATTTCAGAGATACCTAATCCTGAGGCAATGGTATAAATAAAGTTTTCCTCCATAAAACTAACTTTATCATCCAGCTTGCTTAATAAGATTAAATCTTGCAATAAACTTAATTTTTCTTGATGATTGCTCATTATAATCGCGCAATTAATTCTGTATATAGAGTTGTTAATTGTGGTTCAGCTACTGCGGCTGCGGCTAGTATTTCTGCAATGTCGACAGGTTCCAAATGTTCAGGATCACATTCATCCGTTAATACAGATATTGCACAACAAGGCAAAGACATGTGATTGGCTACTATCACTTCTGGCACAGTACTCATTCCGACAGCATCACCACCAATTAGCTTAAGCATTTTGTACTCCGCTTTAGTTTCCAAATTAGGCCCCATTACTGGTACGTAAACCCCTTCATGCAATGTCATGTTTTTTTCTGAAGCAATGTCTTTCAACATTCTGTTCAATTTAGTTGAGTATGCTTCACTCATATCAGGAAATCGAGGACCAAAATCATCCCAATTTTTACCTATCAAAGGATTATTCGGAAAAAGATTGATATGATCATTAATTAACATCAAAGAACTTTTTTTGAAGTTTAAATTTAGAGCCCCAGCTGCATTAGAAATTAACAAATATTGAATACCCAATTGTTTTAAAACCCGAATAGGAAAAGTAATCTCTTGCATACTATAACCTTCATAATAATGAAACCGCCCCTGCATAGCCAATACTTTTTTTCCCTTTATCTCTCCATAAATTAATTTCCCATAATGAGATTCTACAGTAGAAAGTGGAAAATTCGGAATTTGATCATAATCAAGCTCCTTGATAATATCTATCTCATTGACTAACCCACCAAGTCCTGTTCCTAGAACAATTCCTACCTGAGGGGTATCTATTCCTTGGCTTTTAATAAAACCAACCGTTTCTTCAACTTTTTCTATCATCTAAAATGTGTTTAAAAAATATCCCGCAACAGATAAGCCGTTGCGGGATATTTGAATATCATTATTATAAATACCAGCTTAGTTTACAGTTCGCCCTTTTGCTTTTGTACTTGTTGTTTTGTAATCTTTCACTTTTTTCATCTCAAATTTCAAGTACGCTCCTGCTCCACCTGGCATAATGTAGTAAGTTTTACCTCCAAAATTAATTTTACCTTTCCCATTTTTCCACTCAGCTCCCATTATGGTATATCTCCCTCTATTATTTGGATCTCCAAATACTAAATACTGATCATCGGTTTCAAAGAAACTTATAGCAAGCTTATTCCCTGGCAATACTTTTACACAAACTCCAGGAGTTTTTGCATCTACTAATATATTATCTAAACTAGCAGAACTAGATATGATTAATTTACCATCTTCATCTAACTCTTGAGCATCAGCAGCTCTTTCTCCACGCTGTAATGTAATATCTGTAGAAATATAATATTGCATTCTTTTTAATTTTACTTCGTCTAAACTGTATTTTGTTCTTACAGTATTGCTAAATGGCACCAAAGATTGGCATGAAGTTAATACCGTTATCACTCCAACAGAGAGAATCAATAATGCTTTGTTGATCTTAATTGTTTTCATATTTTATATTTTTTAACTGCTTTATACCAATAATTGTTCCAAACAAAATTATCGAAGTTTTAATTGATTAACAAATTACAACCCCGTAAATCACTATTGTCAAACCTACCCAAAACTTCAAAGGTGTTATCTCCTCTTTTTTTTCCTAAGTCTTGTGTTGCAATAAAACTACATGAATGGATATTGGCTAAGTCTATTACATTAATACCCCCTGATTTTTCGTTCTCTAAAAACACTAGTGGATCATTCACATCTCTAATCATTATTTTCATCCAACCAGGATTATGAAACACTCCATCTCCAGTTGAATATGCTTGAGATAAAAGTTCCGTCATCCCATACTCAGAATGAATAGAATCTACTCCGAATTTTGTTTTGTAAATGGTATGCAATTCTTTCCTAGTTAGTTCTTTTCTTCTCCCTTTCATTCCTCCAGTCTCTATAATAATCGCATTTTTTAAATGCAATTGATGTTCCTCTGCAAAATCCAATAAAGCAAAAGACACTCCAAACAATATTGTTTTTTGATTTTTCTGTTCCAACTCTCGTAAGGTATTAACTAATTCATTCTGATGATGAAGATAAAATCCACTTTTAGAATGACCACTTTTGTTAATCAAATGTTCTACCATGTATATTAACGAGGAGCCTTCTCTCTCCATGTATGAAGGTAATAAAGCCAAAATACAATAATCAGAAATATCTCCATAAGTCTGACAAAAAGCTTTTTGAAAGCTCTTTTCATACAACGCTAATTCTTTCACATAATGTTTACTCTGCTTATCTCCAGTAGTGCCACTACTTAAAAAAACAGCTTCCTCTTTAAACTTTCCTGTTTTAACAGTATGCGTCTTAAAGAAAGAAATTGGCAAAAATGGGATCTGGCTAATTCCCTTCACTTCTGCAAGGTTTACTTTTAATAAGCGACAATATTGTTGGTACAATAAGTTGTTTTGATATTGAAATTTAAAAAGTTCAAGAGCAATACTCTCAAACTCTTCTTCAGAAGTAATTTCAAATATTTTTTCAGAAAACTTCAAATATTTTATTCGTAATTTTAACTTATGAAAAGTGTTGTAAAAATAACTATAATATTTGCTTTTTTGTTGACTTTAGGATGCAAGAAAGACAAGCTAGAATCTGTACCCCCTACCATCACTTTTTTAGATGCTAACCTCTCAAAAGACAAAACATACTGCATTGTAAGGTTTGAATTTTTTGATGGAGATGGTGATTTAGGCTTAAGACAAAACGAAAACGAAGGTGAATTCGAGTTCAATCTGTTTGTAGATTATTATGAAAAAGAAAATGGCGTATGGAAATTAAAATCTCCCGTAATAACATGGAATAGTAGTGAAAATAAATATGACACAACTGAATTACACCTGCGGGTTCCATTTATCGAAAACGAAACTAAAGAACCCCTTAGAGGCGAAACACAGGTTGAGCTTTTCTTCAATACATTTGTCGTTCCAGACACATTTAAGTATGAAATCATCTTAAAAGATCGTGCCTTACATAGCAGCAACAAAATAACTACTTCAGACATTCTAACCAACTAAAAAAGTTGTTTTCAGAACCGCTTGTTTTTAGTGTTTATAAACAATTCTAGTCATTTATCAACAAACCTATTTTATGCCTTGGTTAAGGGTTTAAAAAGCTGTAAAATTGCAGCCTATTAATTGTCAATTTTCAAACCAAAATTATGAGTCAGAAAAAAATTAAAAACGCACTAATTTCCGTTTTTTATAAAGATAATTTAGCTCCTATAATTAATCGTTTAAATGAACTAGACATAAATATCTATTCAACTGGAGGAACACAAAGTTTTATTGAAGAATTAAACGTTAAGGTAACTCCTGTTGAAAATTTAACCTCCTACCCTTCTATTTTAGGAGGAAGAGTGAAAACCTTACACCCAAAAATATTTGGTGGAATTTTAAGTAGAAGAGAGTTAGATAGTGATATTGCTCAACTCCAAGAATTTGAAATTCCTGAAATTGATTTAGTTATTGTTGATTTATACCCATTTGAAGACACTGTTGCTTCAGGTGCTCCAGAACAAGATATTATCGAAAAAATTGATATTGGAGGAATTTCATTAATACGTGCTGCAGCTAAAAATTTTAAAGATGTTTTAATTGTATCCTCAAGAGAACAGTACGATCATACTTTAAACCTTTTAAATGAAAAAGATGGAACGACAGATTTAGCTGACAGAAAACATTTAGCTAAACTCGCATTTAACATTTCATCTCATTATGATACTGCTATTTTCAAATGGTTTAACCAGGGTGAAGATGCTGTTTTCAAACAAAGCATCACTCAATCACAAACATTAAGGTATGGAGAAAATCCTCATCAAAAAGGTGTTTTTTATGGCAACTTAGACGAAATATTTGACAAGTTAAACGGAAAAGAACTGTCCTACAATAATTTATTGGATGTTGATGCCGCTGTTAATTTAATAGCTGAGTTTCCTGACAACAAAGCTACATTTGCTGTACTAAAACATAATAATGCTTGTGGATTAGCTACCCGATCTAATTTATTAGATGCATGGAAAGATGCTCTAGCTGGAGACCCTACTTCTGCATTTGGTGGTATTTTAATCACTAATCAAAAAATTGACCCTACAACTGCAAGCGAAATCAATAAATTATTTTGTGAAGTAGTGATTGCTCCTGCTTATGAGAATGAAGCTCTTACTATTTTAAAAGAAAAAAAGAACCGAATAATATTGGTTCAAAAAAAACAAGAGTTTCCTCAAAAACAATTCAGAACCATACTCAATGGTGTACTAGAACAAGATAAAGATTCAAAAACAGCCAATGCTAGTAATTTTGAAAACGCAACTACCAAGAAACCATCAGATCAAGAAATCATTGATTTGGAGTTTGCCAACAAACTCGTAAAACATACCAAATCAAATACTATAGTTTTTGCTAAAAATGAACAATTGTTAGCTAGTGGAACTGGACAAACTTCCAGAGTAGATGCCCTCAAGCAAGCCATTACCAAAGCGAACGCTTTCGGGTTTGATTTAAATGGAGCTGTTATGGCCTCTGATGCCTTTTTCCCATTTCCTGATTGTGTAGAATTGGCTAAAGATGCCGGAATTACTGCTGTTGTACAGCCAGGTGGATCAATAAAAGATCAAGACTCAATTGACTATTGTAATGCTAATGATATAGCAATGGTAACAACAGGCATCCGTCATTTTAGACATTAAACCCGGATTATTCATTAGAAAATTTATTACAGACTGAAACCACTTCAAAATAGAACGCTCCACTACTTTTTTCAATTTCAGCCCTCACTACAAAGTTCTAATGCATCATTCGGGTTAAAATTTGATTAACAAATCCATGTCAGCAAATTGTATTTTACCGTTTTAAATTGAAAGTTAAAGTCTTATATTTACGTAATTATAATTCATACCTTATTAACAAAATAAATAAATGGGATTATTTAGTTTTTTAACACAAGATATCGCTATTGACCTAGGAACTGCGAATACGCTAGTTATTCATAATGATAAGGTAGTGGTGGATGAACCTTCTATCGTAGCTAAAGATAGAACCACAGGAAAGGTTATTGCCGTTGGAAAACGTGCCATGCAAATGCATGGTAAAACACATGAAGAAATCAAAACAATTCGCCCATTAAAAGATGGTGTTATTGCTGATTTTGATGCTGCCGAACATATGATTAGAGGTATGATTAAAATGATGACGCCAAAAAAGCAGCTTATCGCACCATCATTAAAAATGGTAATCTGTATTCCTTCTGGTATTACTGAAGTAGAAAAGAGAGCTGTTAAAGATTCTGCCGAGCATGCTGGAGGAAAAGAGGTTTATTTAATCCATGAGCCTATGGCAGCTGCAATAGGTATCGGAATTGATGTGTTAGAACCCATGGGAAACATGATTATTGATATAGGTGGAGGAACATCAGAAATTGCCGTAATCGCATTAGGAGGGATTGTCTGTGACAAATCAATTCGTGTTGCTGGAGATGATTTCACCAACGACATTGTTGATTACATGAGAAGACAGCACAATCTTTTAATTGGAGAACGATCAGCCGAACAAATAAAAATTGAGTGTGGGTCTGCACTCACAGAAATTGAAACACCACCTGAAGATTATGCTGTACAAGGAAGAGATTTAATGACTGGAACTCCAAAAGAAATAGTCGTATCCTACTCAGAAATTGCACATGCTTTAGATAAATCAATTATCAAAATTGAAGAAGCAGTATTAAGTGCTTTAGAAATGACTCCACCTGAACTATCTGCAGACATCTACAAAACTGGATTATATTTAGCTGGAGGAGGTTCAATGCTTAGAGGACTTGATAAAAGAATTTCTATCAAAACAAAACTACCTGTGCATATTGCAGAAGACCCTCTAAGATGTGTAGCTAGAGGAACGGGAATTGCGCTAAAAAATGTAAGCAAATTACCGTTTTTAATGAGAAGCTAAATAATTAAGTAAACTTGAGTAATGAGGAATCTAATACGATTTTTATCAAAAAATTCAGTTGTATTTATGTTCCTTTTTCTAGAATCAATCGCTTTTTTTTTATTGGTAAAAAACAACAATTATCAAAACTCTAAAGTTCTAAATTCTTCGAATTTTCTAGTCGGAAATTTGTATACTACCATTAACAATGTTAACGATTACTTCAATTTAAAAGAAGTCAATGCTGAATTGGCCAAACAAAACGCTCAATTACAAACAAATAACATCAAATCTTATACAAAAATTTTTGGTAATTCTATTACCATTAATGATACTATCTATCAGCAAAAATACACCTACACATCCGTTAAAGTGATTAACAACTCTACGAATAAAAGAGAAAACTACATTACCTTAGATAAAGGTGCTATTAATGGGATAAAAGCTGGCATGGGAGTAATCTCTTCCAAAGGAGTGGTAGGAACTGTTAAAAATGTTTCTAAAAATTTTAGCTCCGTGATGTCTGTTTTGCATGAAAAAAACTCGGTGAGTGCTAAAATTAAAAAGTCAGGTTATATTGGTGCGTTAAAGTGGGAATTAGGAAATTACAGGGTAGCTCAATTAAAAGATATTCCCAACCATGTTCAATTAAATAAAGGTGATACCATCGTAACAAGTGGGTATTCCTTAATCTACCCAGAAGGAGTTGTTATTGGTTGGATTAAAGATTTCAATTTACCAGAAGGTAATAATTTCTATGATATCAATATTACACTTGCTGTTGACTATAAAAAAATAGCCCATGCATACGTGGTAAAATCTTTAATGAAAAAAGAACAACAAACGCTAGAAAACAAAAATGAAATAAAACTAGATGATTAGTGATGTAATAAAATATGGTTTAATTTTTATTTTCCTAATCCTACTTCAAGGATTAATTCTTAATAATATTGAGATGGGAGGATATGTTAACCCATACTTATACACATTATTTATCCTTATCCTGCCATTTGAAACCCCAAAATGGCTAACCCTAATGCTGGGTTTTTTTCTTGGCCTATCCATTGATATTTTTACGAGCACATTAGGAATGCATACATCTGCTACTATTTTTATGGCATTTATAAGAATTTATTTGTTAGACCTTATAAGACCTAGGGACGGTTATGAATTTAATGCTAAGCCTAATTTACATGATATGGGTATAATCTGGTTTTCAATGTATTCTTCTATATTAATATTCTTACACCATCTTTTTTTATTTTATGTTGAATCATTTAAATTCTCCCAATTTTTCGAAACACTTGGTAGAACCGTATTGAGTACAATATTTACAGTTGCACTGGTATTTATTGTACAACTATTTAACTACAAAGAAAATAGTAGACCATGAACAGCCTAACCAACAGAAAATTTATTGTTGGAATTATTTTCCTATTTGTTGCTTTAATTTATTCTACACGTTTATTCTATATTCAAGTAATTAATGACGAATACAAACTCAACTCTGATAACAATGTATTAAGAGAAATTACCCAATACCCTGCCAGAGGATTGATATATGATAGAAATGGTGAATTGTTGGTATACAATGAAGCAGCTTACGATTTAATGGTAGTTCCTAAATTAGTATTACAAATGGATACTATTTCTTTTTGCAAATTGCTAGAAATAAATAAATCTGACTTCATCATCAAATTAAATAAAGTAAAAAAATACTCTTACTACAAACCCTCCATTTTTATAAAAGAAATTTCATCTATTTCATACGCCACCATTCAAGAACAACTATTTCAATATCCTGGTTTTTTTGTTCAAACAAGAACATTAAGAAGATATCCCAAAAATAACGCAGCTCATATACTTGGCTATATTGGAGAAGTTAGTCCTTCAACCATAGAACAAAAACCCTACTATCGCTCAGGTGATTATATTGGAAAAAGTGGATTAGAATATACTTATGAGAAAATATTACGAGGAAGTAGAGGGGTTAAAAGAGTTTTAGTTGATGTGCACAACCGTGAAAAAGGGTCTTATAAAAATGGTAAAACTGACACCATAGCTGTAACAGGAAAAACCATATACACCACCTTAGACATCAACCTTCAAGAGTATGGCGAAAAATTAATGGCTAACAAAAAAGGGAGTATAGTAGCTATAGATCCAGCCACTGGAGAGATTTTAGCGCTGGTTTCTGCTCCTAGTTACAACCCAAACTTACTTGTAGGTCGTTCTGTTAAAAAGAATTATCCGATATTGGCTAACGATAGCCTCAATCCTTTATTTAACAGGGCGACAATGGCTTCGTACCCTCCTGGATCAATTTTTAAAACAATACAGGCTTTAATCGGTATGCATGAAGGGGTTATTAATGAGTACTCTAGTTTCCCATGCATTAAAAGTTTAGTCGGGTGCCATAATCATCCTACAGCTACATCAGTTTCCTCTTCCATTAAAATGTCATGTAATCCATATTATTATAGTGTTTTTAAAAGAATTATTCAGCAAAGAAGATATAAAAGCATTTTTAAAGACAGTGAAATAGGGTTAGAACAATGGAGTAAGCAAGTTAAAAAATTTGGATTTGGTCAGCAGCTACATACCGACTTACCAAACATAAAAAGTGGATTTATCCCTGACGTGAATTTTTATAATAAATGGTACGGATCGGGAAGATGGGCGTTTAGCACCATTTATTCATTAAGCATAGGACAAGGAGAAATAGGGGTAGTTCCTCTCCAAATGGCTAATCTAGCAGCAATTATTGCAAATAAGGGATACTATTACACCCCGCATCTTATCAAAAGAATTGATAACACTAATCAAATACCCCAACAGTTTACCACTAAAAATAAAGTTGGCATCAGTAAAAAACACTTTATCCCCATTATTGAAGGAATGGAAAGAGTAGTTAATGAAGCAGGAGGAACAGCTAGAAGAGCCAGAATTCAGGGCATTGAAATATGTGGAAAAACAGGAACAGCACAAAACCCTCATGGGGAGGATCATTCTATATTTATTGCCTTTGCTCCTAAAGAAAACCCAAAAATTGCTATTGCCGTTTATGTTGAAAATGCTGGGTTTGGTGGCACTTGGGCCGCTCCTATTGCTAGTCTTATGGTAGAATCGTATTTAAATGATACCATTCAAAATAAAGTGAAAGAATCTAGAATTCTAAATGCTAACCTTTTAAACGTTATTCCAAAAGAATGAGAAACCAGCGAAATATATTTACCAATATAGATTGGGTTACTGTTCTACTATATATTGCTCTTATTTTAATTGGATGGGTTAACATTTATGCTGCTGTATTCAACGAAGAGCATCACAGCATATTCGACATTTCCCAGCGGTATGGAAAACAGTTAATGTGGATTGGATTGGCAATTATTTTATCCATCATCATACTTTTATTCGAAGGACAATTCTTTACCTCTTTTGCAATACCCATATATATCGGAGTTATCATTTTATTAATAGGAGTGTTATTGTTTGGGGCAGAAATTAAAGGCGCTAGATCCTGGTTTAAAATTGGGAGTTTTGCATTACAACCTTCAGAGTTTGCAAAGTTTGCTACTGGCCTAGCTTTAGCAAAATACCTTTCAACTCTTAATATTAAGATGCAGGACTTCAAAACCAAGTTCATAGCAACAGTAATTATAGGTATTCCAGCACTATTGATATTAATACAAGGAGATGCTGGATCAACATTGGTATATGCCGCTTTTGTTTTTGTTTTATATAGAGAAGGTCTTTCTGGTAATATTTTATTAGTTGGCGTCTATACTGCAGTTATTTTTATCCTCTCCCTACTATTAAGGCTTAATACCTTTACCTTTTTTTCCTTCTCTATAAAAGGAGACATTTTATTAATGGTTATACTAGGGTTAGTAGCTGCCTTTTCAATGTATGTCACAAAAAAAACAAAAAAAGCATGGACAGTTATCATCATGGGTCTTCTACTCTCTATAGGGTTAATTTTTAGTGTTAACTATATTTTCGAAAATGTTTTAGAACCTCACCAATCGAAAAGAATTAACGTGCTGCTGGGAATAGAATCTGATCCTCATGGTGCAGGTTATAATGTTAATCAGTCATTAATTGCTATTGGATCTGGCGGATTCACTGGAAAAGGTTTTTTAGAAGGCACCCAAACAAAGTTTAATTTTGTTCCTGAACAAAGTACCGACTTTATTTTTTGCACCATCGGTGAGGAATGGGGGTTTCTAGGCTCTTTTATTTTAATTGTAATATATGTTTCTCTGTTTTTACGATTATTATTTTTAGCGGAAAGACAGCGCTCCACATTTAGTAGGATATATGGTTACTCTGTAGCTTCAATTCTATTTTTTCATTTCTTAATAAATATAGGAATGACTATCGGTCTGGCTCCAGTTATTGGTATACCCTTACCATTTATTAGTTATGGAGGATCTTCCTTGTGGTCCTTCACGATATTGCTATTCATCTTCATTAAGTTAGACTCAGAGAGAATTTCTATTCTCAGATAGATATAGAACTGAGGATTATTCCCCCTTAATCAACTAAACTTAATCTGGAAACTACATAATCCCTTCTCTAATAAGGTCATGTAGATGAATAACGCCTAGATATTTTTCTTCTTCAACAACTATAAGTTGAGTAATATTATTTTCTTGCATTAACTGAAGTGCATTAGCTGCTAATTCATCAGGGGTAATAGTCTTAGGGTTAACTGTCATTATATCTTTAGCAAATAAATTGGTAATATTATCTGATTTTTCTAACATTCTCCTTAAATCGCCATCAGTAACTATTCCTAACATTTTATCACCCTCAGCAACAACAGTTATTCCCAATCGCTTTGAAGATATTTCCAAAATCACTTCTCTAAGCGATACTGAAGGCCTTACTTCCGGTCTTTCATTATTAGGGTACAAATCAGCAACTTTCAAAAACAATCTTTTACCCAAAGCTCCTCCCGGATGAAACTTTGCAAAATCATTACTATCAAAACCTCTTAACTTTAACAAACAAACTGCCACGGCATCTCCCATAGCCAATTGTGCTGTAGTACTGGTAGTTGGCGCTAAATTATTAGGACATGCCTCTTTTTCAACATAAGTATTCAATACAAAATGAGCCTGTTTGCCTAAAACAGATGAAACATTTCCTGTTATTGCTATCAATTGATTTCCTAGATTCTTAACCAAAGGAAGCAATGCAACTATTTCTGGTGTATCGCCACTTTTTGAAATACAGATAACAACATCTTCTTTTTGTATGTTCCCTAAATCGCCATGAATAGCATCCGCTGCATGCATAAATATTGCGGGTGTCCCTGTAGAATTTAATGTTGCAACAATTTTTTGGGCAATATTAGCACTTTTCCCCATTCCTGTAATAACTACCCTTCCTTTAGCCTCATAAATTAATTGTATGCTTTTTACAAAATCATCATTAATATAAGCCGTTAAATTACCTACTGCTTTAGATTCTATTTCCAAAGTTTCTTGAGCAATTTCTATTATTTCTACAGGTGAAATCAAAGTGAATATTTTTTATTTAAAATAAATTAATACCAATTAATTTGTCGTATATTTATATACAAATGTAAATGAATTAATAGCAAACTACAATTTAATGCAAACGTTAGAGGCACCATTAACTGAATATTTAAAAAAATACTTCGGCTTTAACACGTTCAAGGGAGAACAAGAGAAAGTGATTGCAAGTCTTTTGGAAGGTACAGATACGTTTGTAATTATGCCAACAGGAGGAGGGAAATCATTATGCTACCAACTGCCTGCCCTTATATGTGAGGGTACAGCTATTATCGTTTCTCCGCTCATCGCTCTAATGAAGAATCAGGTAGATGCTATAAGGGGTGTATCTACAAACCAAGGTATTGCTCATTTTTACAATTCATCTTTAACAAAAACTGAAGCTAAACAAGTAAAAGAAGATGTTACCAATGGCTTAACTAAGTTACTCTACGTAGCTCCTGAATCTTTAACTAAAGATGAAAACATTGAATTCTTAAAAAGCATTAAAATCTCCTTCTTTGGAATTGACGAAGCACATTGCATTTCTGAATGGGGTCACGACTTTAGACCAGAGTATAGAAGGTTAAGAACAATTATTGAAGCGATTGATAGAGTTCCTATAATTGCACTAACTGCAACAGCAACCCCTAAAGTTCAGGAAGACATTCAAAAAAACTTAGGCATGACAGAGGCCAATGTTTTTAAAGCTTCATTCAATAGAGATAATCTCTATTATGAAATTAGGCCGAAAAAAGATGTCAAAAAAGAGATTATCAGATTTGTAAAACACCATGCTGGAAAATCAGGAATTATCTACTGTCTAAGTAGAAAAAAAGTAGAAGAAATAGCAGAATTATTGCAGGTAAATGGAATTAATGCTCTTCCCTATCATGCAGGATTAGATTCTTCCACTAGAGCTAAACATCAAGACATGTTTTTAATGGAGGATGCAGACGTAATTGTAGCAACCATTGCTTTTGGTATGGGTATAGATAAACCCGATGTTCGCTTTGTACTCCACCATGATATTCCGAAAAGTTTAGAAAGTTATTACCAAGAAACTGGAAGAGCTGGAAGAGATGGCGGAGAAGGAATTTGTGTAGCTTTTTATAGTTATAAAGATATCGAAAAACTAGAAAAGTTTTTACATGGAAAACCTGTTGCTGAATTAGAAATTGGTCTTCAATTGATATTTGAAATGGTATCCTATTCAGAAACGGCTGTTTGTAGAAGAAAGCAATTACTTCATTATTTCGGAGAAAAATATGATGAAGCCCCATGCAAGGATAAAGGAATGTGTGACAACTGTTCTCATCCTAAAGAAAAATTTGAAGGAAAAGAAGATGTGAAACTTCTTTTAAAAGCTATTGTTGGTTTGAATGAAGTATTTAAAGCCAAGTATATAGCGAATTTTGTTGCAGGAAGTGATAGTTCTGACATTAAAGCCTTTAACCACGAAACCCACGAATTATTTGGATTGGGGAAAACAGAAGGTAAAGATGAAAAATATTGGGAAGCTATTATTCGTCAATGCATTATTGAAGGGTTGATTATTAAAGAAATTGAGAACTACGGTGTACTTAAAATAAGTGAGAAAGGAAAAGAATTTATTCAAAAACCGCATACCATTGAATTAGTCAAAGCTCATGATTACAGTGACGTAGATGATGGAGATATTATTGTTCCTCAAAAAGGCGGTGGTGCTGCAGATGAAGCTTTGTTTAACATCTTGAAAGATTTAAGAAAATCAATTGCCAAAGAAAAAAAGCTGCCTCCATACGTTATTTTCCAAGATCCATCATTAGAAGATATGGCCACTCGATACCCTATCACCATGGATGAATTAACTAATATCTCTGGAGTTGGGCAAGGAAAAGCTGAAAAGTTTGGTGAAGAGTTTCTCGAAGTAATAGAACGGTATGTCGAAGACAATGGTATTGAACGCCCCTTAGACATGGTTGTAAAATCTGTCGTCAACAAGTCTGGACTTAAAGTTTACGTCATACAAAGTATTGACAGGAAAATTCCTATTGAAGACATAGCTAAATCAAAAGGAAAAAGTGTTGATGACATTTTAACTGAAATTGAACACATTGTACATTCTGGAACCAAAGTTAATATGGATTACTACCTTAATGAAGAAGTTGATGAAGCTGATCAAGAGGAAGTTTTTGACTACTTTATGGAAGCAGAAAGTGATGACATTGATGACGCCCTAGATGAGTTTGAAGATGCTTTTTCTGAAGAAGAAATGAGGTTGCTTCGTATTAAATTTTTATCTGAAGTTGCAAACTAAGCTTCAGGTACCGGTGTGTATGATTTAACTGCCGATAATGGAAATGCCATTAATATTGTTACCGGACCTATTGGTGCAACTCCTCAAGTAGTGAATGACCCAGCTAATGTATTTCAAAAAACCTGTAATGATTTTTTGGGTTCTTTCTGCGCTGATGGAGGAGAGACGAATGTAGTTGTTGGGGGGCCTGGTTCTTTAAGCTTGGAATATCTACTAATTGATAATTTCTCCTTAAAAAAGTCCTGTCCCTTAACCTTTGATTGTAACATCATAGAGAGTGGAGTGGCAGATTGTGCGGGGAGTTGTGTCACGTTAACAGCTGATCCACAGAACCAAGCAGGAGGATGTGAAGTGACGAACGATTTTACGTATCTCTGGTCAACAGGAGAGACTACTCAGTCGATACAGGTTTGTCCTACTGGAGGAACAACAGCATCGGTAGACATTACCTACAATGCAGGATGTAAGACGGTAGTGTCCACAATTGTGTGTCTGAGGAATCATCTCGACAATTAAAATTGAAGCTATAATTTTTTTGAAAAATTATATTAATTCATTTAGTTTTTTGTCAAATTTAAAATTATAAATTGG
>Ga0114931_10000449_pt1 | contig 49407 bp, 57 predicted proteins | sample 2SBtaG_FD_89579 | JGI IMG/M metagenome (GOLD analysis project Ga0114931, IMG submission 89579) | Deep subsurface microbial communities from Kolumbo volcano to uncover new lineages of life (NeLLi) - 2SBTROV14_V59a metaG | ecosystem: Environmental > Aquatic > Marine > Volcanic | place: Kolumbo... | reverse complement strand
GCTGTCATCTACACGTCTCTCGTGGCGTTGGCGCAGGAAGATATGAAAAAGCTGATTGCCTATTCGTCTGTGGCTCATATGGGATTTGTCACCATGGGGCTATTTTCGGGAAACCTTCAGGGGATTCAGGGCGGGGTTTTTCAGATGCTGAGTCACGGTGTCATTGCTTCTGCCATGTTTTTATGTGTGGGCGTTATATATGACCGCATGCACACGCGCGAAATTGACGTTTATGGCGGATTGGTTAATCGCATGCCGATCTATGCAGGGGTTTTCATGCTGTTCACACTCGGCAATGTGGGGTTGCCGGGCACGAGCGGATTTATCGGGGAGATCACTTCGCTGATCGGTGTCTATCAGGCTAATAACTGGGTGGCGTTTTTCGCTACCACGGGTGTGATCTTAAGCGCTGCTTATGGATTGTGGCTTTATCGGCGGGTTATTTTCGGCGAGTTGGAAAAACCTTCCCTCATGGCCATCACGGATATGAACCTGCGCGAAATCGCTGTTTTTGTTCCGCTGATTTTAGCGACGCTGTATATGGGGTTCTATCCGGCATCAGTTTTCGACATCACAAACGCCTCTGTGGAAAACCTCATTCAACACTACACGGCCGCACTGGACGCCCATCAAAGCGTCTTGCTGACGGTCAGGTGAGGGTTGCGGGAAATAAAGGACGGGGATGACCTCATGAACAGTACTGAAATGATCAGCGCCAGTTTTCCCCTCGTGCTGCCGGAAATTCTCCTCGGCGTCGGCGCACTGGTGCTGTTGATGATTGGTGTCTTTCGTGGTGATCACAGCACGCGCGTTGTTTCCTGGCTCGCGGTGCTTTTACTCTTTGTGGTGGGACTGGTGGTCTTGCAAGGGCCGCACATGCGTTCTCTGGCTTTCGGCGGCAGTTTTGTCGTCGATCCTTTTGGGCAATTTGTCAAAATATTGATGCTGATCGGCTCTGGCCTGTGTCTGATCATGTCGATGAATTTTATGCGCGCAGAGAAGTTTGAACGATTTGAGTATCCGGTTCTTATTGTTCTGGCGACGCTCGGCATGAGTATGATGATCTCCGCCAATGGTCTGATTGCCCTCTATTTGGGCGTGGAGTTGCAGAGCCTGTCGCTTTACGTGCTGGCGGCCTTTAATCGTGACAGTTTGCGCTCCAGCGAGGCTGGTTTAAAATATTTTGTTTTGGGAGCGCTGTCCTCCGGTCTGCTGCTTTATGGGTGTTCTTTAATATACGGCTTCACCGGGACGACAAATTTTGACGTGTTGCGGGAGACACTCGCGCCCGAAGGTCTCTCCCTTGGGGTGATCTTCGGTCTGGTTTTTTTGTTGGCAGGGTTAGCTTTCAAGGTGTCCGCCGTGCCGTTTCACATGTGGACGCCTGATGTCTATGAAGGCGCTCCGACGCCGATTACAGCATTGTTTTCCGCGGCGCCAAAAATCGCTGCCATGGCATTGCTGGTGCGGGTTCTTATTTGGCCCTTCTCTGATTCGGCGCTGAATACCATACCGGAATGGCGTCAGGTTATCGTGGCGCTTTCCATCTTAAGCATCGTACTGGGGGCTTTTGCCGCCATAGGGCAGACAAATATTAAGCGCCTGATGGCCTATTCTTCCATCGGTCATATGGGGTTTGTGCTGCTCGGGCTGGCAGCGGGTACTGAGGAAGCTGTGCGCGGTGTGCTGATTTATCTCACGGTTTATCTGGTGATGACTGTGGGGGTGTTCGCCTGCATTCTCTCCATGCGCCGCCGCGAGGGCATGGTTGAAAACATCGAGGATTTGGCCGGTCTATCGCGCACCCAGCCACTGATGGCGTTCGGTATGATGATCCTGATGTTTTCGTTCGCCGGCATTCCGCCGCTCGCCGGGTTTTTCGCCAAGTTTTACGTTCTGTTGGCGGCGATTCATGCTGGCCTCTATACATTGGCAATCGTTGGCGTCTTGGCGAGTGTGGTGGGGGCCTATTATTATCTGCGCATTGTCAAAATCATGTATTTTGATGAACCGGCAGAGCCGTTTATCTCGCCCATGGGAGGTGAAATGCGCGTAATACTGGGGGCCTCAAGTCTGTTCCTGCTTTTTTATGTGGTGTTCGCCTTTCCGCTTCTTGGCGTCACCGACTTCGTGGCGCACGCGCTGTTTTGACGGTTCGGGTCCATGCGGTGATAGAGGCACTTCCCATCCTGCCCTGCGGCAGCCGGCTATTTTATTTTGACGATATTGATAGCACCAGCGCTGAAGCTTGGCGCATCGGGCATAAATTGAGAAGCGATGATGCGCTTCCCTGCTGGATTTGGGCAATGCGGCAGAGTGCCGGGCGGGGTCGGCGGGGCCGGACGTGGATTTCGGAAAAAGGAAATCTTTATTGCACGCGATTGGGGGTGTGCGCTACATCGCCCCAGATAAGTGCGCAGCTCTCCTTTGTGGCGGCTCTGGCCGTGATCGAGGCTTTTCAGGAGACGCTTGCCGCGCTTGCCGCCGCGCCGGAGCGCTTGACAGTCAAATGGCCCAATGACGTTCTGCTGGATCGGCGCAAAATTTCGGGCATCTTGTTGGAATCTTTTTCTTCCCGGAGCGCGCCCCTTCTCGCCATCGGCATTGGTGTCAATCTGGTCTCGCACCCATCCCAAACTCCATTCCCGGCGACAGATATCAAGGCGGCCGGGCTGGATGCGCCTGACCCCGGGGCATATTTAAGCGTGCTGGCCTCTTCCCTTGAGCGGTTGTCACGGCGCTGGGCCCGTGAAGGTTTTGCCTCCATCAGGCATGCCTGGCTGGCACGCGCGGCGGGTTTACACGAGCCGCTCCGCGTGGTCTTGCCGCATGAGACAATAGAGGGCACATTCACGGGCCTGAGTGAGACCGGGGAATTATTGCTCACGAGCGATGATGGTCAGTGTAGGGCTATTTCCGCCGGAGATGTATTCTTCGAACAATAAAGTTGATGAGAGGATGCCTTCATGCTCTTGGCCATAGATGCCGGCAATACCAACACGGTCTTTGCTCTGTTTGAGAAGTGTCGTCTCTTAAAACAGTGGCGGATTGCTACTGAAAGCGCGCGCACCGGCGATGAGTATTTAGTCTGGCTGAGCCAGCTTCTCGCTCTTGAGAAATGGAACGCGCAAGACATCGAAGCCTGCATCATTTCAAGCGTGGTGCCGCAGGTGGAATTTAATTTGCGTCAGTTGAGCCGCGATGGCCTGAAGCTGAAGCCCCTCGTGGTCGGCGATGACGAAGTCGAACTTGGAATTGAGGTGCGTCTGGGACCTGAATCCGGGGTTGGGGCCGACCGCCTCGCTAATGCTGTGGGGGCGCATCTCAAATCTAAAAGCGCACTGATCGTGATTGATTTTGGAACCGCGACAACATTTGATGTGATTGCCGCCGACGGTGCCTATGAGGGGGGCGTGATCGCGCCGGGTGTTCACCTGTCCACCAAAGCACTGTATGAGGCGGCCGCGCAACTTCCCCACATCGAAATCTCAAAACCGGCGCGCGTGATAGGCAAGAACACGGTGCAAGCCATGACGTCGGGTTTGTTCTGGGGCTATGTCAGTTTGATAGATGGTCTGGTGGAGCGCATTAAAGAGGAGTACGGGGCGCCCATGAGGGTGATCGCCACGGGGGGGCTGTCAGGTGTGTTCGCGCCTCACATGGATATCATAGAAGATGTGGATGAGGATCTGACATTGCATGGTCTGGTAGAGATTTATCGCCGCACTTCACACGCAGTGCCCCATCAAAGTGGCGAGGTGTGATGCCCGGACAGACCGGCGTGCAGAACTGTGATGAGCTTGTATTTCTCCCGTTGGGGGGATCGGGTGAAATCGGCATGAATCTCAATCTCTATGGTTTTGGTCCGCCCCGGGCGCGCCAGTGGATCATGGTGGATCTCGGAGTCACCTTTGGCGATGCGCGCACACCCGGCGTTGACCTGATCATGCCTGATCCCACCTACATAGTGGATATCAAAGACCAATTGCTGGGACTTGTGCTGACCCACGGCCATGAAGATCATATCGGGGCGGTAGGGCATTTATGGCCGGATTTGCGCTGTCCGATGTACGCCACGCCGTTCACCGCGCATCTGCTGCGCGGCAAGCTTGCCGAACAGGGACTGGAAGAGGAAGCAAAAATACACGAGATACCTCTTTCCGGTCGCTTCGACCTCGGTCCCTTTGATATTGAATTCATCACGCTCACCCATTCCATCCCAGAGCCCAATGCTCTGGCCATCAGAACGCCTCTGGGCTGTGTGCTCCATACCGGGGACTGGAAAATCGACCCCGATCCGCTGGTGGGCGATGCCACGGATAAAAAAGCTTTGCGTTCCCTGGGGAAAGAGGGCGTGCTGGCGATGGTGTGTGATTCCACCAATGTTTTTGTCCCGGGTGAGGCGGGTTCTGAAGCTGATGTCCGCGCCAGTCTGATGGAGCTGGTGGGTACGTTGCGGGGCAAAGTGGCGGTGGCGTGTTTTGCGTCTAACGTGGCGCGGCTCGAAACCGTTGTTAAAGTGGCCGCCGCCCATGATCGTCACGTCTGTCTGGTGGGCCGCTCCATGCACCGCATGATCGAAGCGGCGCGCGCGGTTGGAATGCTCACCGACATGCCGCCCCTGGTGGATGAAGACGAAGCGGGATTTTTGCCGAATGATCATATCCTCTATCTTTGTACGGGCAGTCAGGGTGAGACACGCGCGGCACTGAGCCGCATTGCCAATGGTACCCACGGACAGGTGAGTCTGGGAGAGGGTGACACGGTGATTTTTTCCTCGCGTGTCATTCCGGGAAATGAAATAGCGATATACGATCTTCAAAATCAGTTGGCGGAATTAGGCGTGCGCATCATTACGGAAAAGGATCATTTCGTTCATGTTTCAGGTCATCCGTGCCGTGATGAACTGGCGGCCATGTATCAGTGGGTTCAGCCCCACCTGGCCGTGCCAGTGCATGGCGAACGGCGGCATCTGCTGGAGCACGGTGCTTTGACGCGCGAGTTGCAAATTCCGTCCACGGTGGTGCCCAAAAACGGTACCCTGGTGCGCCTGGCGCCTGGACCTGGCGCCATTATTGACGAGGTCCCGAGCGGACGCCTTTATCTTGATGGCCGGGTGTTGGTGCCTGAAGGCAACGCGCATCTCCGCGAGCGCCGGAAAATGTCGTATTGCGGTCTGGTCACACTATCTGTGGTGATGGGTGAGCAGGGCGATGTGATGGCGCCGCCGCGGGTGCGTTTTCAGGGCATTCCTGATGTCGCGGGCGCAGGGGAGACACTTATAGAGAGCATTGAGCGGCACGCAGCGCGTGCCCTTGAGAGGCTTTCTCCGCGTAAAAGGCGCGATGAGGTGATGCTTGATCAGGCCTTGCGCCGCGCTGTCCGCCGGACGGTGGAAGAGGTATGGGGCAAGAAACCGGTGGTCGATGTGAGTGTGCATTGGATGGAGGAAGAGTGAGAGCGTGGTCAAAATAATTGGCAAACTGAATCACGTGGCGATTGCGGTTCCTGACCTGGAAGCCGCACGCGCACTTTACCGCGATACGCTGGGCGCCGTGGTTTCTGAACCTGTGCCGGTCCCGGAGCATGGCGTCACCACAGTTTTCGTCGATCTGCCGAATACCAAGATTGAGCTTCTGGAACCATTGGGTGACGCTTCGCCCATCACCAGATTCCTTGATAAAAACCCCGGCGGGGGGATGCATCATGTCTGTTATGAGGTGGAAGATATTCTGGCCGCGCGGGACCATCTATTGGCACAGGGCGTGCGTGTTCTTGGTGGTGGAGAGCCCAGAATTGGCGCCCATGGCAGGCCCGTTCTGTTCCTCCATCCCAAGGACTTTTGCGGAACACTTGTCGAGCTGGAAGAGGTTTGACATTTAACTCATTGAAAGTTCACAAATTATTGATAGTCTCAATTGTGACTTTGTTGTGATCTGGTTGAAGGTTGGTTTTGTGCTAAACATGCGACACGTAATCATGACGCGAACGGCCCTGCATTATGCATATGAGGGAAGAAAGCATTGGCACGACGCTTCGCCAATGCGCAAAAGAGAATGGGATGATTAAAAGACATCCCCTTACGCATATTCCCCTTCGGATGGAAAATCCAAGGGGTATCGTGATCATGTTTCTTCTCATTTTGCAGAGTTGTGTTGGTCCCATGACGGTCAAACACGCCACAAAAAAATCATTTGCCGTTCCAAGCGTCTGTAATATGGATATGACCGTCCACAAAAATATTTCGCCCTGCGTGCGGGCCTTATTGCCACTTGGCGAACATTATGGCGCGGTGGCTGTTGATCGTTTGGATGCTGTTGAAGGCAGAGTGCCCGACGACAAAGTTTCACAAGCCATGGAAGCGCGCACCACCATCAAGGAAAAATGTCTGGGCACGGCAAAGACCGTGCGTGCACTTTACGATGCCGGCAGAACTGATGAGGCATCTGAGACCGGGGCTCAGGCCCTGATGAAATGCTTTTTTTATGGCCGCTCCGTGTTGAGTAATTTTGGCGCCGGAAAACAAGGTAAGAGATTATCAAACGCTGCCAGCCGCGCGTACTGGGGCCTCTTTCTCAATGATGATTTTTTGATTCCGCCTCCCGACCTCTATTTAGGGCCTATCACCTGACACTGATGAATTTTTCATTTTGCCTGGCCCATCTTATGTTAAGGATGTGTTTTTGAGGTCATTGAAAAACGAGTTATAGGGACGATGGGACTGGTTGGCGGCATTGTTATTTTCATCCTTATGTGGTGGATGGTTTTTTTTGCTATTCTGCCGTGGGGCGTGGCCACTCAGGCAGAGCACGATGCGGTTGAGCCGGGAACAGACCCGGGCGCGCCAGCCCATCCGGGTATGGGGCGCAAGTTCCTGTTCACGACAGTCATTGCCATGGGGCTGTGGCTTATCATCTATGTGATTGTCGCCACCGGACTGGTCACAGTGGATATCCAGGATCCCAATTCAATTTTTCGATAAGATCGGACCGTGGCGTGATGCGGTGAGCGCTCGAAACGCCTAAAAAATTATGTTTATATCAATTGATATTGAATTCAATAATTGTTAGAAGGTTTCGATGGGTGATGGCGTTTCTTGAGCGGCGCTGTCTCAGCACTTCACGATGGGAATCGATTCCATGGAATGGGCGAAGCGGGCTTTCCTTGCTTTTTTTGGCGCCGCTGTGTGTGCGGCGCTCGTCGTCCTTGCGCTTTTCCAGCCCTCTGAAATCCTGGCGGCGCCTCGGCAGCGTTTGCTGCTGACGGGCTCCAGCACAATTGCGCCGTTGGCGCTTTCTATCGCACAACGCTATGAAGCGGCTCATATTGGTGTGCGTATCGATGTGGAAACCGGGGGATCGTCGCGCGGCATAGCCGATGCGATGCGGGGCACAGCCGATATCGGCATGGCCTCACGCAAGCTCAAGAAGGAAGAGTCAGGTCTGGTGCGGTATCTGATCGCCCGCGACGGACTGGCCATGATTGGCCATTCCAGCAATGGTGTCGTGGGATTATCCCGCGGCCAGGTGATCGATCTTTACACCGGAAAAATCACCAATTGGAAAACACTGGGTGGATCTGACTCGCCTGTCACCATCGTCAATAAAGCGGAAGGGCGGGGAACGCTGGAAGTGTTTCTTCAATTCTTCGGGCTCGACAACAGGGACATTAGCCCAGATGTGATCATTGGAGAAAATGCTCAGGGAATCAAAACAGTAGCTGCGAATCCTACCGCTTTAGGTTATGTCTCAATCGGCGCCGCCGAAGCCGCGGTAGCAGAAGGCGCGACGATAAAACTGCTGGCGCTTGACGGCGTGCCGGCCGATACCACCACGCTTGCGCAGGGAAAGTACAAACTGGCGCGCGATCTGATATTGGTCACGCGGCCCGGTCCGTCAACTCTCGCCACTGACTTTCTCGCCTTTGCGACGTCACATGCAGTGGATGATCTCATTGAAAAGAACTTCTTTGTTCCGCCGGCACGCTGATCGCATACTGCGCTGGTCTAGCGTCGGCGCTGCCCTGATCGCGGCGGCGATGCTCGTTTTAATCACCATATTCCTCACCGTTGAGGCGTGGCCCGCCCTGCGCCATGGCGCTCTGGCCGCGCTCCTGCCAGGTGAGAGGTGGCATCCCGCGCGCGAAGCGTTCGGGCTTTTTCCTATGCTGCTCGCAACATTGCTGGTAAGTGGCCTGGCGCTGGCGCTTGCGGCGCCGCTTGGTCTCGCTGCCGCCTTCTTCCAGCTTCATTATGCACCTCGCTGGCTGAGTTTGCCCTTTCGCAGGCTGGTAGAATTGCTGGCTGGTATTCCCTCTGTTGTTTTTGGCCTGTGGGGACTCACCCGCATCGTGCCGCTACTCGCCACGATGAAGCCTCCAGGGGTGAGTCTGTTGGCAGCCTCCATCGTGCTTGCCGCCATGATCCTGCCCACGGTTGCTCTTCTAACGACAGCGTCAATCGCGGCAGTGCCGGCCGAACTCTGGCGCGCGGGGCGGGCGCTCGGGCTCGCCCGTTTTCGCCTGCTTGCAACGGTCATTGTTCCGGCGGCCAGAAAGGGCATCGTGGCGGCGTTGTTTCTCGCGCTTGCCCGCGCGCTTGGAGAGACCATGGCGGTGATGATGGTTGCAGGCAATGTGGTACAGACACCTGCGCACCTGCTCGATCCTGTGCGGACACTGACCGCTAATATCGCGTTGGAAATGGCCTACGCCACCGGGCTACACCGGTCATATCTGTTCTTTAGCGGGTTTCTCGTCCTGGCATTGACCCTCGTCCTTGTGCTCATGACCGAGCGCTTCCAGTTGCGCAGGAGCCACTCATGACGCACCGTCTTTCTGGCGAGCATATTGCGACTGGTCTCATCTGGGCACTGGGGCTGATTGTTATCGTGCTGCTGGCGGCCATCGTCGGCGATATCTTGCGTGGGGGATTTTCCGGATTCGATCCCGCTTTCTTATTGCAGGATCCGATGGATGCGGGCCGTGGCGGCGGAATTCGCTCAGTACTTGTCTCGACGGTGATGATCCTTGCTGTCTTTCTCACCGTAGCGGCACCCGTCGGCCTGCTTGCCGGAATATTTCTTGCCGACACCACACGGCGCAGCGCCCGTTTACGCCGGCCGATACGCATCAGTCTTGATACACTGGCCGGCGTTCCCTCCATCGTGTTCGGTCTGTTTGGCAATGCCGTGTTCGCTGTTTTTTTCGGTCTGCGCCTCTCTATTCTGGCTGGCGGGCTGACGCTTGCCGTGATGGTGATGCCCTTCCTTGTGCGCAGTGTCGAAGAGAGTCTGCGCGCGTTGCCGGAAGAACTTGTCCAAGCCGGCGCTGCTCTTGTCCTTCAACGCACGACTCTGCTGGGACGGATTCTGCTTCCGGCAGCCCTGCCCGGACTCGCCAGTGGGCTTTTGCTTGGCACCGGCCGGGCGCTCGCCGAAACCGCCGCCCTGCTTTTCACCAGCGGCTATGCACTGAGAATGCCGCAAGGGGTCAGCGATCCGGGACGCAGCCTGTCAATCCACATTCTGGATCTCGCGTTTAATGTACCGGGAGGCACCCTGAATGCTTACAAAAGCGCGGCGGTTTTACTCGTCATCCTGGTGAGTCTCAACAGCGCCGTCATGTTGCTCGCCCGGCGGCGAAAAACGGCGGTGGTGTGATGAGCGCTCACGCAACGCCGGCGCTCGAAACGCGCGCACTCGACATCGCCTATGGCGGCAGGCGTGCCCTGTGCGAGGTTTCGCTTGCCATGCCGAGGGGAAAGATCACCGCGATTACTGGCCCGTCGGGCTGCGGCAAATCAAGTTTTCTCATGGTCTTGAATCGATTGCACGAGACAATCCAGGGCTGCAGGGTGACTGGAGAGGTCCGCTTGTTTGGCAACCCCATTGACCGGACGGGAATGGCAACCGAAGAATTGCGCCGTCGTGTGGCCATGATATTCCAACGCCCGGCACCTTTCCCCACGTCGATCCGCCGGAATTTGTCCATTCCGATTAACGCTCATTATGGCGCCAACCGGAGTGAAACAGAAAACCGGGCGGAAGCGGCCCTGAAGATGGTGGGCTTGTGGAATGAGGTCGCGGACCGGTTGGACAGTCCCGCCGTCGCCCTTTCAGGAGGGCAGCAGCAGCGTCTGTGTCTGGCCCGCGCCATGGCGCTTGAGCCTGATATTCTGCTTCTTGACGAACCGACAAGCGCACTTGATCCTCTGGCTGCCCGGCATATTGAGGAATTGCTGAGAGGATTAAAGGAGCGGTTGACCCTGATATTGGTAACTCATAATCTGGCTCAGGTGCGGCGGCTCGCGGATCGCGTGGCTCTTTTCTGGGTCAAGGAGGGCTGTGGATACATGATCGAAAATGGCCTGACGGAGCAAGTCTTCACGGCTCCGGCAAGTGATATGGCGCATGCATATTTTACGGGCGAGCTGGGATGATGAAGCCATGGGGAGAGACATGACCCGGTCGTCACAAATTCCGGATGCCTCGTGCGTCAAGCGTCTCAAACTGCTGGCCGACCCCACGCGCCTTGCCCTCGTACGGCTGCTGACCAGGGGGCCGCAGCATGTGAAAGATCTCAATGCGGATCTCCGGGTTGATCAGAATCTGCTTTCCCACCATTTGAAAGTTTTGCGCGAGGGTGGCTTGTGCGTTGCGGAACGCGATGGCAAAGCAGTCACTTACAGGCTGGTTGAGGGAGTTTATGACATCAATAAAGGCGGCAGCATTGATCTGGGTTGCTGCAGCCTGGCATTTCCCAATGATTTGAATGCAAACGACTAACCGAATCAGACTGATTTGGTGTTGCTCTGGCACATAAAGACAAGGCCTCTTGCGAGGCCTTGTCCATACGAGGGGTATTGCAGAGGAGTTTTGGTTTTATGTCTTCAACCTGACGATTGGCGTCAACAGGTTAGAGACCTTACTCCCTACACTCGGACCACTTTCAGCCTTGGTGAGGAATGAATGCGGCCAAAGACAATTTAGACAAGAACACGTGGTATGGCAGCACACATTGTCGTGAAAGGGGCCTGTTGGAGTCACTTTTGCGTGTGGATTGAAATGCGCCGGTGAAAATTTACCGCTGTAAACAATTAAGAAAGGCTGGAGAGGTAAGCTGTCAGACATGTTGTGCGTATCCCAGTGTAAACACCTTATCAAAGGAATATTATTCCTTTTGTTCATGGTATTATTCAAAACTTCTCTTCTTTTTTCTCAAGAAAAACCGGCGTTTGCTCTGCGCCCTTCGATTCTGCCTCTGAGTGCGAAAGAGTGCCGTCTGCTCAAGATTCACCGTCCGGCCGAGGATGTCACCTATCAGCCGGGTGTTGCCAGTGACGGCAGCCCCGTGACGCCAGCAGACCTGCCTGATCCCACGATGGCTGAAGTTCCTGAAGTGATCTCTTTCGATTTGTTGAAGCGGCCGGCTGGCCCCGGTGGCCTGTTGCTTGAAGGAAGTGTCGGCACGCTTTCCGTTAACGTGGCCACGGGTGTCCTCGCGTTGAACGGCAAGAGGCTTTCTCCTCCCCGTGCCGTGATCCGCTGCACTGAGTCTACCCAGGTTCCCTGATCCCGATCCCCAGGGTCCGGGCTTTCCCACATTGCCAAGGGAGGCCGCTTCTCCTAAAAGGAAAGCCCTGCCACCCTGACGGCTTGTTCAAAGTGCCTGGTACCCCCCATGAAACGATCCCGCTTTTTTCTTCCAACTCTAAAAGAGACACCTGCCGAAGCGCAGATTGTCTCGCATCGCCTGATGCTGCGGGCGGGCATGATTCGCCAATCGGCGGCGGGCATCTATTCCTGGCTGCCTCTGGGTCTGCGGGTGTTGAAAAAGATTGAAGCCATTGTTTGTGAGGAGCAGAACCGGGCGGGTGCTGTGGAATTGCTGATGCCCACCATCCAGTCCGCCGATCTGTGGCGCGAGAGCGGGCGCTATGACGATTATGGTGCTGAGATGCTGCGCATCAAAGACCGTCATAAGCGCGATCTTCTGTATGGTCCCACCAATGAAGAATTGATCACCGATATTTTCCGCGGCACGGTGCGGTCCTACAAGGACCTGCCGCTCAATCTCTATCATGTTCAGTGGAAGTTTCGCGACGAGATCCGCCCGCGCTTTGGGGTGATGCGCGGGCGTGAGTTTCTCATGAAAGACGCCTATTCGTTTGATCTTGATCAGGCGGGGGCGCGCCATTCCTATCATCAGATGTTCGTGGCTTACCTAAGAACGTTCGATCGTATGGGGTTGAAAGCCATTCCCATGGCGGCCGATACCGGCCCGATTGGCGGCGATATGAGTCATGAATTTGTGATCCTGGCCGAAACAGGGGAAAGTGAAGTTTTCTGCCACAAAGATCTCGTTAATCTTGCCGCGCCCGGTGATAATATTGATTACGACGGCGATCTGACCCCGCTCATTGAGGCGCGTACCAAACTCTATGCGGCAACGGATGAAAAACACGACGTTCGGGCGTTTGAAAAAGCCGTGCCCGAAGAGTGCCGTCTTTGCGCACGGGGGATTGAGGTCGGACACATTTTTTATTTTGGGACGAAATATTCAAAAGCCATGGGCGCCACAGTTACGGATGCCCTTGGCGGGCAAGTGCCGGTGGAGATGGGGTCTTATGGCATTGGAGTCTCCCGGCTTGTGGGAGGGATTATCGAGGCCAGCCATGATGAAGACGGAATCATCTGGCCCGGCAGCGTTGCGCCTTTTGATGTCGGTCTTATCAATCTCAAAGCAGGTGACGGGATCTGTGACAGCGCTTGTGAAGATCTGTATGCACAACTGAACAAGGCAGGCCTTGATGTTCTTTACGATGACACGGATGATCGGGCGGGGGCGAAATTTTCCACTATGGATCTTATCGGTCTGCCACGGCAGGTGATTGTCGGTCCGCGCGGTGTAAAAAACGGTATGGTGGAGGTGAAAAACCGTGCCACGGGAGGACGCGTCGAAATGACGCCTCAGGCGGCCATTGCCCTGCTTGCCGCGGGAATGGACGCATCGTGATGCCTTTTTCCCGTTTTGAGTGGATGCTGGCGCTGCGGTATCTGCGGGCACGACGGCGCGAGAGCTTCATCTCGGTGATTTCCGGATTTTCGCTGGTCGGGATTGCTCTTGGCGTCGCGGTGTTGATCATCGTCATGGCGGTGATGAACGGATTTCGTATTGAATTGATGGACCGCATTTTAGGCGTCAATGGTCATATTATGGTGGAGAGCTGGAATGGCCCTCTGGAGAACTTTGATCAGGCTGCGGAGAAATTACGTAAAGTTAAAGGCATCGTCCGGGTTGCCCCGCTGGTGGAGGGGCAAGCCATGGCCTCGGCACATAACGTCAATACCGGCGCACTGGTGCGGGGCTTGCGCAAGGCGGATCTGGAAAGCCTCACGGTTGTGTCGGGCAATATTATTGCCGGTTCTCTTGATAATTTCGACAAGGTGACGGGGGTCGCTATTGGCAACCGTCTGGCGCAGAATCTGGGTTTGCGTGTGGGGGATCTCATGACGCTGATATCACCGCAAGGCGCTGTCACGCCATTTGGCACCACGCCGCGCATCAAGGCCTATCCCGTGCTCGCTATTTTTGAAATGGGAATGTCGGATTATGATTCGACATTTGTTTTTATGCCGCTCAAGGAAGCGCAGCTTTATTTCAATGAGGGAAGAGGCGTGACCGGATTGGAGATCATGGTCGAGAATCCCGATTCTGTTGCCAGCTTGCGCGCTATTTTGCAGGCGCAGATGGAAGAGCCCCTGCGCATTATTGATTGGCAGCAGACGAATTCAACATTCTTTGGTGCTCTTCAGGTTGAGCGAAATGTCATGTTTCTTATCCTGATGCTGATTATTCTTGTGGCGGCCTTGAATATCATTTCAGGCCTTATCATGCTGGTGAAAGACAAGGGGCATGATATTGCCATTTTGCGTTCCATGGGCGCGACTCAGGGGGCGATCATGCGTATATTTTTTATCACAGGTTCGTCAATTGGTCTCGTGGGTACGCTGATTGGCTTCATTGTCGGCGTGTTGTTTTGCACCAATATTGAAGGTATTAGACGGACTCTTTCGGATCTACTTGGTACAGAGCTCTTTTCACCAGAAGTTTATTTTTTGACTCAGATGCCGGCTAAGATGAATGCGGATGAAGTCGCCATGGTTGTGATAATTGCTCTTGCACTGTCGTTTCTGGCGACGCTCTATCCATCCTGGCGTGCCGCAAGGCTCGATCCCGTCGAAGCGTTGAGGTATGAATAAGAATGGCGGCGGACAAAAAGGACGTGGTTTTGGAATTGCGTCAAATCGTGCGTGGATTTGGGCTGGGGGAGACCAGGATCGATGTGTTGAAGGGCGTTGGTCTGCGGCTGGTTCGCGGCGAAGTGGCGGCCTTGCTTGGGCCCTCCGGGTCGGGCAAATCGACGTTGCTGCATATTGCCGGTCTTCTGGAAAAGCCCGAAAGCGGTGACGTGGTGATCCACGGTAAAGTCTGTACGACGATGAGCGATGCTCAGCGCACCGCGATGCGCCGAAAAGAGCTGGGCTTTGTCTATCAGTTTCATCATCTTTTGCCGGAATTCACAGCGCTGGAAAATGTCGCCCTGCCTCAGATGATTGCAGGCAAAGGCCGCCGTAAAGCCGAAGCCGAGGCGGCTCAGCAACTGGAAGATCTGGGCCTGGGCGGACGATTGGCCCACCAGCCCATGCAGCTTTCAGGCGGCGAGCAACAGCGCGTCGCCATCGCCAGAGCTCTGGCCAATAGCCCATCGGTGTTGCTGGCCGATGAGCCCACCGGCAATCTTGACCCCAAAACGGCGCACGCGGTGTTTGAGAGTCTTCTGGCTCTGGTGCGCGGGACGGGATTGGCGGCGCTCATCGCCACCCATAATTTTGAGCTGGCGCGCACCATGGACCGCGTCTTACGGCTGGAGGACGGCTTTTTAACTGAAAGCTCAGTGGCAGCGCTTTAGCTCCAGCCGCCGATGACAGCGCCCATGAGCGCGTAGACCACAACCATATTGCCCAGATCAATGGCATAGAGCACGACGCCGGTGCGTCGGGTGAGAAGTTCGAAGGTCCGGATCGGCCAGGCGCCCCCCAGCCACAGCAGCAGTCCGACCGCCGTGCCGGTTGTCCAGGTCACGGTGCCGCCCGCCATGCCATACCATTTGATCACCACGCCGATCAGAAAGGCTGCCGCCAGCGCCAGCAGCAAGCCGGTGAGCTGTTCAACGCCCAGCCGCACTTGCCCGCAGGGCTTGCCTTGTGCCGCCGCCCAGGCTTTTCCGAACATGAAGGGGGCATACCAGAGCCCTCCTACGCCGGCCCAGATCAGCATGCCAGCGCCCAGCGCCCAAAAATTCGTGTCATCCAGCAGCATGTCCGCCCTCTTTTTTGCGTTTAACCGTTTTTTCCTACCTGTTGTGGTGAGGGCTTGACAAGCCAAGAACAAAAGTAGAACTTAAGCGCATAAGAACAAAAGGAGAACAAAATGACCAGCTTTGTTGAAGATTGTCTTGCCGCTGTGACCTTGACGGCGTTCCTCGGCGTTTTGCTGTTCTGGACGGCGCTGGCTGAGGCCGCTTTAACGGGGTGACGCATGACCTCTTGGAAAAACCCCGCATAAGACTATATTCAGTCCATCATCCTTCCGGCCTATTTCTTGGCGCGGGAAGACAAGGGTAATGGGTATGGCTGACTCCCGATTCGTTCGATTTGAAGATCTCTCCTTTGAGGAGCCGCTCAAGCGGCGGTACCGCCAATTTCGGGCACGCAAAGGTTTTGGCTGGGCAGCACTAAGAGATCTTTTTCTCCTGATCCTTGTCCTCACGGGCGTAGGGCTGGCTTTGGGTGTGGTGATCCTGACGCTCAGCGCCATTCTGGTGGTGGCGCCGTTCTTTATGGTGGTGTCTGCCATCTTGAAAAAGTTCACTCCCCAGCCCGTGATTCAACGGACCTATCGACCATCGGCCAGTGAGACCATCATTGATCTTGAGGTTGATCGCTCCTGATTCACACAAGGCTGTTGCTGATGGCATCGTTGTGTCCGGTGTCTGTAGGCCCTTCTGTTCCAACCACATGAAGGAAAGGCGATCAAACAATAACTAAAGAGCCGTTCTGCGATTCAAAACAAGCTGGAACGGCATGAGGGTCTGTAGATATATCGAACCCGAGTGCCATATCGCTCATTTTTCCAACCAAATCAAAGATTTGGGTAGACAAGGCGTTTGGAATGACGTGCGCGGTCGTTTCAATTGTCCACAGAGCCCAAGGTCACTCATTATTTTTTTCTTCTCTTTTTTTATTTTTGCATGGGCCGCCCAACGCTTCACCAGATAGTGATTGCGGAGGGGCTTGCCATAGAATCCAGGGTGACTCACTCTGCCGCCTTTGGTAACATGAAATATCAGGTCTAGGCGGACCTGTTTTTTTGGAGGAGTTCCTATGAATACGAAAGTGACTAAAACATCAGCCCTGATAGCGGCAAGTGCCCTATCGGCAGCAATTTCTATGGCTTCCGTGTCCAGCATGGCGGCTGACGGCGCCATGAAGAGTGACATGAAAATGACTATGGAAAAATGTTACGGTGTCGTGAAAGCAGGTTCCAACGACTGCGCCGGAAACGGCCATTCCTGTGCAGGTCAGGCCAGCAAAGATGCGTCCAGTGCCGAGTTCATCATGCTGCCTGCGGGCACTTGCGCCAAATTGGCGGGCGGTGGCACGACGAGTTCATAACAACGAAAAGTCCATTATACGAGTGGGTAACGCGCTCCGGCCGCTGGTCTATGCCATCAGTTGGATCGCCTGATCTCGGACCTCATTTTACGACTGGAGATTGATATGTATATGACAGTGAAAACAGCCATGATTCTGTTGGTGGCCGGTGCGGTCACAGCCGGATTTTCAAAAGCGCCGCAGCAAGAGAAAAAAATGTCAGGTAAAATGCCAGGCATGGAAAAGTGCTTCGGAGTTGCAAAAGCCGGCGGTAATGATTGCGCGGGCGCAGGCCATAGCTGCGCCGGTCAATCAACGACAGATGCTTCGGGTGCTGATTTTATTACTGTTCCCGGCGGCACTTGCGCGAAGCTCACCGGCGGCAGCCTAACGAGTTCATAAGGTCAGACGGCCAGACTACGACACGACTCAATGGCCCATCCCTGCCAGAGGGGTATGGGTGGGCTGGGTCTCTTTCCTTATCAACGGATCGTGATAGAGTGTGATTTCACTTGTCAGCATTTTTTGACGAGATTTGCGCGGATCAAAATGATCGATGGGACCTTGAGACTATTTTATATCTCAAATCAGGAGGATAATAATGACACCGAAAACCAAAACTGCTTCAGCTTTGCTGGTTGCCAGCGCCATGTCGGCGGCTCTGTCTTTGAGCATGAGTTCAGCCATGGCCCACGATGATGATGCCGCCGCAATGGAACATTGCTTCGGCGTTGCCCTGGCAGGCAAAAATGATTGCGCGGCTGGTCCCGGCACCACATGTGCGGGCACGTCTACCAAAGATTATCAGGGGAATGCCTGGTCGGCAGTCAAAGCAGGCACATGCACCAGCATCAAACGGCCTGACGGCACTTTCGGCAGTCTGGAAGCAACCTCTGACATCGCTTCATAAGGAAAGCAATTCAATCCGTTTGTGAAGAGGGACTTATGACACAAGGTTTGCTTAAGTCCATTTCTTCTCCGGCATTTTCAGTCAGCTCGATCCCGCCGCGTGCTGGGGTCGGGCTGAAGGCTGAGCATTACCGAAATATTCTGGAGACCAGCCCCGACATCGGCTGGTTTGAGGTTCATCCCGAAAACTATATGGGGGCGGGCGGTCCGCCGCATGAATATCTCGAAGCGATCCGGTGTGACTATCCTTTGTCTTTGCACGGCGTGGGCCTGTCATTGGGCTCAGCGGAGCCTGTCAATGCTGACCACCTAGAATGCTTGTCCGTTCTGATTGATCTCTATGAACCGGCGCTCGTTTCTGAACATGTATCCTGGTGTGTATTGGGGGGCACTTATTTCAACGATCTGCTGCCTTTGCCCTATACGAGCGAGACCATGGACGCACTGTGCGATAATATTTCCCGCACACAGGAAGCGCTCGGGCGCCCTATTCTGATTGAAAATCCGTCGACCTATCTTGAATTCGCCGCCTCGCAAATTCCCGAGCCTGAATTTCTGTTGGAGGTGGTCCGCCGCACCGGCTGCGGTCTGCTCCTCGATATCAACAACGTTTTCGTTTGTGCGCGCAATCATGGCTTTGACCCGCAAGAATATCTGGCGCAAATACCCGCTGACCTTGTGGGTGAGATCCATATGGCGGGCCATGCGGTGGAGACAAAAGGCAATCGCGAGCTGCGCATTGATGATCATGGTTCTCCTGTCATTGATGAAGTGTGGGAACTTTATTCGGATTATATGGCGCGGGCGCGTCATGTGCCGACGCTGATCGAATGGGACCGGCATATCCCCACCTGGGATGTTCTGCTGGCTGAAGCACACAAGGCAGATGCGAAAAGCACCATCGCGCGCGCCCAAGGTGCATAATGGAGATGCCTATGAGCAACCTTCGGGAGGCCCAGGAGAAATTTGGCGAGATGCTGTTAGGGGATAATGCAGATCCCGCGCGCCCGCTTCTGGTGCCCTATGACGAATTGGAAGGATTTGGCGCCGAAGCGCGCCTGGCTGTCTATCGCAATAATGTCATTTCCAGTCTGACGGAGGCGCTGGCGGCCAGTTTTCCGGCGCTGCACCGCTTGGTGGGTGAGGGTTTTTTCGCCTATCTCAGTGTGGAATTCATCAAGGCTCATCCGCCAAAACAGGCGCGTCTTTCCGTATACGGAGCGGAACTGCCGGATTTTTTGGAAAAATTTCCAGGCGCATCCGACCATCCTTACCTGCCGGACGTGGCACGTCTGGAATATTTTTGGTTGCAGGCCTATCACGCGCCCGGCCCGGTGCCGCTCAGCTTGCAGGAATTACAAAAACTCTCTCCAGATGACTTTGAGACGTTGCGTCTTGATCTTCATCTTAGCCGGTATTTCATGGTTTCCGAGTATCCTGTGGCCGCGATCTGGGAGGCAAACAGGGCGGATGAAGATAACAAAGAAGAACAAAATATCAGTCTTGATCAAGGCGGTGATCATATTCTGATTATCCGTCCGCGCCTGGAAGTTGAAGTGCGCACGTTGACACCGGCGGCCTATGCGCTTCTCAAAGCTTTGGATGAGGGCCGGACGCTGGTCGCGGCTTATGAAGCGGCGGCGGAAGTGGACCGTGCCTTTGATTTGCAATCCACCTTGCAACAGCTCTTTGCCGGTGAAACTTTCACAGCCTATCATCTTTAACGCAGGAGATCAGACGCCATGGCCGATGTCTCATCCGAGACCACATCGTTTGTCGATAAGGGGAGGAAAGTGGTCAATCAAGTCATGTCCTGGTACGAGCTGATCCCCGGCTGGCTGGTCGGCGCGCTGGCGCGCTTCTCCATGTTTTCGGTTTTCTGGCAGTCGGGGCAGACCAAGGTGGATGGGTTCACGATTTTGCCCAAAACATATTGGCTCTTTGAAAATGAATACAAAGTGCCGCTTCTTCCGCCCGACGTGGCGGCTGTGTTGGCGACCGTGTCAGAGCACTTATTTTCCGTTCTCCTGCTTGTCGGTCTCGCATCGCGCTTTAGCGCCACGGCGCTGTTGTTCATGACCTTGGTGATTCAACTTTTTGTCTATCCGGATGCGTGGCGCGAGCACATTCTCTGGATGATGGCGCTGCTCTATATCATGTCCTATGGCCCCGGCGCGCTGTCTCTCGACCGCCTCGTCAAAGGCGCGCCGGACAAAAAATAGTCCCCCATGCATAAGTCATGTGTCCATCGCCAACCTGCCGTTCGGCAAAGATTCTGACGCGTGCGGAAATTCATTTTTCAACAATGAAACTCAAGCTGCTTTACAGCGCCGCATAAAGGCATTATTTATCGATAATATCTTTAACTTTCGATAAATAATGATAAAGGCTCAGTCATGATCAGAACCAACACGGATGCTGTGCGCGGCCATTATGCCGAGGAATATCACCCAAATACGGAAGAACTCGGCAAGGAAGAAATGCGGGTCACGGCTTTGGGCACGGGGCGGCCGTTTTTGCGGCGCTCCCAGGCCAATGCTTCTTGGCTGATTGAGCTTGGAAATGGCGATAAATTTGTTTTTGATTTTGGTTTCGGCTCGCAGATGAATTTCACCGCCCTTGAGATTCCCTACAATGACATCACGGCGTGGTTTGCCTCACATCTGCACACGGATCATGTCGGAGATTTTGGGCAGGTCTGGATCGGGAGCTGGGCGGGCGGTCGCCTGAAGCCGCTCGAAGTCTATGGTCCTTCAGGACCTGAGGAAAAATATGGCTTTAGGCACTTCATCGAAAAGCAAAAAGAATCTTACGCTTGGGATACCGCGACGCGGGTAGGGCTATTGCCTGCGATCGGCGCAGAGGTGAATGTCCATGAGTTCGATTATTCAAAGGCGCATACGGTGTATGAACAGAACGGCGTCACGATTTCCTGCTTTCCGGCGGTGCATATTTACGACGGGCCGGTGTCTCTGAAGCTTGAGTGGAACGGCCTGACATTTGTTTATTCCGGTGACACGACACCAAGTAATTTCATGGTTGAGAATGCGCAGGGCGCCGATGTTCTTATTCATGAGACGTTCAACACGGTAGGGCAGTTGATGGAGCGCTCGGGCTATGACGAGCGCACTGCGCGCGGCATCGGCACCATGGCGCATTCTGACCCGGGTGAGGCGGCGTCTGTCGTGGCGAAATGCGATCCACGGTTGTTTGTGGCATTTCATTTTTTCAACGACTTCGACACGGCGCCTGAGATGGAAACGGAAATCCGCAAACACTGGAAGGGCCCACTGGCCCTGGCCACGGATTTTATGGTGATCAATGTCACTAAGGATATCATCGTGCAGCGCATGGCTGTGATCTCAAACCATGTTTGGCCCAACAAGGCGCGCCATGCGGGCTTCGCAACAGCGGAGCGCAAGGAGCGTATGCAGATGTCTGCCTGGCTGCGCGAAAAAGAAGTCTATCCCAAGGGCTAATTCACCCTATACGTGGTCAACTCTGTCAATTAGGGTTCCGCGCCATGACAGACACCATTGCCCCGCCGCCTCTCGCAGTCGGCTCCGCTCCGTTGATCGATGATCGTATTGCCCGCCGCAACGCTGTATTGCTGGGCATCTGCCAGGCGATCTATGGTTCAGGCGCGTTCGTGATGATCACCACCGGCGGACTTGTGGGGTATGATCTGGCCAGCGACAAGGGTCTGGCGACGCTTCCTATTTCCGCTTATGTGGTCGGTACGGCCTGTGCCACCTTTCCTGCCTCAATGTATATGCGCCGCGTCGGGCGCAAATGGGGCTTTCTCACCGGCGCGCTGTTCGGCATTGCGGGCGGCGGCTTGGCGGTGGCGGCAATTCTTGCGCACAGCTTCGCTCTTATGGTGTTTGCGCTTTTCGTGGGCGGTGCGTATCAGGCCTTTGCCCAGTTCTACCGCTTTGCCGCTGCGGACCGGGCCAGTGCAGGCTTTATGCCTAAGGCGGTGTCCTGGGTGATGCTGGGCGGGGTGGCCGGGGCATTTATTGGGCCGGGGCTGGTGGTGTCCGCCAAGGGACTGATCCCGGGCGCCCTCTTTGCTGGATGTTATGCCGCCACCATGGGGCTGACGCTGCTGGCCATGGGGGTGTTATGGCTCATTGATATCCCGCGCGAAAATCCGGCCCATCACTCAGAACCGGCGCGCCCCTTGCGCATCATTTTGTGCCAGCCCCGCCTTATCATCGCCATGGCCTGTGGCATGTTAAGCTATGCCATGATGAATCTGGTGATGACGGCAGCCCCGCTCGCCATGGTGCGCGATGGCCACACTGTGAATCAGGCCGCCTTTGCCATTCAATGGCATGTGCTGGGCATGTTTGTGCCGAGCTTTTTCACCGGCACACTGATCGCGCGTTATGGCAAGGAGACGATCATCTCTGTGGGCATGGGTCTGTTGGCCTTGTGCGGCGTTGTGGCGCTGATGGGCGCCCACCTGCAAAACTATATAGGCGCATTGATGTTGCTGGGCTTGGGGTGGAATTTCAGCTTTATCGGCGCCACCACCATGGTCACCGAATGCTATCACGCAGGGGAAAAAGCCAAGGTACAGGGGCTCAATGATTTTCTGGTGTTCTCGACCGTGGCGGTGGCCTCACTGTCCTCAGGCAAGCTCCTCCACATCGCCGGATGGCAGACCATCAATATGGCGCTGTTTCCGCTCGTGCTCCTGGCTCTGGCACTGGTCGCCTGGCTGCGCTGGGCAGGCCACGAAGAATGTGTGCGGTGACAAAGGGGTCAACGGGGCCCATTAAAAATTCCATACCGCCCACCCGGCGGCTGCAAGAAAGCCTATGATAATGGCCCAGACCGCGGCACGCGCCCAACCATAGACATTCATGATATCTCTGAGGTGTGCGCCTTTGGGTGCTTTCATGGGGATGCGCGCCTTGCGGAAAGAGGGCCGCGCCCGCGCCCGCTGGTAATAGCCTGTGAGATTGGGGCGTGTGTGTGTCCAGAGTTCTTTCAAGCCAAGATAATCGAGCCGCGCCAGAATTATGGTCCAACAAATATCGGCAAGTGAATAATCATCACCCGCGAGCCATGTTGAGCGCTTCACGGCTTCTTCCGCCATTTCCAACATTTGATCGACGCGGATAACGGCGCTGTTGCGGACATGGCTGTCGCCGATGAGAGCCTGAAGCTTTAACGTCTTTTCATAAGTCGCTTTGTAGACGGCGGAAAGATCCTCGTTCTTTTCCTCCAGCGCCTGTATGAGAGATTTTCGTTTTTCCAGATTCTTCAAAGCAAGCTTTTGTCCGAATCCAGAAAGGCCGCCAAGAGCCAGTTCGCGATCAGGAAACTGATGCGCAAGAGTGACCCATTGTTCCATCAGCTTTATTTCTTTCTCATTTGATGGCGCGAGCATGGGGCCGGGAAAATTATTATTGATGTAGAGGGCGATGGTGATGGCGTCAGTGAGTGTGATGTCCTTATGGGTAAAAGTCGGTACGGAACCTTCAGGGTTCAGGCGCAAATAGCGGGGGCGTGCATTTTCGTGATCCCGCTCAATATTCATGACGTGGCTTTTCCACGAGACGCCTTTTTCGCGGAGTGCCAGACGCACGATCTGCGAATTATATGACGTTGGCGCGTGGTAAAGAACTGGTCTTCTCATCTGTCCCCACAGAACTCCTACCCTTGACGGGGTCACTCTAGCGTGTCCCTTCAATGAGTCCAACCATCTATGGGGAGGACTTTTGATTATGGTTAATTTTGGCGGGGTCTCTTGTCTTAGCCCCTTGCTCCGATTACAAAAAGAGGGCTGTTCGCCATGCCGCTTCATTGAATCAGGAACGCCCCCATGCCGCCGTGCCGCCACACCCCATCTCCTAATTTTGATAATCGCGGGGCTGCGTCAATTGATATTTTGCTATTCCATTACACCGGTATGGCAACCGCCGAAGAGGCTCTGGCACGTCTGTGTGACCCTGCGGCGAAAGTCAGCGCCCACTATTTTATTGGTCTTGATGGCACCGTTCATCAACTCGTCGATGAAGATAAACGCGCTTGGCATGCGGGTGAATCTTATTGGGCGGGCGTGCGGGATATCAATTCCCGGTCAGTCGGAGTTGAAATAGTGAATCCAGGCCATAATTGGGGGTATACGGAATTTCCACGAGATCAAATTGAATCTGTTCTGAAGATCAGTCTAGAGATTATAAAACGTCATAATATTCCCGCCACGCGCGTTCTGGCCCATTCCGATGTTGCGCCCACGCGCCGCCAGGACCCGGGGGAACGTTTTCCCTGGGCGTATTTGGCGGCCGCAGGCATTGGCTGGTTCGGTGCAATGGGTGAAAAAACCACGCCGGAAATGACAATCGGACATTACCTGAGCCGGATCGGCTATGATGTGACCTATATTCAAGAGGCCGTGACGGCTTTTCAGCGGCACTATTGTCCGCATTTAATTGGCACGGAGGAAGAGGGCAGGGCGGGCCTTACGACTTTGCGTATTGCGCGCGCCCTGAGTTTGGAAGTCAGCCCCTCTTGAAAGATGGGGGTTCTTGCATCATGTTGGTCCCGTCAGACGGTCGGATGGCCGCTCGCTAAGTCAGCGGGAGGAAAGTCCGGGCTCCACGGAAGCACGGTGCCGGGTAACACCCGGCGGGGGCGACCCCAGGGAAAGTGCAACAGAAAGCAAACCACCCATCGCGCTTAAGCGCGACGGGTAAGGGTGAAAGGGTGCGGTAAGAGCGCACCGCATTTCCGGCAACGGAAATGGCATGGTAAACCCCACCGGGAGCAAGACCAAATAGGGGCGGCGTCAAGCGGTTTCCGGCGTGCCGCCCGGGTAGGTTGCGCGAGGCGTTTGGTAACAGGCGTCCCAGATGAATGGCCATCACTCATCCGTCCGCAAGGCCGGAACGAGCACAGAACCCGGCTTACAGACCGTCTGGCATTTTTTTGAGTATAGTGTCGGTGTAATAAAGGCGTTAATGCAGACTGGTTTTGATCTCATCAATATTTTGATCAATGAGAGTGGCGCCTTGTTCTTCACTCAAGCGTTCCGATAAGAGCTTGCGGGTTGCGGCCACGGCGGTATCGGCGGCGAACTTTTTAACATCGTTTATGGCTTGTACTTCAGCTTGAGCGATTTTGTTTTCTGCCATGAGTGTGCGCCGTTCAATATATTCGGCCAGCAAACTCTCGGTCTCTTTGCGGATGCGCACCGCTTCGGCTTTGGCCAGAGCAATGATTTCTTCTGTTTCTTTTTCCGCTTCGCGTTGCTGGCGCTGTGTGGATGTGAGAATGGCCTGAGCCTCTTCGCGCAGCTTTGTAGCTTCCTCCAGCGCCTTTGCGATGGCGTCAGAGCGGGCATCCAGCGCGTCTGTTGCCATTTTGGGAACCTTGAAATGAATCAGAAGGCCAACAAAAGCGAGGGCTGAAACCGCGACCCAGGTCAAAGGCTCGACAAGAAGATCCATAAAAAATTCACCCATGATTTTATTTTGCCAAAAGACTTTCGCCCTGAACGAGCTGGGCATCGATTGCTGCTTCGGCCAGTGACAATTCCATGCTCTGCCCGGTCAGTTTTTTATACAGAACCACCGAAATTTGACAGGCCACCTCGCGCACATGGGACATGGCTTCATCCCGGGATTCCCGTATCCGGGCCTCCGCGCTTTCCAGATGTTTCGCCAGCTTGATTTCGGACTGGGCACGCATTTCGTCCGTTTCCGCTTTTACCTTTTCCCGGCTTGCAGCGGCAATGGCGTGAGCTTTAGCTCTGGCGTCAGCCAGAGAGCTCTGATAAGCCGCCAGAGATTCTTCCGCCTCTCGTTTGAATTCAGCCGCCTTGTCGAGATCGTCGGCAATTTTGTCCTGACGCTCTTCAAGCACGGCGCCGATACGCGGTAGGGCGATGCGTGACATCATCACGTAAAGGAACGTGAAGGTCAGGACCAGCCAGATCAATTGTTCGGAAAAAAATTCCGGATTCAATTGCGGCATGGTCGCGCCCTGTTCGTGGGCGACCTCACTGTTAAGTTCGTGGGTTTCCGTCATGGTTAGAAGACAAACAAGATAACGAACGCCATCACCATACCGAACAAGCCGGTCGCTTCGGCAAGCGCAAAGCCGAGCAGCAGGTTGCCAAACTGCCCTTGGGCGGCCGCAGGATTGCGTAAGGCGCCGTTCAGGTAATTACCGAAAATATGACCAATGCCCACACCGGCGCCCGCCAGAGCGATTGAGGCCAGGCCGGCGCCAATGAGTTTTGCTGCTTCTGCATCCATGAGAGTGTCTCCTTTAAATTCACGCGTGTTGATGAGGAAAATTTATTGAATTCGAACTGTGGTTGTCACTTAAACTTCTTCTAATGCATGTGAATGGCGTCACTAAGATAAATGCAGGTCAAAATGGCGAACACATATGCCTGCAAAAATGCCACAAGAAGCTCCAGCCCTGTTAACGCCACCATGAAGAGCAGAGGAAGTATGCCGAAGACTCCCATCATTACAACAAAACCCGCGAAGACCTTCAGCATGGTGTGTCCAGCCAGCATGTTGGCAAACAGGCGTACGGACAGGCTGATGGGCCGGGTCAGGTAAGAGATCACCTCTATCACCACAAGCAACGGCACAAGGACGACGGGTATACCGGCAGGCACAAAGAACTTCAGGAATCCCAGTCCATGATGAATAAATCCAATCACGGTAACGCCTAGAAAAATCATAAACGCCAGGGCGAATGTAATTATAATGTGGCTGGTGACTGTAAACGATCCGGGGACCAAACCCAGTAGATTGGCAAACAGGACGAACATGAAAATCGTAAACACGAGCGGGAAATATCTCATTCCTTCCATGCCGACATTGTCACGCACCATATTGGCGACGAATTCATAGGACATTTCGGCCAAAGATTGCATGCGGCCCGGGACCAGTGCCCTCCCGCTCATGCTGGCTGTGGTAAAGAGCGTGATCAATCCAATAGCGATGACCATCCACAAGCTTGAATTGGTGAAGGACGCATCAATATTGCCGATATGAATGGGAATGATCGGCGTAATCTTGAATTGATGCATCGGATCGATGCCCAGACCTCCGGTTGCCATATTATTCCCCTGTGTCTAATTCTCTGACGCTTGCGTATGCGGCTCATTCATCGCCTGTTTCCGCCCGCTCATTGCCGTTATCGCCGTCATGCTCTGCGGCACCATTTGCATTCATCATGCGTGCCGTTCGAACAACATTCACCAGACCCGCGCCGGAGCCCAAAATAAAGAACACCAACAACATATACGGCCCTGTACCCAGCCACTTATCGAAAGTCCAGCCAATCGAGCCGCCGACCACCACGCCTGCAACCAGTTCTGTGACCAAGCGTAAGGCCAGACCAAATGCATTGCCAGGCGATTCGCCGGGAGGCGCTTTCGCCCCTCTCTCTTGCGCCAACCGCAGACGTTTTCCCAATGCGTCCAGCGCTGTCGCTTCTGTGGGTTTGTCTTCCTTTTTTGGCACGTGGATTGGTGTTTCCGACACGGGTGGTGGGCCTGATCCTCGGGAAAACCGCTCCATGCACATCACGTTTATGCACCGATCCTGTCCCCCCGTGAGCCAGAGCCGCGCGCAACCTAAACGCAGGCCCAAGGACTGTCAAGCACGAGCGATTATACCTTAAGCCTATGTAATATAATAATAAATGAAATTAATGCGGTTATGTGGTCAACCTGTCGCACGAATTTGCGCCGCTCCGGTGAGATCCACCGAAACAAGCTGGCTGATCCCGCGTTCAGACATGGTCACGCCATAAAGCCGGTCCATGCGCGACATGGTCAGGGCATTGTGGGTGATGATGATAAAACGCGTATCGGTAGACTTGATCATTTCATCAAGAAGACTGCAAAATCGTTCAACGTTTGAATCGTCAAGTGGCGCTTCGACCTCATCCAGCACACAGATCGGCGTCGGATTAGACAAAAAAACGGCGAAAATGAGCGCCACTGCCGTCAAAGCCTGTTCCCCGCCCGACAGCAGCGACATAGATTGAAGGCGCTTGCCGGGCGGGCGGGCAAAAATCTCCAGACCGGCTGAAAGCGGATCATCTGCCTCGGTGAGTTCCAGTTTGGCGCTGCCCCCTTCAAAGAGCACGCCGAACAGGCGGGAAAACTGAGCGTTCACCCGTTCAAAAGCTTCCAGAAGCCGTGTCCGGCCTTCCCTGTTGAGATTGGCAATGCCCCGGCGCAATTTGGCGATGGCGCTTTCCAAATCATTGCGCTCCTGTTCCATCTCCGTCACGCGCGCGCCAAGCTCTTCGGCCTCCTCGGCAGCGCGCAAATTAACAGCCCCCATGTTCTCCCGCTCGCGTTTCAGCCGTTCGCATTTTATGTCGATTTGTTCCAGTGAGGGCAGGGCTTCCCCCTCTTTCAGTTCGGCTTTTTCCAAAAGGTCGCACGCCGCGCAGTCAAGCGTTTCAAAGCTGCGGGCTTCGATTTCCGATAATTTCTCCCTGGCGCTCTCCATGATGGCTTCGAGGCGTGCCTTGTGCTCGCGCAACGCGCTTAATGTTTTTTCGGCTTCGCGCAAGTGCGAATCACATGACCTCTGGCGCGTTTCTGCTTCGGCCAGAGAATCGGCTGCGATCGTCCGGGCTTCCTCTGCCGTCGAGATGGCACCAAGCAGAGCCTTGCGCTTTTCTTCCATGGCAGCGGGGATGAGGCGCAGGTCATTTAAGTCGGCTTGGGTTGTGGCGCGCCGGGCGGTCAATTCTTCAATCTGACCTGTCGCCGCACTATGGCGTGAGCGCCATGCGCCCAGCTCAACAGAAATAGCTTGCCGTCTCTTTTGCGCCAGAGCCGCTTCGCGTTTTTCCGCTTCAAAGGCTGAGCGGGCCTGCAATAGCCGGGTGCGCAGAGAATCAATCTCATCCCGCAAAACAGCGATACGGTTTTCAAGGTCATGCCCGTCCCCAAGGCTGTCCAGGTCGGCGCTGGCGCGCTGTCTGCGGCTGGTGAGGTCATCCAGATTTTCATTCAGGCGCTTTTCTGACTCTTCGAGTGCCGCCAGCCGCGATTTGTAATCCGCATTGGCCTGATCAAGTTCAGCTTTCGCTTCGCGGGCGGCGGCAAGCTCATCTTGTGCGTTTCTCCAGGCGGTGCGTGCGGCTTCTTCGTGGCGCGCGGTCGTCATGGCCTCTTCAATGGCGTTTGTGAAAATTTTCTGGCACGTGCGTTGGCGTTCCGCCGCTTGGCTGATTTCGTCATCAAGTTCCGTCAGGCGGTTGCGCTGTGCCAGCCGGGTTGCCGCCGCTGTTTGCGCCTCGGCAGCGGCCGTGAAGCCATCCCAGCGCCACAGATCGCCTTCGCGGCTGACCAGCCTCTGGCCAGCACACAAAAAACGTTGCAGGCGCGGCCCGTCGGCCTTCTCCACCAGACCGATTTGGGCAAGGCGGCGGACCAGGGGGCCAGGGGCCTCGACAAAATCGCTCATGGGCCGCGCGCCGCCGGGCAGCGCTTGCGCGCCAGGCGGAGGGCCGTCAAGAACACTCCAGTGAATTGGGGCGGCTTCATCCGCGGGCACATTGAGATCGTCGCCCAAGGCGGCGCCAAGAGCCGTCTCATAGCCCGGCGTGACGATGAGGGCATCAATTACGGGTGGCCACAGTTCGCCTTCATTGACGTTCAGAAGATCTGACAGGGCTTTGGCTTCAGCCTTCAGACTGTTCACCCGGTGTTCGGCGTCCTCTAAGGGGGCGCGGGCTTCCTTCTCCAGCGCCAGAGCACGGGCGCGCGCCTGATCCGCCTCCGTGGCCTGCATTTCAGCGTGCTCTGCCTGTCGCCGCGCGGCGTCTATTCTGGCAGCGGCCTGGTCATTGCGGGAATCGCCAGATGCCTGCTTCAACAGTGCGCTGTATTGCTCTCGGGTATTTTCCAACTGGTCCGTGATTTGCCGAATGCGGCCGGCGGTTTCTGCGGTGGTGTGTTCCAGAGCGGTCCGGCGCGCCGTTAAATGCGCTAATTCCTCAGTCAGAGTCTGGCGCGCGCTTTCTCTCAGCGCCAGCGTCTCATCGGCCTGTGTCACCCGTCTTTCAGCCTCAGCTAAAGAGTCCTGCTGGGCCGCCTGCTGTGAGTCCAGTGCTGCATCTTCTTCCTCAAGGCGTGATATCACCTGGGCAGCATCGGTTTTCAGACTTTCCTCCCGCGCCTGATCATGGTCAATTTGCGCCAGGCGGCCTTCCAGCGCTTCCGCTTGCTGCCGGGCACGGGTTTCTTCGGCATCAAGATTTTCCCGTTCCACATTCAGGCGCGACACGGCGGCGGCCGTGCGGACTTCGGCGTTGCGCAAGGGGGGTAGGGCGGCGACGGCCTCCGCCTGCGCCGTACTGGCGTTGGCCGCATCCCGGGTTTTTTCCGCCACCTGTGTTTCGATATCGCTTTTTTCGTTTTGCGTATGCGTGACGGCGGCGCGGGCCTCAGACCAGCGCAAGTGCAGGCTGAGGGATTCAGCTCTGCGGATGTGGCCCGAAAGATTGCGGTAACGGGTGGCCTGGCGGGCCTGCCGTTTGAGAGCGCTGAGCTGTTCTTCAAGCTGCTGCTCGACATCTTCCAGGCGGACGAGATTGTTTTCAGCCGCATTGAGGCGCAGTTCAGCTTCGTGGCGCCGGGAATGCAGCCCGGCAATTCCCGCGGCCTCTTCCAATAATTTGCGTCGATTCTCAGGTTTGGCGTTGATCAATTCGGAGATTTGGCCCTGCCGCACCAGAGCCGGAGAATTAGAGCCGGTGGAGGAATCGGCGAACAGCAATTGCACGTCCCGCGCCCGCACATCCTTGCCGTTAATGCGGTAGGCGCTGCCGGCATCCCGTTCAATACGGCGCACCACCTCAATTTGCTCTGAATCATTGAAAGCGGCCGGCGCTGTGCGCGCGGTGTTGTCGAGCAATAGGGAAACTTCTGCGACATTGCGCGCCGGGCGCCCGCTGGTTCCGGCAAAAATGACATCCTCCATGCCCGAGCCACGCAGCGCTTTAGCAGAGCTGGCGCCCATCACCCAGCGCAGAGACTCAAGTACATTGGATTTGCCACAGCCATTGGGGCCCACGATACCGGTCAGACCGGACTCGATCAGAAGTTCGGTCGCGTCGACGAAGGATTTGAAGCCCGAAAGGCGCAGACGATCAAATTTAATGGACACGGGGAGACGATTAATTCCCTAAAACAAAAGACTCATGAATATGCCGTTACGCTTATTCCTAACAGGATTCGCGGATTCAGTGAGCAAAAAATATCACGCGTTCTATTTTGCCAGCAGAGGATCAAGGGTGGCCTGAAACTGCTCCCAGGGCATGTTTTCATAGGTTTTGCCGTTGATCACAAAGGTGGGCGTGGATTTTACGCCATATTCCTTGACGCCAAAATTGATGGCCTTCTTCATGCGGTCAAGTTCGGCCTGGTCCGAAATGCATTGGTCAAACTTTTCCGCGTTGATGCCGCTGGCCCGGGCGATCTGTTGGAGAACATCCAGATGTCCAATCCATTGCGCCTGTTTTGAAAATAACACGTCAAGGAAGCCGAAATAACGCTCCTCGGGAACGCACCGCGCCAGCAGGAAACCGGCTTTGGCCCAGTCGCCAGGTGCTGTGGGGAGTTCGCGAAAAATATACCTGATTTTTCCGGTGTCTATATAGTCTTGCTTCAGCTTCGGAAACACATCGGCCTGAAACACGGCGCAATGCGGACATGTCACGGACGCGTATTCAATCACAGTCACAGCGGCGTCCGGCGCGCCTTCGGCCCGGTCAGTGGCAATTTCATAAGGGTTGGAGCCGGCAGAACTAGGCGCGGATGCCGCCGGGCTGGCGGGACCCGATGAGTTGGCGGAAAAAACAGCATAAAAGGCGCCCGCGAAAAGAAGAATGATCAGGACGGTCACCACGTTGATTTTTTGACTGGGGGACAAGGGGGCGCTTTCCTCTCATAAAATATGACTTTACGGGCGGCACTATAAAGAGCCCTGGGCCGTGTCTCAAGGGCGCCCGGCTTTCATCGGGACGGGCCGGTGTTTCAGGTTCGGGGACCGCCGCTCCCTAACGCGCCGTGCCGCTTCAGGATGTGATCTCCAAGACGCCGCAGGGCACCGTCGACGCCCGCTGTCTTGAGAGAGTCCAGTGTGGCTTCAAGGCGTTGGCGCTCAAGCCTGGAGAGCGGTGTGGCGGATGGGGCGTGCTCGGAGGCCGGGTGTCTGCGGCGCTGACCGACTGAGGAGCGGATCATGCGCAGACGGCCGACAGTGGCCGTCCCGTAATAGGAATTGATGCGCTGGAGGATCTGCGGCTCCAGATGTTGTATCTCAAGCGCAGCGGCGCCGCTGACCTCTATGGTCAAGAGGCCCTGACGCCGCTGACCGGTCGGGAAGGTGAGTTTCACGGGTTGTGCGTAGGCGGCGAGGCTCGAGCCGACAATGGCTTCCCAATGGGCCAGAATATGCGGTTCGGCGAATCCGAATTTCTTATAGGCCGGTCGGGTGAGTGTGGTGACCCAGCGGCTGACGCGGGGCGGCGTTTTGGCGGCAGGCCGGGTGCGGCCTTTCCATTCAGCCGGTTGTACGGAGAGACGGGTGGAAAGACGGGGAAAATTTTTTATGGATTCCCGATAACTCAAGTCTTTTTTCATCGGCGTTTGTCGTTCATCTTCACAAGGGGTTTGGGGTGGCTCAAACTTAACCATAGATATCATGAAACACCAGAAGCGGTATTGATAAGGGAGAGCCTGTGCGTGGATGACCAGTAAACCCCTAGATTTCAGCGCCGCCGTACTGACCTGGTATGATGCGAATGCACGTCGATTGCCGTGGCGCGCGCCGCCGGGGCGCAAGGCAGATCCCTATGCGGTGTGGCTGAGCGAGATTATGCTTCAGCAAACGACGGTTGCGGTCGTGGAGGCCTATTTTGATAAATTTATGACGGTGTGGCCAACAGTCAGCGCGCTGGCAGAGGCGACACTCGACGAAGTGCTGCGCGCCTGGGCGGGTCTTGGCTATTACGCCCGGGCGCGTAATCTCAAGCGCTGCGCCGAAATGGTTATGGTCAGGCATAACGGTATTTTTCCTGCGGATGAAAAAGCATTGCGCGCCTTGCCGGGCATTGGCTCTTACACAGCCGCCGCGATCATGGCCATTGCATTTAACTGCCGGGCCAATGTGGTGGATGGCAATGTGGAGCGGGTGATGGCGCGGTTGTTTGCCGTCACCGAACCGCTCCCAAAGGCCAAATCTAAAGTGCGTGAATTGGCGCTCAGCCTGTTGCCCGCCGCCCGCTTTGGCGATTACGCGCAGGGCTTGATGGATTTGGGCGCCACCATTTGCACCCCCCGCAACCCGAAATGTTCTTATTGCCCTGTTATCTCCGCCTGTTCGGGCGCAGCGCAGGGCATTGCGGCTGAACTCCCGGCACGATCGCCGCGAACGGCCAAGCCCCGCCGCCGTGGTGCGGTCTTCTGGATGCAGCGCGATGATGGGGCTGTATGGCTGCGCCGGCGGCCCGAGAACGGCCTGCTGGGCGGCATGATGGAGGTGCCGACAAGTCCGTGGACTGAAGAAACACTTGAGGAAGAAGCGCTGCGCGCCCAGGCGCCGCTTGACCTGGACTGGATTTGTTTGCCCGGAACTGTGCGTCACACGTTCACGCATTTCCATCTGGAACTGCAAGTTTACGCCGCCAAAACGGAATGTGTCGCGGCGTTAGAGGGAGAATGGTCGCCGCGCGGCCGCCTGGGAGAGCAGGCTTTGCCCAGCGTAATGAAAAAAGTCGTGCGCCACGCCCTGGCTGAATTTAATGATTAGACTGTCAGTGTGCCGCGTTTTAGCTCATGGCTTTTTGCAGGTTCTCATCAACTTTATCAAGAAAGCCGGTGGTGCTCAGCCATTTTTGATTCTCGCCTACGAGCAGCGCAAGGTCTTTCGTCATGAAGCCGCTTTCAACGGTCTCAACGCAGACCCGCTCGATTGTGTTGGCAAAGTCAATCAGGGCCTGATTGTTGTCGAGCTTGCCGCGATGGGCCAGTCCCCGGGTCCAGGCAAAAATAGAGGCGATGGAATTGGTTGACGTTTCCTCACCGCGCTGGTGCGCGCGGTAATGGCGGGTCACAGTGCTGTGCGCCGCTTCCGCTTCCACAGTCTTGCCGTCAGGTGACATCAGCACGCTGGTCATCAGCCCCAGCGAGCCATAGCCCTGCGCCACAGTATCGGACTGCACATCGCCATCATAATTTTTACACGCCCAGACATATCCACCGCTCCATTTCAGTGCTGCCGCCACCATGTCGTCGATCAGCCGGTGTTCGTATGTGATGTTTTTTGCCGCAAACTTGTCCTTGTATTCAGCGTCAAACACTTCCTGGAACAGATCCTTAAAACGGCCGTCATAGGCTTTCAGAATGGTGTTTTTGGTGGAGAGATAAACCGGCCAGCCGCGTTGCAAACCAAAATTGAGTGAAGCCCGGGCAAAGTCTCGAATAGAGTCATCCAGATTATACATGCCCATGACAACGCCGCTGGAGGGATAATCAAACACCACGCGCTCAATGGCCTCGCCGCCCTCTTCAGGCTCATAACGCAATGTCACTTTGCCTTTGCCCGGCACTCTGAAGTCGGTGGCGCGGTATTGATCGCCATAAGCATGACGACCGATCACGATAGGCTGCGTCCAGCCCGGCACAAGGCGCGGCACGTTTTGGCAGATGATGGGTTCGCGAAACACCGTTCCGCCCAGAATATTTCTGATGGTGCCGTTGGGCGAGCGCCACATTTTTTTCAGGTTGAATTCTTCCACACGGGCTTCATCGGGCGTGATGGTCGCGCATTTGATGCCGACGCCGTATTCCTGAATGGCATGGGCCGCATCAACGGTGATTTGATCATCCGTTTCGTCGCGGTGCTCAATGCTCAAATCATAATATTTCAGATCGATATCGAGATAGGGAGAGATCAATTTCTTCTTGATGAGATCCCAGATAATCCGGGTCATTTCATCGCCATCCATTTCGACGACGGGATTCTCAACTTTGATTTTGCTCATGTGGTTTAGCTCTTTTCGATGGCGTTCAAAACGAAGGATATAGCGCTCGGGCTGCGCGGCGGCTTAAAGCGTGGTATAGGCGCAAGGAGCGGGCACGATCAGCGCCCCCTATAGCACCCAGCCGGTTGCCATGAAAGGGTGGATGAGGGGGAAATGGACGACTCGATTTGAAAAAATGGCGATGCCAGGAAAAAATGACAGGCGCAAAATGGCGGGGACGGATCACACCAAAGTTTCTCAACAAATGCCGTCGGCGGGTCCGGCCATCGTGCTTGTGGAGCCGCAATTGGGAGAGAATATCGGCAAAGCGGCGCGGGCCATGGCCAATTTTGGTTTAGATGATCTGCGCCTTGTCAGCCCGCGTGACGGCTGGCCGAATGACCGCGCCATCGCCACCGCGTCGGGCGCAACCCATGTGCTGGACGGTGCGCGCCTTTTCGTCGCGCTGGAGGAGGCGATTGCAGACTTGAACATTGTCTATGCCAGCTCGGCCCGGGATCGTCACATGGTGAAGCCGGTGATCACCCCGGCTGAAGCGGGGGTGCGCTTGCGCCGGGAGATCGCGCAGCATCAGTCGGTCGGCGTGGTGTTCGGGGCTGAGAGGGCGGGGCTCTCCAATGAGGCGGTGGTGCTGGCGCAAACCATTATTCAGGCGCCGGTGAATCCGGCTTTTGCCTCGCTCAATCTGGCGCAGGCCGTGTTGCTCGTGGCCTATGAATGGCGCAAAACGGGCGATAATACGCCGCCCACTCATCTGGAGCTTTACAACACGCGGCCAGCCACCTCGCGGGAGATGCAGGGGCTGTTTGACCATCTGGAGAGCGAGCTGGACAGTGCCGGATTCCTTTATCCACCGGAAAAGCGGCCCGCCATGGTGCGTAATATCCGCAACATGCTGCAAAGGGCGGATTTTACCGAACAGGATGTGCGCACCTTGCGGGGCATGATCAAGGCACTCAGCCGCGGGCGCCCGCCGCGTTCTTAAGGCGGAATCACTCACTTCACGCCTTTTGTTGACAACACACCCGCGGTCCGTATACTCCGCCGCTTCGTCTACGGGTCTTTGTGAAACGGACGCGAAGTTCCCCTATTTTTTGGGGTTTTTCTGAAAATCAAATCAGCAGGTTACGAGGGATGTCAAAAAGGCAATCCGCCAAATACAAGATTGACCGCCGTCTGGGCGAAAATATCTGGGGGCGGCCTAAAAGCCCGTTCAACAAGCGTGAATACGGCCCCGGCCAACATGGCCAGCGGCGCAAGGGCAAACTGTCGGATTTCGGAATCCAGTTGCAGGCCAAGCAAAAGCTTAAAGGCTATTACGGCAACATCACGGAAAAACAGTTCAGACGGACCTTTGCCGAAGCGGTGCGGCGGCGGGGCAATACCGGTGAGCTTCTGATCGGTCTGCTGGAACAGCGCCTTGATGCCGTGGTGTACCGCACCAAATTTGTCCCAACCGTTTTTGCCGCGCGCCAGTTCGTCAATCACGGCCATGTGCTGGTGAATGGTGTGCGTACCACGATCCCAAGCTATCGGGTGAAAGAGGGCGATGTCATTGAAGTGCGTGAAAAATCACGGCAAATGGCTCTCGTGCTGGAAGCCATTGAAAGCCCTGAGCGCGATGTGCCGGACTATATCGATGTTGATTACAAGAAAATGAAGGCGACTTTTTTGCGCATCCCCCTGTTGGCCGATGTGCCGTATCCGGCCCATATGGAACCCAATCTGGTGGTCGAGTTTTACTCGGGCTGACGAAATGCGGGCTTAAGCCGCCACGAGTTCCACGCCTTTTTCCGCCAGGTAATCGCGCAGCTCGCCCTGCTCAAACATCTCGCGGATGATGTCGCAGCCACCGACAAATTCGTTTTTCACATAAAGCTGCGGAATGGTGGGCCAGTCGCTGTAGACCTTGATTCCTTCGCGGATGTCATCACTGTCAAGCACGTTCACGCTTTTGAACTGAACCCCCAGATAAGAAAGAATCTGCACCACTTGTTGCGAAAAGCCGCACTGGGGAAACATTGGCGTTCCCTTCATGAACAACACCACATCGTGGCTACCCACGGCATCTTTAATCGCGCTGATCGAAGGATCTTCACTCATCATGCGCTTCCTCTCTATTGTTGCAAATGATTCTCAATTATGTATCTAGGGGCTGGATCATCTCCGGTCAAGGCCAGAGGAGGGTTAATGCCCCGCAGTGCAGGCTTCAGTTGGCCGGAGCTGCGGTTTCCAGAGCCAAAGCGTGCAGCGCACCGGCCATGCTCCCCCCAAGGGCGCGGTAGACCATCTGGTGCTGTTGCACGCGGGATTTGCCTTTGAAGGCGGCGGAGACCACCCGTGCCTTATAGTGATCGCCGTCGCCCGCCAAATCTGTGATCTCGATCTGGGCATCGGGCAAAGCTTGTTGAATCAGGCGGTGAATATCGTCCATTTTCATGGCCATCATTCGCGTACTCCTCTTGTGTTTCAGGTTCGGATTGACATCGTGGCGGGAAACCAGTTTTCGTGAACCTCCCTCAGAGCGCCAAGCGCGACCGCCTGTTTGCCGTTCACCGAGAGTGCCTGGCCGCCCACATGGCCTAATTTTAACGCCGGAATGCCTGCGTCCCCGGCTTGCGTCAGGATCTTGCCCTCTTGATCCGGTCGGACCGCCACTATATAGCGCGCCTGATCTACGCCGAACAGGAAGCCATGCATGTGGTCTTCCGGCGCTTTGATGTCGGCGCCAATAGCACCCGCCAGCGCCATTTCGGCCACGGTCACATAAAGCCCGCCGTCTGAAATATCGTGAACACAGGTTGTCAGACCCTGGGTGATGGCGGCGCGGACAAAATCGCCATGGCGGCGCTCGGCGCTCAGATTCACCGGCGGCGGCGCGCCCGCCTCAATGTTGTGGAAGGTGCGGGCGTACAGCGATTGACCCAGATGGCCGATTGTTTCGCCAATCAGAAGCAACACATCCCCCGCGCGCTCTAATCCGATGTGCGCCCGGTGGCCAAGATCTTCGATCACCCCCACGCCGCCAATCGCCGGGGTCGGCAGAATCGCCTCGCCATTGGTCTCGTTATAAAGCGAGACATTGCCTGACACGATGGGAAATCCGAGTGCCCGGCCCGATTCGCCCATGCCCTTCAAGCACTCGACGAACTGCCCCATAATCTCAGGGCGCTCCGGATTGCCGAAATTCAGGCAGTCGGTCATGGCCAAAGGGATCGCGCCCACGGCGGTGAGATTGCGCCAGGTTTCGGCGACGGCCTGTTTGCCGCCTTCAAACGGATCGGCCTTGCAATAGCGCGGTGTGACGTCCGTTGTGATGGCCAGGGCTTTGGCGGAGCCATGGATGCGGATGAGTGCGGCATCGCCCCCCGGGCCTTCCACAGTATCGCCCATGACGGATTGGTCATATTGCTCCCAGATCCAGCGCCGGCTGGTCAGATCCGGTGAACCCATGAGGCTCAGCAGTGCCGCGCCCATATCCTCGGGCGGGGGGCAGTCAGAGATTTTCAGCGGCGCGGGCTTGGGTGTTGGTGTCCAGGGGCGGTCATAGACAGGGGCATCTTGCGTCAGCCCTTCGATGGGGATATCAGCCACCACCGCGCCTTGGAAAGTGAGGGTAAGACGGCCGGTATCGGTGGTGATACCGATCACCGCGAAATCGAGCCCCCATTTATCAAAGATCGCCCGCGCGGCGTCCTCTTTGCCGGGCTTTAAGACCATCAGCATGCGCTCCTGGCTTTCCGACAGCATCATCTCATAGGGCTGCATGCCCGTTTCCCGGCAGGGAACTTCATCAAGGTCAAGCGTGATTCCGACCTCGCCCTTATCTGCCATTTCCACGGCAGAGGAGGTGAGGCCCGCCGCACCCATATCCTGAATGGCGATAATGGCGTCGCTTGCCATGAGTTCAAGACAGGCTTCAAGCAGCAATTTCTCCGTGAACGGATCGCCAACCTGAACCGTGGGGCGTTTTTCGTCCGAATCATTATCAAATTCCGCCGAGGCCATGGTCGCGCCGTGAATGCCGTCGCGCCCGGTTTTTGAACCGACATAGACCACCGGATTGCCGACCCCTTTGGCTGCCGAATAGAAAATTTTACCCCGATCGACAATGCCGACCGTCATGGCGTTGACCAGAATGTTGCCGTTATAGCTGGAGTGAAAATTGGTTTCTCCCCCCACGGTCGGCACGCCCATGCAATTACCGTAGCCACCGATGCCCGCAACCACGCCGGAAACAAGATGGCGGGTTTTTTCGTGCGCCGGATCGCCAAAGCGCAGCGCGTTCATATTGGCAACGGGGCGCGCGCCCATGGTGAATACATCGCGCATGATGCCGCCAACGCCGGTGGCCGCTCCCTGATAGGGCTCGATGAAAGAGGGGTGATTGTGACTTTCCATTTTGAACACGGCTGCCTGGCCATCGCCGATATCAACGATGCCGGCATTCTCGCCGGGGCCGCAGATGACCTGGGGGCCTGTGGTGGGCAGGTCTTTAAGCCAGCGCCGGGAGGATTTGTAGGAGCAATGCTCGGACCACATCACCGAGAAAATGCCAAGCTCGGTGAAGTTGGGCGGGCGCCCCATGCGTTTCAGGATCTGGTCGTATTCGTCTTGCGTGAGGCCATGCTCGGCGACGATCGCCGCGGTGATTCCTTTTGCAAACGCGGTCATATTAGCGTCTCCAAAATGCTTTGAAACAACGCCTTGCCATCAAGTCCATTGAGAACAGGGTCAATGCTGCGCTCAGGGTGCGGCATCATGCCCAATATCTTACCCGTTTTATTGACAATTCCTGCGATGTCCCGCGCCGATCCGTTGGGATTGCGCACATAGCGAAAGACCACGCGGCCTTCTCCCTCAAGAAAATCCAGTGTGTGCTCGTCGGCATAATAATTGCCGTCGTGATGCGCGACGGGGAGGCGGATGGTCTGCCCCTCCTCATAATTCCGGGTGAAGAGTGTTGCGCTGTTGGTGACTTCGAGCGTGACCGATTTGCAGATGAATTTCAGTCCGTCATTGCGCATCAGCGCGCCCGGCAGGAGCCCCGCCTCGGTGAGAATTTGAAACCCATTGCAAATGCCCAGCACCGGCGTACCGGAACGGGCGCGCTTCAACACATCGCGCATGATCGGCGCGCGGGCGGCCATCGCCCCGGCGCGCAAATAATCCCCGTAAGAAAAACCGCCAGGTAGAACGATGAGATCGGTGGAGGGTAGATCGGTATCGCCGTGCCAGACCATGGAAGGCGATGCGCCTATGGCCTCAAGCGCGACAGCCGCATCGCGATCGCAATTAGAGGCCGGAAATACAATCACGCAAGACTTCACTCAAAAAACCTTCTCAAGCAAAACGGCAAAAAATGATCTTAGTCGGTCTCAATATCAATGGCGTAGTTTTCGATCACTGTATTGGCAAGTAGTTTTTCACACATGGCGGTGACCTGTTCGCGCGCTTTGGCGGGGTCAGCCTCAAGGAGAGTCATCTCCAGATATTTGCCTTGGCGCACGCTGTCCAGCCCCGTGAAGCCAAGGTCTCCAAGCGCCCCTTCTATGGCTTTGCCTTGAGGATCAAGGACGCCCTGTTTTAATGTGATGTGAATGCACGCTTTCATGACAGACAGAAGTGGACTCCCCGTTTCACCCCTCACGAGGTGGGCGTTGACGTGTCTTTGACCAGGACCGGACCGCGCTGGGGTGAGGTCGAGGATTCAGGCATGATGCCAAGGCGTTTTGCCACGTCCTGATAGGCTTCCACCACCCCGCCCATGTCCCGGCGGAAGCGATCCTTGTCAAGTTTCTCGTCGGTTTTTGTGTCCCACAGGCGGCACGAATCCGGGCTGATTTCATCAGCCAGAATCACCCGCATGGTTTCGCCTTCATAATGGCGGCCGAACTCCAGCTTGAAGTCAATGAGTTGAATGCCAATGCCGGAGAAAAGACCAGAGAGAAAATCATTGACGCGCAGCGCCATCGACATCATTTCATCGATTTCCGATGGGCTGGCCCAGCCAAACGCGGTGATATGTTCCTCAGACACCATGGGATCGCCCAGCGGATCTGATTTATAATAAAATTCGACGATGGAGCGGGGCAGGGTAGAGCCTTCGTCAAGGCCCAGACGCTTGCACAGAGATCCGGCGGCAATATTGCGGATAACCACCTCGACGGGAATGATTTCCACCGCCCGGATTAATTGTTCACGCATGTTAAGCCGCCGGATGAAATGATTGGGCACGCCTATTTTATCCAGCAGGATCATGATGTGCTCGGAGATGCGGTTGTTGATGACTCCTTTGCCGTCAAGAACATCATGTTTTTGATTGTTGAACGCGGTGGCGTCGTCCTTGAAATATTGCACCAATGTGCCCTGCTCGGGACCCTCATAGAGGATTTTGGCCTTACCTTCATAAATTTGTCTGCGACGGCTCATGGTTTTGACTTTCCATTCCGGTGCGGCATTCCCTGACAAACGCATCAAGTTCGGGAATCACCTGACCGAATCCGGGTGTAGTGGGTTCCTTCCGCCTTTGCCGGTATCAGAGGGGCTGGGCGGGAGGTGAAAGGGGGCAACGACTTCATTTTCCCCTCAAAGTCCTGTAAGGGTGGTGTTGATACAATGCCGTTCGGCGCTTGGCAATGGCAAGCTGTTTGGCGTATCAAACGGATGAATGGCGCTTGTGTGTCAGTATCCACCTTAAGACATGTGTGGCAGGGGTTTTAGTAAGGACGAAAGATACAAATGGCGACTTTTGATGATCGGGAAAAAGCGTATGAGGACAAATTTGTCCATGATGAGACGTTGCTTTTTAAGGCGGCGGCGCGCCGGAACAAGCTCCTGGGGTTGTGGGCCGCTGAAAAGCTCGGCCTGATGGGGGACGAGGCGCAAGCCTTTGCTGAAGATGTGATCAAATGCGATCTGGAAGAGCCGGGAGATGACGATGTGTTCCGCAAGGTGCGGGCGAGTTTTGACACCCATCACGTCGAACAATCTGATCACCAGATCAGGCGCACCATGGATGAGCTGATGCAAAAAGCCATTCAGCAGATTCAGGACGAGGGTTGAGCTTCAAACACGCGCTCAAAAATCGTATCGACATGCCTGGTATGGTAGGCGAGGTCGAAGAGGGCGTCGAGGTCTGCTGCGCTCACGTGTGCTGTCACATCTCTATCAGCTTTCAGAAGGTCGAGAAAATTACCTTCACCACGCCAAGCCGGCATGGCATTGCGCTGGACCAGAGTATAGGCATTCTCGCGGGGCACGCCTGCTTGCGTCAGCGCCAGTAAGACCCGTTGCGAATGGACCAGACCGCCCAGTTGATCGAGATTGCGCTGCATCATCTCCGGATAGACGATGAGGTTCTCCATCACGCCCGTGAGGCGCGCCAGGGCAAAGTCGAGCGTGACCGTGGCATCCGGGCCGATCATGCGCTCGACGCTTGAATGCGAGATGTCACGCTCGTGCCACAGCGCCACGTTTTCCATGGCCGGCAGGGCCATGCCGCGCACCAACCGCGCGAGCCCCGTGAGGTTTTCGGTCAGCACGGGATTGCGCTTGTGGGGCATGGCGGAGGAGCCTTTCTGACCGGCAGAGAAAAACTCTTCGGCCTCCCGCACCTCCGTGCGCTGTAAATGACGGATTTCCGTCGCCAGGCGTTCAATCGAGCTGGCAATGACCCCCAAAGTGACGAAGTACATGGCGTGGCGGTCGCGGGGAATGATTTGGGTTGAAATGGGCTCAGGCTCCAATCCCATGGCCCGTGCGACGTGCGCCTCCACTGCCGGGTCAATATTGGCAAACGTGCCCACGGCGCCGGAAATGGCGCAGGTGGCGATATCCTGCCGGGCGTTCACCAATCGCATGCGATTGCGCTCAAATTCCGCATACGCCTGCGCCAGTTTGAGGCCGAATGTGGTGGGCTCGGCATGGATGCCGTGGCTGCGCCCAATACACACTGTGTCTTTGTGTTCAAAAGCGCGTTTTTTCAGAGTCGCCAGCAAAGCGTCGATATCGGCCAGCAGAAGGTCGCTGGCGCGGGTGAGCTGGACCGACAGGCAGGTGTCGAGCACGTCGGAGGACGTCATTCCCTGGTGGATGAACCGGGCTTCCGGGCCCACATGTTCCGCCAGATTGGTCAAAAAAGCGATGACGTCGTGTTTGACTTGCCCTTCGATTTCGTTAATTCGGTCAACCTCGAAACGGCCATGCTCCCAAATGGCTTTGGCGGTGCTCTGGGGTATGACGCCAAGCTCAGCCAGCGCCTCGCAGGCGTGCGCCTCGATTTCCAGCCAGATCTGGAATTTGGAGCGGGGCTCCCATATCGCCACCATTTCTGGCCTGCTGTAGCGCGGTATCATCGCTGAAAAGGTTCCCTCTCTGGTGTTGTACGTGTCACGCGGGCCTTATAGCACTGCCGGAGCGGGATTGCGCCCCGCTGTTGGAGAATTTTTAAGAGCACCTTAAGCTGATCCCACCAGACTTCATGGGCCCGCTCCCCCGGGTTTTGGCGTCTGACCTGAAAAATTGAGGGCTGACATGCGTGTATTGGTCGTTGAAGACGATATCCACTTGGGCGACGGTTTGCAGGCGGCCCTGCGCCAGGAAGGTTACGCGGTGGATTGGGTGAAGGACGGTGAAGAGGCCGAACTGGCGCTGCGCGCCCAGCCCTATGATATCGTGGTGCTCGATCTGGGTCTGCCCATTCGCAGTGGCGTAGAGGTGTTGGACACAATTCGGGCGCGGGGCAGCGATGTGCCGGTCCTCATTCTGACCGCGCGCGATACCGCCCAGGACCGCATTTCGGGTCTCGACAAAGGCGCGGATGATTACATGGTCAAACCCGTCAATGTCGATGAACTGTGCGCCCGCATCCGTTCCATCCTGCGCCGCGCCCATGGGCGCGCTATCCCTAAACTGGTGCACGGAAATATCGAAGTCGATGTTGCCGGCCGCGTGGTGAATCAGGAGGGCGCCCAGGTGGATCTGTCGGGTAAGGAATTTGCCGTTCTCAACCAATTGCTCGAAAATCAGGGGCGGGTTCTGTCCAAACGCCAATTGGAAGAAGGTATTTATGATTGGGAGAGTGAACTGGAAAGTAATGCGGTGGAAGTCTATGTTCACCACTTGCGCAAAAAACTCGGAAAAGATCTGATACGCACCATTCGCGGCGTCGGCTACGTCATCGACAAGGAGTCATAAGTGAATGTCCCTGCGCCGCCGGATGCTCATTATTCTCCTCAGCGCCTTCTTTTTGGTCTGGATGCTGGCGACCGGATACACGATCCTCAATGCGCGTCATCGCATTTCCGAAGGGGTGGACAACCAGCTTGCCCAGGCGGCGAATTATCTCTGGCTGCGCGCCAAACGCACGCATGATGACGACGAAAACCTTATAGAGGCTCTGCGTGACATGCAGCGTGGCTTGGGCCGTCTTCAAACGCTTCAGTTTCAGGTCTGGAACGGCGAAAAACTGCTTATGCGCTCTCCTCAGGCGCCTCAACACCGCATGTCAACGAAACCTGGATTTTCAAGCGGTCAGTTTCATGGTGCCCATTGGCGACTTTTTTATCGTGTGGATGCCGTTCAGGGTCTTGATGTCATTGCTGCGATTGAGGATGACTTCAGCGGAGACGTGGCGAAACTTATTGCCTTCAACACAACCTGGCCCATTCTGCTGGCGTTGCCATTTGTGGGGGTCGCCATTTTTTTCGGAGTCAATAAGGGGCTGGCGCCTTTGCGTCAACTGGAAGCACAGATAACCCAACGCTCCCCTACGCAGATGGCGCCGATTGATGCTTCGTCTGTGCCCAGAGAAGTGCAGGGTATCGTGACTTCGCTGAACGCCCTTCTTGAACGCCTTGAACTGGCCATTGAATCTGAGCGCCGTTTTACTGCAAATGCCAGCCATGAATTGCGCACACCTTTGGCGGCAATTGAATTGCAAGCGCGTGTGGCTCTGAAAGCCAGACAGGCGGATGAAAGGGATCGCGCGCTACATCAGATCCGCAGCAGCGTGAATCGGGCCACGCGGCTGGTTTCCCAATTGCTCACCTTGGCCAGGCTGGACCCGGAACACGCAGCGGATCTCCTCAAACCTACAGATTTGACTCACATCGTGAGAGATGAGCTGGCCGCTATTGCACCTGAAGCGCATAACAAAGGCATTGAGGTTGAACTGGAAGCGCCTGAACAAGCACTGATCATGGGGGATGCGGATTCACTTTCCATCATGGTCAGAAATCTTCTGGATAATGCTGTGCGGTATTCCTCTGCAGGCGGAACGGTTACGGCAGTGATTCATATAGATAGTAACGGGGTGCGCCTTGTCGTCAAAGACACCGGTGTGGGTATTCCTGAAGCGCAAAGGCAAAAAGTTTTTGACCGGTTCTATCGCATGGTTGGATCGGCGAGTACGGGTGCGGGTTTGGGGCTATCCATTGTTAAAAGGATTGCCGATGTGCACAGGGCGACATTACGACTTGACGGGCGTTCGGAGCAAAGCGGCCTGGTTGTCAGGATTATTTTTCCAAAAAATAATTTTGTTTAAGCGCTGTTTAAGCTTGACTTTCTATATCTTTGGTCAACGAGAGAGAAGGAGTTGACCTCATGAAAACGTTTAAATGGATTGAATTGATTGTAGTTGTGTTGATTGGTTATGGCATTACAGTGAGTTTTGCCCAGGCCCAAGACACCACGATGTCACCGGTATCCGTAAATCAGGTTATCAACACCACATTATAATCTTGTCTGTAGGCAGAATATAATAGGATTCTGGTGTAATGAAGCCCTACAAAGCACTTTGGCTGGTTGTTGGTATCGTCTGCTCCCTGTCTTTAGGGAGCAGTCCCAGTTGGGCGGGAAATACCGAGCGCCTCGAAATTCTTCAGAATGCGCCGGTGACGCTCAGCCGGGCAATGGAAATTGCGCTTGCAAAATATCCGGGTTATGCCCTTCGCGGCAAGCTCAAAGAGCAGGACGGCATGTTCTATTACCAGATTGCGCTGGTGACTGGTGAGGGCCAGGAGGATGTTTATATCCATCCCGTTAATGGCCTTGTTATCGGCACTGAAAATGAAATGAGTATGGCGCGTCGTTTGCAACAACGATGGGAATCGCGCCTGGATGTGGTCAGTCACTCGGCGCTGTCAGCTCTGGACGTCATGTCGATTGCTCATAAAGTGGCTACCGGACGTATTCTGGAAATCGATCTAAAAAGAAATCACCGCGGCCAGTTTTTCTACCGGGTGATGCTTTATGAAGGCTATGTCAAACATGTGATCGACATTAACGTCAAGACAGGCGAAATTATCAATCACGAAGTCGCCACTTCATAAATTTCCATACGATCTCTTCATAAAATCCCTAATGATTTGAAACTGGCATGGGCGCCTTTGCCGATGATCAGATGATCATGCACGGTGATTTTGAGGGTGCGCGCGGCCTCCACCACTTGTTTTGTCATGTCTATATCGGCGCGCGACGGTGTCGGGTCACCGCTTGGATGATTATGCACCAGAATCAGGGCTGATGCACCCAGTTCAAGAGCGCGTTTCACCACTTCACGCGGATAGACCGGTGTGTGATCCACAGTACCTTTTTGCTGGCGCTCGTCTGCGATCAGGGCGTTCTTATTATTGAGAAAAAGAATGCGAAATTCTTCAACTTTATTATGCGCCATGGAAGCCGTGCAATAATCGAGCAGAGCCTGCCAGGAGGACACCACGGGTTTGTCCATGAGAGAGGATTGCATCAGACGCAGGGCAGCGGCTTGGATGATCTTTACTTCCGTGATGACGCTGGTGCCGATGCCGGGAATTTCGCTCAGACGTTCAGGGTCGGCGCTGATAACGGCGGCAAAACCGCCAAAGTGATCAATGAGTTTTTTAGCCAGTGATTTCACATCCCGTCTGGGGATGGCGCGGAAGAGAATCAATTCTATCAATTCATAGTCGGCAAGCGCATTCTGACCAGCTTTGCGAAAGCGCTCGCGTAAACGTTCCCGGTGGCCATATTGATGCGGTTTGTCATCCATTGATGGATATGTAGTTAGCTGGTGTGGTAAGGCGGATTGTGCAGACCGGCCGGAGAGGTGGTGAATATTTCGACACCCGTGGCCGTCACGCCGATGGAATGTTCAAACTGTGCTGACAAGGAGCGATCCTTGGTGACCGCCGTCCAGCCGTCATTCAACATTTTCACGGCAGGCCGCCCAAGATTGATCATCGGTTCGATGGTAAAAAACATGCCTTCTTTCAATATAAATCCGTCGCCGTGACGGCCGTAATGCACCACATTGGGGGCGTCATGGAAGACGCGGCCGAGTCCATGTCCGCAAAAATCGGTGACCACCGAACAGCGCTGGCTCTCCGCGAATTGCTGGATCTCGGCGCCGATATCGCCCAATGTCGCGCCGGGCCGCACCACGGCGACGCCGCGCATCAGACATTCATAAGTGATGTCCACCAGTCGTTCCGCCTTGCGTTTCACTTCCCCGATGCAAAACATGCGGCTTGAATCACCGTGCCAACCATCCAGAATCATGGTGACGTCGATGTTGACGATATCGCCTTCTTTGAGAACCCGGTCGGAAGGGATGCCATGGCAGATCACATGATTGATCGACGTGCAGATTGTCTTCGTATACCCGCGATAATACAGGCAGGCAGGCAGGGCGCCGTTATCGAGTGTAAAATCATAAACCAGTTTGTCGAGAGCATCCGTGGTGACGCCTGGTTTCACATGAGAGACAAGCATGTCCAAGCATTCCGCAGCCAGCCTTCCGGCGCGGCGCATGCCCTCAAAGTCTTCAGTCGTATGTATTTTTATCTGCCCGGTATTACGTGTCGGGCTTGTCGCGGCAATGACATAATTCATCGAAGGGGGTTTACTCCCGGATTTCTCTTCTTCCTGTAGTCTGCACGACGGGAATTAAGATTGGGTTTTCCCAGTCTCCATGATCGCCGCCGCGCGGCCCAGCGTGATCTCACGGGTTGAGATATGGCACCTATAGCATAAAGCTTCAACACCTGACGCTTGCGCCCGCTCGAAGGCACTTTTGTAAGCCGGATCGAGGTCGTCAGCAAGCGCAAAGCGGGTGCAATCGGTGCGTTGCATAAGATAGAGCATGACCGCCCGATGGCCTTGGCGCACCATATTTTCAAGTTCGGTCAAATGTTTCGTGCCGCGCGCCGTGACGGCATCGGGAAATTCGGCGATACCGGGCTGGCGTGACAGAGTGACGCTTTTGACTTCCACAAAACAGGAGGCGCTTACATTCTGTTTTTGCAACAAAAAATCGATGCGACTATTTTCGCCATAAGCAACTTCCCGGCGCATGGTATCATAACCCGTCAATTCTGAAATGGCCTCCCGGCCCAGAGCTTCCTCGACGATGCGATTGGCGGCCCCGGTATTCATTCCCACCAGGCCGCCGCCGACTTCCGCAAGTTCCCAGGAATATTTCAGCTTGCGTTTCGGATTATCATTTTGCGACAGCCACACATGCAAGCCTGGTTCTTTCAGCCCCATCATAGAGCCTGGATTGGCGCAATGGGCAGTGATCTGCGTGCCGTCTTCAAGCTCGACATCGGCAAGAAAACGTTTATATCTTTTAACAAGGCGCCCTTGAATGAGCCCGGAGGGGAGTTTCATGGGGTTGAACCTAGAGTGAATGGCCTCAGGCTTCAAGTTGGCGCGGATGATAAAAACGAAGTCAATCCTGCTGGATTTCAGGGCGAAAGGCCCGGCTGACACGATTTAAAGCGCACGCTATAAAAGAACAAGTTTGATGTCTTCCACACCACCCACCGATGCCGTCACCGCCGCCCTGCTGATCATTGGCGATGAAATTCTTTCAGGCCGAACGCAGGACGCCAATCTTTCTTACCTCGCCGATTGGCTGGGCACGCGTGGCATTCGACTGAGGGAGGTGCGGGTCGTTCCCGATGACCAAACCAGGATCGTTGAGGCGGTGAATGCCCTGCGCGGGGCATACGATTATATTTTTACCACCGGCGGCATTGGCCCCACGCATGACGATATTACGGCGGATGCCATCGCGGTGGCTTTCGGCGTCGAGATCGAGCATAACAAAGACGCTTTGGCGGTGCTGGAAGACCATTATCAAAAAGGGGAGATAAACGACGCCCGCCGGCGCATGGCGCGCATGCCTGTGGGGGCGGTTCTGATCGACAACCCGGTGAGCCGGGCGCCGGGGTTTCAAATCGGCAATGTGTTCGTGCTGGCGGGGATCCCGCGCGTCAACCGGGCGATGCTGGATAGCTTGTCCGACAGGCTGGTGGGCGGACCGCCCATGCTGACCCGGTCGGTGGGAGCGGAAGTGGCCGAAGGCGCTATTGCGCAGCGGCTGGGCGAGATTCAACAGACTTATCCCGGCGTCTCCATCGGCTCCTATCCCTATTACCAGGCCGAGTCTTACGGCGTGACGCTGGTGCTGCGTGCGGTGGATTCGGCTGAGATCGACGCGGCTTTTGCTGAGGTGCTCGACATGATCAAACAAGCCGGCGTTCAACCAACTCTCGACCCCTCCAACCTTGTGTAGGCGAGCGATTCCCCTTAAAACGCGGGGTCCTCTTTGGTAGGTCGGCGGGTCTGTCGCCGGTGTTGAAGGGCGCGGCCCCGTGGTGGAATTGGTAGACACAGCAGACTTAAAATCTGCTTTCGGGCAACTGGAGTGCCGGTTCGAGTCCGGCCGGGGCCACCACGCAGTCTT
>Ga0114931_10000448_pt1 | contig 49442 bp, 50 predicted proteins | sample 2SBtaG_FD_89579 | JGI IMG/M metagenome (GOLD analysis project Ga0114931, IMG submission 89579) | Deep subsurface microbial communities from Kolumbo volcano to uncover new lineages of life (NeLLi) - 2SBTROV14_V59a metaG | ecosystem: Environmental > Aquatic > Marine > Volcanic | place: Kolumbo... | reverse complement strand
GCACTGAGAGGAAATATTGGGATCGCTGATGTACTGGCGGCATCACCAGGTACTGAAAGAGATGGTATGATCAGAGACTGGTGTGAGGTGGTTTGGGAGGCTTACCATCCCAACCACAAAGTTGTGGTTGCTCTGGTTGAAGAATTTGAATGATCCTGATCTCCCTGAATTTTCTGGGCTTCATTTTTCACCCAGGAAATTGTCTTGTTTAAACCTTTGTGTACAGGCCGTTTTATAAAAAATTGACTCCAAATTAATCAAATATTCATATAACATGACTGGCATTTTCCTGACTCGAGTGTTAACATTGGAATATCTTAACTTCAATCTAACTATTTAATCTAATGGAAAATCTTGAAACAAATCAGGTCAGTCCAGCCAACATTATGCAAATAGGCATGGGTTTCTGGGCTTCAAAAACGTTATTAACAGCTGTCCATATGGGGCTTTTCACGCTGTTAGCCGGTGGCTCTCTATCCGGCCAGGAAATTCAGGAAAAGCTAGGATTGCATGACAGGTCACTATTCGATTTTTTGGATGCATTGGTTGCCCTGGGCTTTTTACATCGTACTGGTATAAAGGAGAAAGCGAAATACAGTAATTCGGATGATTCGGACTTTTTTCTCGACAAACAGAAACTAAGCTATGTGGGGGGCATCCTGGAAATGGCTAATAATAGGCTTTATAGCTTTTGGAGTGATCTGGAAGAATGTTTGAAAACGGGGAAGCCTCAGAACGAGACAAAAAATGGAGGTAGGCCCACATTTGAAGCCATTTACGCCAATGAGGCAAGTTTAAAAGAATTTATTCATGGAATGGGTGGTGCTCAGGCAGGAAGTTTTATGAAATTGGCTACAAATTTTGATTTCTCAAAATATCAAACTCTTTGTGATATTGGAGGATCCGGAGGCAATCTTTCTATACAGATTGCCAGGCATCATCCTCATATGAAATGCATGTCATTTGATCTTCCTCCGGTAGCACCCGTGGCACAGGAAAATGTAAATCTTACTGGGTTAACTGACCGGATTGAGATCTGTTCAGGAGATTTTTTTACTGATGATTTACCCAAAGCAGATATCATAACTATGGGAAATATCCTGCATGATTGGGGGTATGAGGATAAATTAATGTTGATCAAAAAGGCATATAACGCATTGCCCGAAGGAGGTGCATTTATCGTAATTGAAAATATTATAGATGATGAAAGAAGCAAAAATGCGTTCGGATTACTGATGTCGTTGAACATGGCTATTGAAACAGATCAGGGATTTGATTTTACCGCGTCAGATTTTAATGAATGGGCTATTACAGCGGGGTTTAGCAGATCAGAGGTTATGCCGCTGAATGGACCGGCCAGTGCTGCCATTGCCTATAAATAGAATATTCTTAGCAATAGTGAATGATATCTCTTACTTCAAGATGAAGGGAGCATTGTTTTTATAGGACTTCGTTCGATCGTGAATTTTGAGTACTTCATAATCAAGTGAAAATGCTTAAAATTCCCTGACGTTGCCAAATACAAATGTCGGACCCACGTTAATTATATGTTCGATTAACCTTAGATCGTCATCGGTATCCAATCTGCACAAGGTGTTTTATAATCAGTGCAATCATGTAACACGGGTTATTTTAATATCTTACATAATCATCGCCCGTTAAGACAGATAATGAACCTGTGGTGACGAGCTAATTGGGCTTATTTTTGAACAAATTCTTTAAGTTAAAAATGAAAAAATTATTGTTTTTACTACTTCTGGCGGTGGCTAGTCAGGTGAATGGTCAAAATGATGGGTGGCACATCTCTACAACCAATAATAAAGACTACACCGGCATTGCCATAGCAAATGGTCGTATTGGGATGTTGACGTCAGAAAAGCCATTTCGGGTGCAGCACACTATTCTGAACAACGTTTATGACCTTGACCCTATGCTGAAAGTCAGCCAGGTGGTTCATGGTATGGACTTTGGCAATCTGGATCTCTATGTTGATGGGACAAAGATCACCGAATACAACATAAGAAACTGGAAACAGAGCATAGACATGAAGCATGCGGCTTTTACCACGTCCTTTGATTATAATGATCAGGCCAGTTTCTCATGCACGCTTTACGCACTCAGGAATGTCCAGTTTGCGGGTTATATTGATATCAAGGTGACGGCCCACAAGGATATGAATTTGAAAACTGTGGGTAAAATTATGATTCCGAAGACATTCCAAAACTCTGAGAATTCCTTCGAAGTTCTACGTGATAACGAGACTACTATGCCTATACTGCAATCCATGGCTAAGACTCCTTTTGGTAAGCAACTGGTAGGTACTTCGGCCACCTTTATCTGGCATCAGATCAACTCTTCAAGCGCAAAACAGCGACCCGAACTGATTCATCAGATTCTTTCGCCGTACGAGAATACCCTGGCGTTTGAAAAACAAATTGCAAAAGATGGTACCCTGGAGTTTGCCTGGACGGCAGCTGAATGCACAACAGCTGATTTTTCAGATCCAAAATCAGAATCGGAGCGTATGGTCATTTTTAACCTGCTAACGCCAAGGGAAGTGTTGCTGAAACAACATAATGAGCAGTGGGAGAGGTTATGGGAAGGTGACATTATAATCGATGGGGACTTGGTATCTCAGCGGGATGTGCGCCTGGCATTGTACCATCTATATGCATTTGGCCGTGGGGATTCCGATTTGAGCATTGCACCCATGGGACTGTCCTTACAGGTACCATACAATGGGCATATTTTTTGGGATGCGGAATTATGGATGTTTCCTCCATTGGTAGTATTAAATCCGAACATCGCCCGGTCCTTGGTAAATTATCGTTCGAGCAGGCTCGAGGCAGCCAAAAAACGAGCCATAAATTACGGCTATAAGGGGGCCATGTTTCCCTGGGAAAGTGATAATACAGGAGAAGAGTCCACGCCGCCTTTTGCTTTGACCGGCCCCTTTGAGCATCATATTACTGCCGATATCGCTATTGCTTTCTGGAATTATTTCAGGGTTACACAGGATAAAAAATGGTTGGCGGAAAAAGGTTTTCCGGTGATGAAGGAAGTGGCCGATTTCTGGGTGAGCCGTGTGACGAATAATCGGGATGGTAGCTATTCGATCAACAATGTAGTAGGAGCCGACGAATTTGCACCGAATGTAAACGATAACGCCTTTACTAATGGGTCGGCTATTACAGCTCTGAACTTCGCCGTGAAAGCCACTAAGGTGCTGGGCCTGACGCCCAATCCGAAATGGAAAGAAGTGGCTGACCGCATCAGGATCTTGAAATTTGAGGATGGTACCACTCGCGAGCATAGCAACTATCAAGGCGAGATCATCAAACAGGCGGATGCCAACCTGCTTTCGTATCCCTTGCATGTTGTGAAGGACAAGGAAGCTATCCTGCAAGACTTAGAGTATTATGAGCCTAAATTGTCCCAGGAAGGACCGGCTATGGGAAAATCTGTTTTTGCTGTTTTGTATGCGCGGCTTGGTGATGCTAAAAATGCGTTTCGTCTGTTTAAGGAAAGTTATGTACCCAACCAGCAGAAGCCGTTTGGCGCCCTGTCAGAGACAGCCCTGTTTAATCACTCTTACTTCGCCACAGGTGCAGGAGGTATGTTGCAGGTGGTGTTGTTTGGTTTTGCAGGACTGGACATTACCGACCAGGGGATTGTCCAAAAGAATCCCATATTGCCCGATAAGTGGAGGTCACTTACGATTAAGGGTGTAGGCCCCAATAAGAAGACTTTTAAATTCGAAACCAGGTAATTTAATCCTGAACATACGAGAGGAAGTCGGAGTCCCGGGAATAGTATAAATAAGGTTAATGTGCGTCAGGAGGTTATGTAATTGGGCCCTTGAGGCTTCTTTCTAAAGATATAACCATGTCGATAAGGAATGGTTGGGTAATTGATCAGGCGATGTGCTATCGGGCCTCCATTAGTTTCTGCTGTTGTTCTTCGGTGAGCTCATTTTTAATTCGGATCATCAGGGTGATCTGCTTCTTCTTGATCTGGTTTTCCATACGCAGTACCTGATCCAGTTGTGCCAATGCTGCTGTCTCATCTACCCGGGGTTTGGAGATGACGTTTACCAGGTCCGTTGTTAGTTCATTCATTTCCCAGTTCAGGTCCATGAATTCTCCCTGGAATTTTTTCATCAGATCCTTGATGGCATTCCTTTGCTCCTGAGTGAGCTGTATCATTTCCTGATGCGCCATGATAAGTTCAGGAGGAAAAAAACTTTGCTCAACAGGATCTTGTTTCTGGGCATTGGCGCTTAAAGTGCCTGCCAACATAAGGGTTAAGAATAATGACTTCATTTTTATTTTTGATTTGTTTGAATTTTAGTTTGTTTATTGACCAGCAGACTTCGCGTCGGTGAGTTCCAGTGCCAAAGATATTCTGGAGGGTTCAGCAGGCTCTGCGTAACCTGCACTAAGTTATATTCAGGTTCTTTCTTCCGGGTTATCATCAGGAATCCCCAATAGAACACTCCGATAAGGACCAGAGAGGCTGCGATCCTTAGATAGCCCGGCTTATGTGTGGGTCTTCCCCTGGTGACAAGATCCTCAAAATCAGGAAGGGTCGCCAGATCGCTTTTTTTAAGCCTTTGGTGAAAAAATGCCAATTCTTCATCCAGTCTACCCATGATCTTTTTGTTCATTCTGTAATAGTTTCCTGAGCTTTCCTTTCGCCCGGTGATAGTGTTGCCTTGCAGTCCCGCCGGAAATGCCGAGTACAAGCGCCGCCATGTCTAAGGTTATTTGCTGGTAATACACCAGGTGAATAATTTCTTTTTGCTGGTTAGAAAGTTGGTTAATGGCTGCCTGTATCCGGTGCCATTTGTTCTCTTCTTCTATTGGTGAATCGGGGACTTCAATTAGGTTCTCCAGGCTCACCAGGTTGATGCTTACCCTATGGTTTTTCTTTATTACGTCCATGGCTGTATTTCTCACCACTGAAAAAACCAGGTTTTGAACAATTACCTACCATCGTATTTCGCTTTTCCTTGCAACACTTTGAGGTATGCATCCTGCAATACTTCCAGGGCCAACTCTTTGTCCCGCTGACAGCAGGCTATTGCCCAGCCAAAACTTTGTTGGTGAATTTCCATTAGCATTGACTCAAGCTTACCACGGTTCATTTCATCTGCTGCTATTTATTCGTCTTAAGAGATACCCTTTTGTGTGACATTGTTGCTAATAATTATTTTAGGCTAAGGTAACCAGACCAGGACTGATACATTAGAAAGGATGCACCCTTCGATATGTCTGGAAGAGCCTGCCTGTAGGAATTACTCTGATATATTCTGTTTATCTTTAATCGATCCTTCAGAAGGAATCCGCTCGACTGACAAAAGAGTAAATAAAAGCATGGACGTATGAATTTATGGTTTTTAAAAAATATCTCAATTACCTCCAGGACTCTTATGATCTTATGCATTATTGGATTTGCCGAGGCATGTTCAGAGCATGTTCCTGGAGCTGAAACTGCGTTCCGACCTGGCGTGGTAAGTCCTTTGACAATAGATGCCAAAATGGTCATTCTGGACGGAGATCCGGGAGATTTCAGTGTTAAAAAATCTGTCAGATCATCATCTGAAGGTGTGCAGTTTATTACCTGGACTTTCCAGTCAGATCTGCCTTCAGAGCTAATGCCGGCATCTATCAAATTCCAATTTCCTTCTGTGGATATCTATGGTTACTGGAATCCGAAAATTTCTGTGGACAAGGTGAATTTTTATAATACCCATGTTTCCGCTAAGGCTTCCAGGTATGCACCCATCCTTTCTTACTATAATAATGCGCTTACCAACAGGATTACGATGTCGTTGTCTGATGCGTTGAACAGGTCAGATATCTTTTGTTATCTTAAGGAAGAGGACGTCCATTTTCATCCAGAGATCAAACTATTTCAGGAAAAATTACCGTTGACTACTCATTACAGTATCACCTTGCGCATTGACACGCGCCAATTGCCTTATTATAAAGTGATTGATGATGTCGCATCGTGGTGGGCAGATGATTGTGGATATACTCCTTTGCATGTACCCGAAGGGACAAAACGACCTATGTACTCTACCTGGTACAGCTATCACCAGAATATGACTGCTGAAGAAATTGTGACTGAATGCAAGATAGCGAAATCCCTGGGTTGCGAGGCTGTGATTATAGATGATGGGTGGCAGACCCTTGATGCCAACAGAGGTTATGCTTATACAGGTGACTGGATACCCGAACGTATTCCGGAGATGAAGACGTTTGTGGAAGATGTGCATAATACCGGTATGAAATTTATATTGTGGTATTCTCTGCCATTTGTAGGTGAAAAAGCCGTAAATTTTCCAAGGTTCAGGGGCAAATACCTTCGTCACTGGGAATCACAGGGAACCTGGGTGCTTGATCCAAGGTATCCTGAAGTCAGGGAATTTATCAGCAATACCTATGTGAAAGCCCTACAAGACTGGGGTCTCGATGGTTTCAAACTTGATTTTATTGGGCGTTTTACCGCAGACGAGAATACACTGCTCACCCAAGCAAATGGCAGAGATTTTGCCAGTGTAAATGAGGCCACTGATACGCTGATGACCCAGGTAACCAGGAAACTGAGGGCAATCAATCCTGATATACTGATTGAATTCAGACAACCCTATATCGGGCCGGTTATGCGAAAGTATGGAAACATGTTTAGGGGAGTGGATGCGCCAAACAATGCTGTGGCCAACCGGATAGAAACAACAAACCTGCGAATCATGTCGCAGAATACGGCAGTACATAGCGATATGTTCATCTGGAGGAAGGAAGAACCTGTGGAAAAAGCAGCATTGCAGATCCTCAACATCTTGTACAGTGTTCCCCAACTATCCGTTCGGTTGGAAGAAGTTGCGGAGTTGCATCGAAAAATGATCCGGTTTTGGTTTGATTTCTGGAATACCAACAGGGACATCCTGGTCAATGGGGAATTCGTTCCATCCGATCCGGTGGGGAATTATCCGGTTCTTACAGCAAGGAAAGATAGACAGCAGGTGACCACCCTTTATGAGGATATGGTGGTTGAGGTCCCTACGATTTCCCATCTCGACCTTGTTAATGCCAAGGCTGATGATTCGATCATTATTAGGCTGGAGCAACCTTTTGATGGAGAGATGGTCGTAAAGGACTGCACCGGTAAAATTTGGGTGCAGCGTTCTGTCCATTATCCCAAAGGGGTATCCAGCCTTTGGGTACCACCTTCGGGTCTTATTCAATTAACCCAGGATAAATGAGGACATAAGGAATCTTGTACCGGAAATTCATAGTTGAAGTGGTTTGGTAATATAGGTCACCCTTTTGAAGCAATGTTTTGAAAAGTACTTGAATGAATCTGTTGAATAATTTGTTTCAGGTAAAATCCAAAAGTATGAAACGTATATCCTTGTTGGTGTTCATGAGCATTGCATCGATTAAATTGTTTTCTCAGGGTTTTGTCGTGCCTGAAGATTTTGAATATGTAAGTACAGGTGATTACTCCCGCCAAAATGCAACAATTATCAAATGTGTAAACTGGCTTGAGAATACACCTGCAAACGAACAAACCCACAAAAGGAAGAAGGCCAATGGGTATTTGATGAAATGGCTTTCCGGCAGCTCTGAAGTTAATATTGAAGTAAATGAAGCCGTTGTCACTTTCGTCAATTCATCTCCTGACCTAATGATGATATTTTTTGGAGGTTGGGCCAAATATTCTCTGGAGTCCGGTACCAATGATAAATTGCAGGGGAACCTGGCAGGACTTGAAGCCGTGATAAGCTTTTATAGTAAGAACAGGGAATATCTAAAAAGAGACAAGCACATTGAAAAACTTCAAAGGCTACAGACAAAAGGTACATTAACTGAATTCCTGAGTAAAAGGATATGATGGTTTGATAGGCAACTGGTTGTCGAATGATAAGGATAATGGACTCCAACAAGCCAGAAATGTGGAAATACTGATAGTTAGGACGAATTACGGTTCTATTCATTAACTTAGTTGCTTATCAGGTGAATTATCAATTGAAAAATCTTTGTTTTACTGTTGCTTTGCTCATTTATATAGCGGATTTCTCTGTTCGTGCGCAGGTGCTGGGCGGCAGCGGTGGATCGGTGGGATCTGCCTCAGCTAACTTTAAGTCATCTGATTTTTATGGCATGACGCTGAAGGAGAAAAAGGTAGAGTCTGTCGTTGAGGGTAATCCCTATATTGAGGATCACTGGAATACAGGAACCATGGTATTAAATGGGGGGCTGGAAATCAAGGCCTACCCCTTGAAATATGACCTCCAAAATAACCGGATGGAAATAAAAACCCAGAAACAGATCAAGCTCTGTCCCCTGGAACGGATTGACAGGTTTACCTGGACGAACGACTCTACTGAGGTAATCCATACATTTGTTAACGACAAGGATCATCATCTGGCCGGTGGTACCCCATTGACCGGACTCTACGAAATATTGTTTGATGGAAGCAATGCTCAGTTGTTGATGAAAACGGAATTGAATTTCAGGGCGCCGGACTACAATGAAGCGTTGGACGTCGGCAGCAGAAACAAGCGTATCGTCCGGTTTGAACGATATTTTCTGGCAAAAGGGAAGGCCATCTATGAATTTAAAAAGAGTAAGAAAAAAAATTTTTTATTATTTGGCGATAAGGCTCAGAAGATCAAGTCATTTATGAATAAAAATAAGTTAAAATTCAACCAGAGGACAGACCTGATGGCCGTTGTTCGTTTTTTCGATACAATTGATTGATCATTGAAAACATGATGAAATCGATACTCCTAAAATATAAATGGTGGTTATTATTAGCGGGCATCAATATGTTGCTACTGATCATATCCTCGTTTGATCAGGGTCGAATGGTTTTTCTAATATGGCCCGTGCTCGTTGGCGTTAACCTCGTATCAGCAATCGTTGGCTTCATCATAAAAAGCTGGGAATTTGGCCTTTTGGCTATTTTTTTATTAGTCGTCACACCGCTTTTGTTGGTTGTAGTCTTTCTCATCTCAAACCCATTGCTCACGCGATAGGTACAAGTTGGTTAATGTAAAAGGATAAAGAAGTCTCTGTCAAGAATCCAGCTTATAGGGAAGATATTCACTAACATCACCTCCATATTGATGTACTTCCCGGATAATTGATGAATTTATATGGGCATATTTGGGCGTAGTAATAAGGAATACCGTTTCCAGCTCATGGTTCAGTGTGCGGTTCAGTTGAGCAATGCTGTTTTCATATTCAAAATCCGTAGTATTCCGGAGCCCTCTGAGGAGGTAATTGGCCTGATGTTTTCGGGCTAATTCCGCCGTCAGCTCATTGTAAACAACTACAGAGATTTCAGGCTGATCCTTATAGTGGTTGTTCAACCGCTGGACCATGAGGTCGATATCAAAGTAGCGTACGTGCTTTTTTGTATTATGCCCTATGGCTATAATGATTTCATCGAAGATATTGAGTCCTCTGAGCACTATATCCTCGTGTCCCTTGGTAAAAGGATCAAATGATCCGGGAAAAAGTGCAATACCCTTCATCACTCACAAAGATGAATGTTATATAGATCGAAATAATGGTGATCCTGTAATTCATCAAACATATAGCTATACTTTAGATAGCTTGGCCTTGTACCAAAGGAAATTTCCCTGATGTACTTTACAAATTCATTATAGTGTTGTGACTGCTTGCCAATATAGCCCCACATAACAACATGGCTCGACTGTTGATCTTTGTTTAGGCCTTTCATAACCAGCATGATGTACTTGATGTAATCTGAGAATTTCCTGATGCTGAATTGATTGTAGTACTCCAGTTTCTTCCCTTTCGATGTGATGATGTGTAACTTGAATCGATCAACAAAAATGAAGATGGCATCTTTAGGATGCCTGGAAAGTTGGGCCATGACTCCTTCTATCAAAGCGCTGGATTGATGAAGAAAACCAACTTGCTTATTTGGGTACAATTCACAAATCCAGGAATATAATTTTTCGTTTACGGCAAATACATTAATTGCATCTGATTTGATATGCTTGTAGTACAGTAATTGGTCGGAGTCACGGTTAACTTTGCAGTTAAGCTTCAGGTAATCGTACATGGCATCCTCAACAAACATGGACGAGGGAACCAATGAGAATTTATTGCTCTTCAACGCCACCTTGATCGTATCCCAAAATCCAGCTTTCAGCAAATGATGATCATCAAATAGGTGATTGAGGATGCTAACGAGTTGTGAATAGGAAGTCACGCTGGAAAGGATATAATCTTCAACAAGGAGGCAATTTTTAGTCATCTTGTCAACGATACATACTTGCAGATCACGACTGCCAAGTTGAACATAGAGATTGTACTGATGCAGCTTATCTACATCAAATTTCTCATCCTTTATTTTTTTAAGGAGCTTGTAGTCTTGCGTTACTGTTTTCAATTACTCCCAATTTCCAGCGGTGGTTACTTCTGTTCTTGATCCGAAGCGAAGTGGCTTCCGGTTATTCGCTTCATTTTTTTCACTTCTTTTTGGATTTATCGACGCGATGTCCCGCACTTCAATAACATCAACCATAATACGGTTTTTTTCAATCCTATCGGCAAAGAGATCAAACTTTTTTGGTGGGTCGGTCATTGGAATATATGCAAGCTTACTAATATCCGTATCTGGGTCAAATTTCTCTTCCAGCATACTGAACAGCGTTTGGCCTTTTTTTAGCTGATCGCCATCAGCAATCGAGCCTAGCTTGGTCACAACCCCTTTATTTTTTGCGATTTGGTTCACCACTTTTCCATTTAGTGCATTCACCATAGAATAAATTTTTTGCCCTTTGACCACCTTTGATCCAACACTAACGAAGAATTTTTTAAACACACCGTCACTTGCGGCATACACATCATGCTTATCTTCAAATATTTGTTGTTTTGCAGGAATGATATCAACGGTATCAATCTTGACAATGACCGTATCTGCTCCATAACTAAGCTCCTGAACAAATTCCTTCTTATCCAATATTGGGTATTTACCATGTTCGATGAAATTAATCAACGTATCCCAATTGTTTGTATAGCTCCCATATACTTCCTGATAGGTCTTCTCTGATTCTCGAATGAGCTTTAATTTTTCTATTACTGCTGCCTCCGAGTCTTTTATAGCTGCTTGTGAGTCAATGGCAGATTTGATGCTGTTGACCAGGTAAACCGCTAATCCCAGGGCAATAACTAAGAAAATGATAGAGTATATACGTGTGTTCATGCTAAATACTTTGTGCAATTATATGAATTTTATAAAGTAAAACATAGTCTCCATTAGGGCTATTGAATATGGTTTTTAGTCAATTGATTTACGAGTCCGGTATTCAATTTTAGTTCAAGTGGATCGGGCCATCTTCTTAACAGTCCATGTTTATGTTCTTCAGGGAGGTTCATTATTTCTTCTTTTGATAAGAACGATACTTCTAAGATCGATAAATTACCACCTTGTTCCGGGTCAGATCCATGGATTTGCTGACCTGCATATTTGTCAATATCGAAATAGACCTCAACTGCATGGAAAGGGGGATTAATAAATTCTGAGGCGAACAACAGTTTGCCAGGAGTGACTCTTAGCCCCGTTTCTTCTTTAAACTCCCGGATCAGCGCCTTGTGAAGTGTTTCTCCAAACTCAAGTTCACCTCCTGGAGGAGACCATAGAATGCGATCATCGATTTGTAGTTTTACCAGGAGCAATTTAGCCTGATTTGTACATAGGCCACAAACCCTGATTCTCAACCTGTTTCCGTATAGCAATTGATCGTTCATGTAAGTTATTCCATCAATATAATCTTTATGAGCCGGAAAGTCACATTCCATCAATCATATTTGGCAATTTAGGTCAAAATCATCTTATTTGGTTCCCTGCTTATATTGAATCTTATGACAGCGACAAAAACATATAACCCTGATTTCAAGTCCAGAGTGGAAAAATACTTAGAACGCCAACATTTTATGAAATATATTGGATTTGAAGTTTCGGAAATAGAAGTTGGAAAGGTATCGGGAAGCTTAGACTTGTCTACATACCATCATCAGCAAACCGGTCTCGTGCATGGTGGAGTTATAGCTACTGTTGCCGATATAGTTGCTGGTTTTGCTGCCTATACGGTTGTTGCTGCGGATGATCACGTTCTAACCGGCGAACTAAAAATCTCTTACCTAAGGGCTGCTCGTGGACAACGTTTATTTGCCTTGGGCTGGGTTATTAAATCTGGCAAGCATATCAATTTTTGCGAAGCTGAAGTTTATGCTCAATCCCATGGAAGACGTACTCTTGTGGCGAAGGCAACTACAACTATGATCACAATTTAATTGCCGTTACCATCTACCATCCTTATCCAAAAGTTTCCTTTTGAGCCAACAAAAGGTCAGTTAGAACTTTTTGAGCTATTGGATACATTTCTAGATAAAGAAAAAAAACATAAGGCCATGCTGGTCAAGGGGTTTGCCGGGACAGGAAAAACGAGCATGCTTCAGGCGCTGGTACATACATTGCCATTGTTTAACTACAAATACATGCTTTTGGCACCTACGGGCCGTGCAGCTAAGGTAATGTCTGGTTATACCTCACGTTCAGCTTTCACCATTCACAAGATCATTTATAAGCAGGTGGCTACACCGGGAAGTGGGATATTACGCTTTAAACTGACCAGGAACTACAGCAAGCGTACCGTGTTCATCATTGACGAAGCTTCAATGTTGTCTGAGGAAAAGAATTTTGGTAAAAAAGGGCTATTGTCTGATTTGATTTCATATGTAACCACGGACCCGACCAATAAACTCATGCTTATTGGTGATACAGCTCAACTGCCACCTGTAGGTCAGCCGATGAGTGCAGCGTTGGACATCGATTATCTAAAAGCCTGCCTGAACGAAGAGGTTTTGTACATCGAACTACAGGATATCATGCGGCATGAGATTGATTCCGGTATTCTAGAGAATGCGACGGCCTTAAGACAGTTACTCAAGGAAACCAGTACCAGGATTAAACTCAAGGTAAAAGGACATGATGATGTGTTCAGCATGACCAGAGACCGGCTTGAGGAGGGGTTGCAATATGCCTATGATGTTTTCGGAATAGAAAATGCCAAAATTATTTGCCGTTCTAACAGAGAGGCAGTGAATTATAATCGGCATATCCGGCGATCATTTTTTTATAGGGTGGAACCTGTTGAGGCGGGAGACTTACTAATGATTGTTCGAAACAACTACTTTTATTTGCCTCCCGAAACCCCTTCAGGATTTCTGGCCAATGGCGATTTTGTTGAAGTAATGAAAGTTTCCTACCCAGAGGAGATGTACAATATGCATTTTGCCACCCTTCGACTACGACTTCTGGATTATCCGGATGTTGAGCCCTTTGAGGCAGTGGTCAACCTTGATTCATTGGAGTCTCCAGCACCCGCCCTTACCAAGGAGGAAGAGAAAAGTCTTTATGACCAGATAAAAGAGGAATATAAGGAGGCAGATAACCAAAAAGAAATGAATGACCTGATCAGACAAGACCAGTATCTGAATGCTCTTCAGGTTAAATATGCTTATGCTATAACCTGTCATAAAGCCCAAGGCGGTCAATGGGATACGGTGTTTATTGACCAGGGATATATTGATGAATCAAGGGAAGGACCTGAATTTGTTCGCTGGCTGTACACTGCGTTAACGCGTGCCACCAAACAGGCCTTTCTGATCAATTTTAATCCTGGCTACTTCCAATAGGACGTTAGGCTGTGTCAGTTAAAAAAGGATTGAATAAAGTACCTGGAATTTATTAATTTTGCTTAAAGAATAACATGAAAAGTCTTGTTACGTTGATTATTGGAGTTTTTGTCATGTATTGTGCCTTTGCTCAAGAGAATGACAAGGAGACCGCTCCTGGTCCAAGGATCACTTTCGAAGAAAAAGTATTTGACTTTGGAGATATCTATCAGGGTGATCAGGTGAAGCATTTGTTTACTTTTGAGAACTCGGGAGATGCGCCTCTGATCATTACCAACGTACAGACGACATGTGGGTGTACTGCCACCGACTGGCCACGTGACCCTATTCCCCCCGGGAACTCAGGTTCGTTAACGGTGAAATTTAATAGCACGGGAAAGATGGGAAGGCAAAACAAGATTGTTACTATTGTTTCTAATGCAGTGACTCCCCTCAACCAGGTAAAAATTACAACGAATGTTCTGCCCAAGAAGGCAAATTCCGGTCAGTGAGCTTGAAGGGATAACTTGCTTTAATATATGGCGTAAGGGACAAGTCCTTAGAAGCTTTTAAAGATACCAATGAACATTGACAGCCAACCCAGGATGAACGCAAGCCCTCCAATGGGAGCCAGGGCGCCCCATTTGCTAACTCCGCTGAGAGAGAGGACGTACAATGATCCGGAAAAGATCAGGATTCCCAGGATAAAACCATAGCCGGAATAAACAAACCATCGGCTGTCTGTTCGTGTCATCAATAGCCCAAGGACCAGTAAGACTATGGCATGAATAAAGTGATATCTCACCGCCGTTTCAAAGGTATCCACGCGTTGATGAGCTTCCAGGATGGTTTTCAGGGCATGAGCTCCAAAGGCTCCGATCATCACCCCCAGTGCTCCGAACAAGGAGCCTGCTAACATAAAAATCTTACTCATTGACTGGAAAATTTCTTGCCCCAAATATAGCGGTTCCGATACGGATCATTGTACTGCCTTCTTCAAGAGCGACATGGTAGTCGTTGGTCATTCCGATGGAAAGTTCTTCTAAACTTACTTGCGCAGGAAGTTGCTTTTTTTGCAATGACTTTTGTAATTCCCGGATATTTTTAAATTCAGAGCGGACCTGATCCATGTTAGAGGTAAATGTGGCCATCCCCATCAGCCCGAGGATTTGAACATGGTCAAATTCCGACCAGTCGTCTTCAAGCAAAAACGAACAAATTTCCTCCATTGAAAACCCAAACTTGCTGGACTCACTCGCAATATGGACCTGAAGGAGACACTTGATTTTCCGATGATTATCTCGGGCCTGTTTATTGATCTCCCTGAGCAATCGTGGAGAATCTACTGAATGGATAAGAGAGACAAATGGAGCAAGATATTTTACCTTATTTCTTTGAAGATGCCCGATAAAATGCCATTCCACATCATTTGGCATCAGTTCACATTTTTCTACCATTTCCTGAACCTTGTTCTCTCCAAAAATGCGATTACCAGCCTTGTATGCTTCCATCAGGTCTTCTACCGGCTTGGTTTTGCTCACAGGTACTAGGGTGGCATGAAAAGGTTTCAATTCTTCCTGGAAAGATTTAAGGCTGGACTGGATCATAGGATATTAATATGTATTAGTCCTGAAGGACATTGCTAACAAAGGTTGATTTGAGCATTAACCAACATAAAAACACAAGGATGGCCCATTGAAGGTAAACCTGGTAAAAATCTGTTGTGTTTTTATATCTGTTTTCTTTAATTTCAGCTTTTTCATATTTATCAATGAGGGCAAAAACTTTTTCAAGGGCCTTGTTGTCGGATACCCTGTAGAATTTTCCATGGCCAATATTAGCAATCTTTCGCAAAGTAGTTTCGTCAAGGGTATTTTCAATGTATTTGGGTTGCCCGAAAAAATCCTTCCCAAACGGAACCCTACCTTCTTTTCCTACTGCTATTGTGTACAATTTGATATTGTAAGCCTCCGCCAATTCTGCCGCCGTGATGGGATCGATGTTGCCGGCAGTATTGTCTCCATCACTGATCAGGATCATTACTTTCGATTTGGCTTTTGATTCTCGCATACGATTGGTTCCCACGGCCAGGGCGCTACCAATGGCAGTACCCCGGTTTTCTATCATATTGAAATTGATATCTTTAAGATAAGCATCCAGGAGTTTATAGTCAGTGGTCAATGGCGACAGTGAATATGCATCACCAGAGAATACGACAATACCAATTCTGTCATCTAACCTTCCATTAATAAATTTCTTCGCCACATTTTTTGCCGCTTCCAGCCGGTTCGGTTTGAAGTCCTCAATTTGCATTGACTCAGAAATATCGATCACTAACATTATATCAATGCCTTCTGTCCATTGTTCTACTTTTTCATTTGTTTTTTGAGGTCTTGCTAAAGCAATGAGGATTAGTGAGAAGGCTATGGCTAAAAGCAGATTTGGAACATAACGCAGAAGAACGGATGGGGTCCATTTAATGTCCTCCCGGGGGAGGGCGACACCAAGTTTTTGTCCAAATCTGGTTCCTATGGCCCACCTGATAAGAAAAAAGAAAGGTACGAAACCAAGTGCAAAAAGGAATATCTTGTCATGCCATTCAAAGCCGGAGAAGGTTTCAGGTTTGAACCAGTGAAAAGATAGCCAGGCATATTCTATGGTGCTATTCATATCTTATCTTTCTAATTTGATCTTCATAAGTATAAATAGTAAACTGTTTGAGGGAGGCAAATATTTTCTGAGTATTCACTTCCATGTCATGTCCGTAAATAGCTTGATCAGCGGTTTGTAGTGTAGTGATCAGGTTTTTATCCTCTTCTTGCGCTACGATCTCCCTGGTGGTTAAGTTTTCAAAGGGTCGCTCCAGCAAACCTTGCATATACCGCTTCCATATAGCCAGCATATACTCAATATCAGGATTGGTCGAAGCTTTTTGAGAGAAGAGCTTTAAGAAACGATGATGTCGCTGCTTCAAACGATAAAGTCTGTACCATTTTCTTATTTTCTTACCATAAATAATCCCCAGGGTCACAGAAATAATAAGAAATATTGCCACGCCGAGCATCAGGTATGGATAGTTGAATTTCAGGGGTACCTTCACATACGAGGTGTTGACCATCATTGCTACAGAATCCGGTAAGGAAGTTACCATTTGGTGCAGGAAAACAGAATCCAATGGAGTATTTAACCTGGTGCTGTCTCCATTTTGAACCAAGTACACCGGAAGTGAAAGGTGTTGTATGCTATCCACTTCAAAGGTAGATAGGAAGAGAATCAGGCTGTCAGTACTGATCAGGCTATCCGACCTCGTTGGGTAAAATTGTTTTGATTCATATTCGAAAGGGGTAAAGCGGTAGGTTGAATCAGGTAAAATAACATCAGCGTTTCTAGGATATTGCACGACCAATGTATAAGGGATGATCTCGCCTATGGACACAGTATCTTTCTTAAATTGTCCTTCTAAATGAATCCCAGTTATTTTTTGCCCGAAAACAGGAAACTGAGTCCAAATAATTATCGATAGAAATACTAGTTTAAACACGCTTAACAGACCTATTTCTTACCTTAAATAATTTGATCAATCTCAGGGAATAATCTTCGTCTGTATGGATGTTCAGGTAGTTGATTTGGTGTTTTTTGCAAAAGGATGTGAGATTATCCTTAGTGGTATGGTAAGTATGGTTTATGCTGTTTCTGAAGGTAATAGCTGAAGTGTTTACCCATTTTTTATGATGGGTTTCTTTGTCCACGACAGGAATAATGCCCAGACCGGGGATGTTGGTTTCCTGTTTATCATTCACGTGGATGATCACCAGATCATGCCTTTTGGCCATGGCTTTTAGATTGTGTTCATATCCTTCATCGATAAAATCAGAGATCACAATTACGATACTCCTTCGCTTAATGGTATTCAGCGCAAAGGCCAACCCCTTGCTTAAATCCGTTTTAGTAGAAACAGGGGGCCGATCGAATAGAGCTGAAATAATTTCATAAGCATGTTGATTCCCTTTGCATGCTTTGACATAGCTTTCTTTTTGATCGGTAAAAGTAATCAAGCCCACTCTACTAGACTCTTTTAAGGCTACCATAGATAATACTGCACAGATTTCTTTTACAATATCGACCTTCTTTTTGCCAGGGTTACCTATATCTTGTGAACCACTCAGATCAACCAGGAAGAAAATTGATTGTTCTTTGGTTTCCTTGTACTGCTTTACATACGTCTGATTGTATTTAGCCGTTGTTCTCCAATCTATTGATCGTATATCATCCCCATACTGATAAGGCCGGATATCGTCAAATTCAAGTCCTGAGCCTCTAAAAATAGAATTAAACTCACCCTGCATTTGTGAGTTAATGGCCTTCCTAATCTTTATTTCGTACTTCTTCAGCTTTTGTACAAGCTCCCGCATACCATTCCAGATACTTGTAGATTATATCAAAATCACTGCAATAATAGTATTTTTGGGAAGTGAAAAGGTTATTGTTCTTGCTATTTATGTTTGCGGTGGTTAGCTGTGAAGAAAATTCTAATGATGACCACATTTTAACTCATGAACAAATGGTCGCCTATTTGATTGACCTCCACCTTACAGAGGCTAAAATTCAAAATTTAAGAATTCCCCGGGATTCAGCCACTCATCTGTTCATGCTTTACAAACCAAAATTGTTAGAAGCCCATCATTTTGAAGATACAGTCCTGGTGATAAGCTATAACTACTACCTTCGGCATCCTAAAGAAATGGAAGAAATCTACACTAGTGTGGTAGATAGCCTTACATTACGTCTCACCCTTTCCAAATAGGTTATGCTTTATCCTGACAGGATAGAAGATAAGCTTGGATTTTTAACTGTTCGAAATACTCTAGAAAGTTACTGTATCTCCGAGTTAGGAGTTACAAAACTTTTGAAGTTGACTTTCTTAACGACCAAATCAGAAGTAATACAAAGCTTGAATGAAATACAGGAGGTTCGGGAGGGGATTCTGACGCAGGACTTACCTGATCTTCCGCCTTTTTATGGGATCAATGAATTAGTGAGTAGTTTATCTGTAGAAGGGAAGTATCTTCAACCAGATGAAATTGTGAAGGTTAGGTCCACTTTGCTGGCCGGAGATATGCTGAGTAAGCATCTAAAAAAGCAGCGATTACTATATTCTTCCCTGGTTGGTAATTATGAACTTGAGGAAAAATCCAGGGTCCTGATACCAAAAATTAATAAGATCATCGATGTGGATGGGAAAATCCCCGATACGGCCAGTACATCCCTTGGACGTATTAGAAAAAAAATTACCGAGGTTGAACATCAGTTGCGGCAAGTGGTTGGACGTGTATTTCGATCGGCACAAAAAATGAATTTGGTTCCTGATGGTTCGGGTATAGGTCTCCGGGATGGGAGGATGGTTATTCCTGTGATCTCATCTTATAAAAACAAGATATCCGGATTTATACACGATGAGTCTTCCACAGGCCGGACGACATACATCGAACCCGCTGAAGCCCTTGAATGGAACAACCTGAAGCGGATTCTGATGATTGATGAAAAAGAAGAGATCATAAATATTCTTACTAAGATCAGCCATGATATTTTTGATCACCGTTTGGAAATTAAAACGACCGTCAACTTTCTTGGCATATTCGATCTGGTGCAGGCAAAAGCGAAATTAGCCATTAAACTTGGATCTGTTTTTCCGGAGATCTCTGAATCAGGTAGATGGGAACTTCGAATGGGCAGGCATCCTCAAATGCTACTGTCGGGAGGAGACGAAAAAACAATTGTTCCGCTGAATATACGGTTTGGCCCGGACGATCGATTTGTGGTTTTGTCAGGTCCAAATGCAGGTGGAAAGAGTGTATGCTTAAAAACCATAGGAATTAACCAATACATGTTACAGTTCGGCCTAATGCCAAGTGTACAGCAGGATTCTGTATTCAGCATTGTTTCTGACTTATTTGTTGATATTGGGGATGAGCAATCAATAGAAAATGATCTCAGTACGTATAGCTCCCATTTGAAGAATATGCGTACCGTTCTTGAACATGCGGGTAATCATTCACTTATTTTGATAGATGAGTTTGGATCAGGTACGGATCCAGTGTTTGGAGCAGCTGTTGCAGAAGCATTACTGGATTATTTTTTACGAATGGGCTGTTATGGCATAGTTACTACCCATTATGGCAACCTAAAGGAATATGCTTCAAGTCACACAGGCTGCAGCAACGCAGCCATGAGATTTGATATGGAACAATTACTGCCCTTATACATATTACAGCAAGGTAGTCCTGGTTCATCATTTACGTTAGAGATTGCCCGTAATGCAGGGATTCCAAAGAACGTACTCTCTCAGGCAAAACGTTTGATTGGTAAAGACACAATTGACGCTGAAAACTTACTGAAGCAACTTGAGAACGATAGCATATCCATTCAAAAAAGAAGGAAAGAAACGGAAACCCTGGAAAATTTGGCTCAGCAAGCTTTGGAGCAATATATCAATTTAAAGAATGAACTGGAATCCAAGAAAAAAGGAATTTTAGAAGAAGCTCAACAACAAGCCAATGATTTGCTGAAAGAAGTGAACAAAGAAATTGAAAAAACGATCCGTCATATCAAAGAAAACAAGGCAGAAAAAGGAGAAACACGTAAAATTCGTAAATCCCTGGAGGAGGTAAAATCAAAGCTTGCTCCAAAAGCCAGAAGCAAAGTTAAAAAGCCAAAGGTAATCGAGGGTAAACTAATTGCAGGTGATCGTGCAGTGATCCTTGAGACGGGCACCCAGGTGGAGATCATGAACATCAAAGCGGGCAGGGCAGAAGTGATGATCGGGGACCTAAGAGCACACCTCGACTTATCTGAATTGGCGAAGACTGATTCCATTGGCAGGGAAAAACCTTTGCGGGAGCATTCGCACAAAGTGAAAGGCTTGAATTTCGATCGAACAAGAGTTTTCAGGCCAATCCTTGATGTCAGGGGCTGTAGGGCGGATGAAGTGCTAACCAAGCTAACAAAGTGGGTAGATGATGCCCTTTTGAGTGACTATAAGGCGCTCACAGTACTCCATGGAAAGGGAAACGGTATATTAAGGAAGGTGGTTAGAGAATATCTTGGTCAGCTTGACTATGTTGAATCACTAACCGATGGATCAGCTGATCAGGGCGGGGCCGGACTTACAGAAGTATTACTTAAATAAACTGGAATTGCAGGAATTTACACTCACGTGATTATTGCGGGGCCATTATAAAAATCCAATTCCCATCAATACCTGTCAAACGTCCTCCGGTAGAGCTAAAATTAAACGACAGGGTGAGAGAACTATCAGTAACGCTCACAGAAACCTGTACTCCGTCATCTCTAACCACTGTACTCACATCGCCAGTGGCAAAATCCCAGGTACCGGAAGAAGGCCATACCAAAACATTATCTGCTCCGTTGGTAGAATAACTCCCATCCGAAATTGTCAGGGTGAAAGATGACCATGCACTGGAAACGTCCGTCCCTGAAATAGTTACGGCAGAAGCAGTTTGTTGTACTACCCATGTTTTTGATAACTTCTCAGTTTGAATCTGAACATCTGTTTTGGGGGGAGGTGTATTGTCCTTACAACCAATAACAACTAAAAAACCCAGCAACAATACAACAGAAAAAGCGGAGTGAATTTTATTCATTTTATTCGATTTTCTATTTTATACGGAAATATGTCTAAAGGTAACTAAAAAATGCTATCAGATCAAACAGCCGGATAAGTATTAAGATGAATGCATCAGCAGATCAATTAAGATAGCCTTTCATTACCCCACGGTCAGAATTTCTAACGAATTTAACAATTTCATCCCTTTCTTTTGAGGGTTGTAGTTCAATTTCAATAAGATCAACAGCTTTCGAGTTATTTAATCCTTTTAAGTATAGATACCGGTAAACTTCTTGTATTTCGGCAATCTTATCTGCCGAAAAACCTCTTCTTCTAAGACCAATGGAATTGATCCCGGAAAAAGATAAAGGTTCTCTGGCAGCCTTGGTATAGGGAGGCACATCTTTTCTTACCAAAGAGCCCCCAGATATCATTACATGAGCTCCTATTTTTACAAATTGGTGTACAGCAGTTGCACCTCCGACAATGGCATATTCTTCGATGTTGACATGTCCGGCTACCTGAACGGTGTTTGCGAGGATGCAGTGGTTGCCAATAACACAATCATGGGCAACGTGTGCATAGGCCATAAGCAGGCAATCCTTCCCAATAACGGTTTTGAGTCGATCGTTCGTGCCTCGGCTAATGGTCACAAACTCTCGGATTACCGTATTGTCACCTATGATAGCCAGGGTATCTTCCCCATTAAATTTGAGGTCTTGAGGAACCCCCGAAATAACTGCCCCAGGATATATTTTACAATTTTTACCAATTTTTGCTCCTTCAAATATGGTCACATTTGATCCGATCCAACTGCCTTCATCAATTTCCACGTTTTTATGAATGGTGCAGAAAGGCTCGATGACCACATTACGGGCTATTTTGGCCTGGGGGTGTATATATGCTAAGGGCTGGTTCATTGATCTCGTCTAACTATACTGGCCGTCATAGAGCCTTCACAAGCCAGGGTTTTCCCTACATAGGCCCTGCCTGTCATTTTAGCAATTCCTCTTTTAATGGGTGCCGTAAGTTCGCACCGTATAACGAGAGTGTCGCCGGGGGCTACCATTTTTCTAAACCGGAAATTTTCAATACCTAAAAAATAGGTCCAATAATTTTCAGGGTCAGGCACCGTATTCAAAACTAAAATACCCCCGATTTGAGCCATAGCTTCAATTTGAAGGACACCAGGCATAACCGGATTGTCGGGAAAATGTCCCTGAAAGAAAAACTCATTTTGAGTGACATTTTTAATCCCGGCTACAACTTTATTATCCAGGTGGATGATCCTGTCAATGAGTAAAAAAGGATAACGGTGAGGGAGAATGCTGCTGATCTCATTAATATCAAGGACGGGAGGTTTTGTTGGATCATATCTGGGTAGATTGGCTTGTCCCTTGAGCATGGCATTTTTTAACTTCTTCGCAAAGGCTATATTAGCGGCATGTCCCGGTCGAGCAGCAAGTATTTGAGCTTTAAGAGGTCTGCCAACCAATGCAAGGTCACCTACAACATCAAGAAGTTTATGCCTTGCGGGTTCATTTTTATAACGGAGCTCAACATTGTTTAGGATGCCCTCCGTTTTCACTTGTACTTTGGGTTTATTGAACAATTTGGCCAGATCATCCAATTCACTTTCTTCAATAACCCTGTCCACCACAACTATGGCATTGTTTAGGTCTCCACCCCTGATCAGGTTGTCTTTATAAAGCATCTCCAGTTCATGCAAAAAGCAAAAGGTTCGGCATGAAGCAATTTCTTTCTCAAATTGATTGATATCAGTTAACGAGGCATGCTGGCTTCCTAAAACAGGTGACTTATAGTCCACCATAACAGTAACTCTGAAATCATCAAGTGGAAGAGCGGCCATTTCAACTTCCCTCTCTGGATCCCTATAAAAAACACTGTCGGTTACTTCCAGAAAGTCGCGCAGAGCATTTTGTTCTTCTACTCCGGCCTCTTTCAAGGTGTTCACAAATTGGATTGAACTCCCGTCCATTATCGGCGGTTCCGGTCCATCAAGTTGAATAAGGACGTTGTCAATTTGTAAACCTACGAGCGCTGCAATAGTATGTTCAACCGTATTGATCCGGGCTCCACTTTGTTCGATACTGGTACCTCTCGACAAGTCCACAACATTATCTACATCAGCATCTACTACCGGTTGTCCTTCTATGTCGATCCGCTGAAATTTAATTCCATGGTCAGGAGACGCAGGTAAAAAGGTCATGTTCGCGTCAACACCGGTGTGAAGGCCCACTCCCGACATCGTTACTGACTTTTTTATGGTATGTTGCTTAGTATGCATGAAGAGTTTTGATTGGCGGCAAAGATATTATTTTTTATCAAGTTCGTTGAGTCGTCGATAGAGTTCAGGGAGCTTTTTAAATACAGCATAACTACGCATATATCCCTTAATATCGTAAGCCGGATAGCCGAAGAGTGTTTCACCTTCTTTATGGGTTGATCGTGAAACCCCCGCTTGTGCAGCAAGGGTGGTCTTGTTATGAATTTTTAAATGGCCTGCCAACCCAACCTGCCCTGCAATGATGCAGTTGTCCCCAATTTCAGTGCTACCTGATATACCCGCCTGTCCGGCAATCACTGTATTTTTTCCAATGACTACATTATGCGCAACCTGTACAAGATTATCGAGCTTTGCCCCTTCATTAACTAGTGTTGCATCCCCCGGCATAGTGGCACAGTCGATCACCGTGTTGGCTCCAATACTCACGTTCTCCTTAAGTTCAACATGACCCAGTTGAGGTATTGCCTTATAACTGCCATCCTGCTGAGGCGCAAATCCAAATCCATCGCTACCAATGACCGAACCTGAGTGCACGATGGAACCACGTCTGATCTTAGTGCCAGCGTATATTTTTACCCCTGAAAAGAGGATTACATCGTCATCGATGACGCAGTTGTCACCTACAAACACATGGGGATATATCTTTACATTGTTGCCCAGGATACAATCACTTCCTACATAGGAAAATGCACCACGGTATCCGGCAGGGCCTTGACTGCTATTGTCGCCTGTGAAAATAGGCTGCTCTTCACCAATTTTACTGATCACCAGACGACGTTGGTATTCATCCAACAATGCCGTAAAGCCTGCATAGGGATCTGCTACTCGAATCAGACAGGTATTCACCTCTTTATTTTGTTGAAATGAGGAGCTGATAATGACCGCAGAGGCTTTTGTTGAATATAAAAAATGTTCGTACTTGTCGTTGGCCAGGAATGAGAGCTGTCCGGCAGAAGCCTCCTGAATCCGGGCAAACCCAGTTATTAATGTCCCACCATCGCCCTCAACCTTTCCATCAAGTACTCTTGCAATTTGATCAACGGTAAGTTCCATGGGTTAGGATAAACAGGTCACAAAGATATAGGATTGGACCAGCATAGATAATGTTTTACAACTATTTTGCTCATGGCTTTTATGTTGGGAAGGTCAGCAATTTCTTCGATAGGTACTATGGTTTTGTTCTTTCTCTGAATCAGGATTTTATCATCACGAGCTACATAGGCCTCATTACTAACAGTGCCTTGGTGTAACAAGTAGGGGAGATCCGTCTCACTGATCTCAGGTTTCGACATCAACAGCTTTCTATGTTGATCGAACTCTTTTTCAGGTACATGGTCATACATCTGGATTTTAAATAGTTTTCTTTCCAGCAATGAACGGCATAGGAACCTAAGTATATGGTCTTCAGACTTTTGCCAGGATTTCATAACATATAAAATGTCCGAGTCGTCCAGGGAAAGAAAATCATCAAGAAGAGCAGGAGAATCCGTTAACTCTGCAACAGTATAAGAACTGGACAAAAACCTATGTAATGGCCTACTAATCTTCTCAAGCATTCCCTGTTGGATTAGCAAACGACCCCTGGAAATAATAAAATTTAGCATAAGATCCGTAGCAATCCCTGTTTTATGCAAATAGACTTGCCAATACATGATCCTTCGGGCATTTAGAAAATGTTCAATGCTGTAAATCCCCTTTTCTTCCACAACCAGTTGATCATCAGCAATGTCAAAGAGTTTTATGATTCGGTCGGCTCCAACGGTTCCTTCGGTCACTCCGGAGAAAAAACTATCTCTCCGAAGGTAATCAAGCCTGTCAAGATCAAGTTGACTGGCTATCAACTGGTGGAAGAATGGGCGATGGTAAGTGTTAGTGAACATGGATATACTTAGATCGAGTTTGCCAGAAAACCGTACATTTAGCCGATCGAGAATTAACCCAGTTAAAAACTCGTGGTGGTGATTTTGCAGGAGTTGGCCTTCCAGTGTATGAGAAAAAGGCCCATGGCCAACATCATGAAGCATTATGGCCATTAGGGCAGCCTCATACTCTTGGTGAGAGATAATATGACCTTTATCTGAAAGATTAGCCAGTGTTCTTTGCATCAAATGCATGGCTCCCAGAGCATGGTGAAATCTGGTATGTAGAGCTCCCGGATATACTAAATCGGCCAGACCCATTTGCTTGATCCTTCGAAGACGCTGAAACTCCGGTGACTCAATGATCTCAAAGATCAATTCAGTCGGGACGGTGATGAATCCGTAAATTGGATCGTTAAAAATTTTTCTTTTGTTCAATGATTGTAGATTAAGCAACTTTGAAACGTATGGAGAAAAGTAAAAGTTGAAATCGTTGAAGATAAATAGTAAATTGTAAACTATCCATGTTTCTCACTGATTCAATTGTTAATTTCACCGCATAAAATTCTATTAAGAAATGCAGACATCCAAAATCCTCTGGGCTGATGATGAAATAGACCTTCTTCGCCCTCATATCCTTTTTCTAGAGAAGAAAGGGTACCATGTGATCCCAGTGAACAGCGGGTCTGACGCCGTGGACAAATGCGATCGGGATCATTTTGATGTAATTTTTCTGGATGAAAACATGCCGGGAATGTCCGGACTGGAAGCTTTAAATCTAATCAAGGGAAAATATCCTAATATTCCGGTGGTAATGATCACAAAAAATGAAGAAGAAGAGATTATGGAAGAGGCGATTGGCTCAAAGATCTCTGATTACCTGATCAAGCCGCTCAATCCCAACCAAATACTACTATCTATCAAGCGAATTCTTGAAAACAAGAGGATTGTAACTGAACATGCAAATACTCATTATCAGCAGGAATTCAGAGAGATCTCAATGACCATAAGTGATAACCTGAACCATGAAGAATGGGCAGAGGTGTATAAGAAACTCGTGTATTGGGAACTCGAATTGGCCCGCAATGAAGATTCCGGAATGGCTGATGTGTTGGAGAATCAGAAAAGTGAAGCCAATACTTATTTTGCCAGGTTTATCCAGGATAACTATGAAAACTGGCTCAATACGGATAGGGACAGGCCGCTTTTATCTCATGAGGTCATGCGTGATAAGGTGATTCCTAAGCTGGGCATGGGGACACCCACTTTTTTCTTTGTGATAGATAACCTGCGTTATGATCAATGGAAAGTACTTGAACCAACCATTTTGGAATTGTTCCAGTTGGAAGAGGAGCTTAGCTATTATTCCATTCTGCCCACCACAACTGCTTATGCGCGTAATGCCTTGTTTTCAGGAATGCTCCCAGATCACATGGCGAGGGATTATCCTGAGTTTTGGGTGAGCGAAGATGATGAAGGAGGGAAGAATAATTTTGAAGATCGTTTTTTAGAAATGCAGCTAGCCAGGATGAATATGGATATCAAATGGTCGTATCATAAGGTGGTCCATGTAAATCAAGGTCGGAACTTATTGGAATCGGTAAATCAGCTTATGGGCAATGACTTAAATGTGGTGGTTTATAATTTTGTAGATATGTTGTCGCATGCCCGTACGGACATGGCCATGATTAAAGAACTCGCACCGGATGAAGCGGCCTATCGATCGTTGACCAACTCCTGGTTTCAGCATTCACCTCTACTGGCTACATTACGAAAAGTAAGCGAGAAAGGAGCCAGGGTAATTATCTCTACAGATCATGGCACAATAAGAGTGAAACGGCCTTTTAAAATTATTGGAGATCGCAATACCAACACGAACCTTAGATATAAACAGGGAAAGAATCTGAGTTTTGAAGGAGATGATGTCCTGGAAACCAGGACACCGGTAAAATTTCATTTGCCAAAGCTCAATGTATCAACTTCATATGTATTCGCTCTGAAAGATAATTTTTTCGCATATCCGAACAATTTTAATTATTATGTAAAATATTACAGAGATACCTTTCAGCATGGTGGTGTTTCCTTGGAAGAGATGATTATTCCCTTAATTTCACTAACTTCACGCAATGTATGAAGTAGTGGAAGGAACGCTACAACTTTCTTCGGTTGGTCTTGATGATCTTGATGGTACAGCCACGAAAATACTTAACTTTTGCGGTTCTATACGTGTAATTTTGTTGTTTGGTGAACTGGGATCAGGGAAAACAACGCTTGTCCAGGCAATGGGTAGAGTGTTAGAGGTGAAAGATCATATCACAAGCCCAACCTTCTCTATTATCAATGAATACCTTACTGCTAAGGGCGAGGTGTTGTATCATTTTGACTGCTATCGGTTACGTACATTAAAAGAAGCCATAGATATTGATATGGAAGACTATTTTTATTCAGGGAGATATTGTTTTGTTGAGTGGCCCGAGATCGTTGGATCCATCTGGCCTGCACCTGCTGTCAAAGTGAGTATATCAAGGGTGTCGGAATCCCTACGATCGATGAGCATACATAAGCTATGAGTGAACCTAAGCATACCGGATTTGAGGCCCTAGCCCAGGAAACCAAATTATATCCCAAAGAGCAAGTGGCGCGTGTTGGTTCCAGGCGTCAATCATTATTCATTGGTATTCCTAAAGAAATCTCTTTACAAGAAAACAGGGTATCATTAACCCCGGAAGCAGTTACAATATCCGTTAACAATGGGCATCAGATATGGATTGAAAGAGGGGCAGGAGAAAAGGCAAATTTCAGCGATCATCAGTATAGTGAAGCCGGCGCCAAAGTGGTTGATTCTTCTGAAGAGGTATTTAAAGCCAATGTAATTTTAAAAATCGAACCCCCAACAATGGAGGAAGTCGAGAGATTTCGTCCCAACCAGGTGCTGATTTCTGCCTTACAGGTTGTCAGTAAGGACAAATCGTACTTTGAAACCTTGTTAAAAAAGAAAATCATAGCTATTGGTTATGAATTTATTGAAGATAAAGCCGGTGGTAAACCCATTATCAGGGCCATGAGTGAAATTGCAGGAGCTAGTGTCATTCAGATTGCTGCTGAATATCTTACCTCCCGGGATGGACAGGGAATTTTGCTTGGTGGCGTCACTGGAGTTCCTCCGACCAAGGTGGTTATTCTGGGGGGAGGAACGGTTGCCGAATATGCAGCCAGGGCCGCATCCGGTCTGGGGGCGGAAATAAAGATTTTTGATAACCATATCTATAAACTAAGCCGGATCAAACACGCACTGGCTTTCCAGGTATTTACCTCTACGCTTGATTCAGGCAGGTTAGAAGAGGCGTTGACTTCAGCCGATGTGGTAATCAGTGCCTTGCGTCCTGAAAAAGAAAGAAACAGAATGGTGATAAGTGAAGAAATGGTGATGAAGATGAAGGAAGGAGCAGTGATCGCTGATCTGAGCATTGATCAGGGAGGGTCAGTAGAGACATCAGAGTTGACCACTCATGACCAACCTACTTTTATAAAACATGGGGTGATCCACTATTGCGTACCCAATGTGACGTCCAGGGTAGCACGAACAGCTTCTATTGCTCTGAGTAATATTTTCACACCTACTATTTTACGGGCGGGTGAAGAGCGAACAATGGAAGATATGATCTTCGGACATCATTGGTTTATGAATGGGGTATATATCTTTAAAGGCGGGGTGACCAATCTGAACCTCGCTAAACGGTTTAATCTTCCGTATAAGGATATATCGCTTTTCAGAGCCGCCAGGATATAATTGTCATGTCTCGTTTCTCTCGAATAATCAGGAGGTTGTTTCTGTTACCACTATATGCCTACCAATATATGATCTCACCATTATTCCCTTCAACATGTAGATTTAGTCCTACTTGCTCCGAATATACCAAACAGGCCATATTGAAGCATGGCATATTCAAAGGAATATACCTAGGCATTAAAAGGATTTCAAAATGCCATCCCTGGGGAGGCAGTGGTTATGATCCTGTGCCCTGAGATCTGGCCAACCGAGAAGAATATATAAGCACCAATATACCCAGAACGACCATTGGGATACTCAGCCACTGACCCATGTTAAGCCGCATATTGTCTTCAAAGGCCACCTGGTTTTCTTTGGTAAACTCGTAAAGAAAACGGAGAGAAAATAAAATCACCAGGAATAAACCAAAGAGTTGTCCCGGAGGAGTATTTTTCTTTTTTCGAGTCCAGAGAAAAAAGAGAAAGCCAAATAACAGCAGGCTGGATCCGGATTCATAGAGCTGTGATGGTTGACGAGCTACGGCCAGGGTGGAAATGCGAGCTGCATAGCTCCCATCAGTATCCGACTTGATCAGATTGTATTCCAGATTATGCATTACTGACTCATGCAAATATCTGGTATGGCGGGATAACTTCATATTTAGTCCATTGTCCAGATAAGAGCGAATTTCCCCTTCAGTATGAGGTCGGTTCTTAAAGATTACATCTATATAAATGGGAACATCATCTGTTCCATGTCTATCACCATCCGGGTTTTTATGGTATTCTACCGACTCGACCCAGTTGGATCCAGTAGGGTCGTAGAGGATGTCATCCGTAACTTCCCTGGCAAATACAACACCCCAATCGCCATGAGTTGGTTTGCCAATAATCTCTGAGTTGGTGAAATTGCCAAACCGGACAAGGCAGCCGGTTAATGCCACCACGATCACAACCCTGTCAATGATCTGGAAGAAGCCATAGTTTCGGTCAGCTTTTAAAAAAAACAAATTCTTTAACGAACCTTCCTTTGGATTAAATCTGAATTTTGAGAAGAGCCAGATAGCCAAAATAATACCTATGGCCGCACCATGGCTTGCCAAGCCACCCTCTCTTATATTCAAAATCCTGATGGGATCTGCCAGGTATTCTTTGGGTTGATAGAAAAATACATGTCCAAGTCGTGCTCCAACAATAGTGGCAATAATCATATAAACCGTGAGGTTTTCTATAAGTTTCTCGGCTTCCTTCTTTTGGGTTAATTCAGGTCCGGTTTCCATCTTAAAGATGTAGAACAGAACTTGTTGGCTTATGAGAAACCCTAAGGCAAAGAACAAACCATACCAGCGGATAGGAAACGATCCTGTCAACAAGTCAGGATTGAAATTCCAAATAATAAAAGAAATGGGCATTTGATTAAAATTTCGGTCAAATATACATGTTAGGAGCAGAATTGATGGATTTGGTTCAGCTCTTCTTTAAAACCACTTGAAAGAATGGGGAATCTAAACCAGGACTTAGGGTCAATGTTATGTTCACTTAGTTGGAAAGAGGGGGCAATACGTTCACGTTTCCACTGGCTTTTGCTCCATAAGCGAAAGAATTTGATAATATAATTGGCGGCATTAGCTTCTGACATTTCACTCTTGATTTTGTCAAAAATCTCCAGTGGAGAAAGACGATAGTAAACAAAAAGTAGCTCAATATGATTGAGAACTGAATAAGGCATTAGGTCCTTTTCATCCGTTTGCCTGAGCTTGTGTGGCCTTAGTTCTGCCGTGGGATCCAACCCGATGACCCTTTCCAGTCCATGATATCCCAACTTGTCCTTTGCCCAGGGAAGCCACTGAAGCAGAAAGGACTTATCTATTCCAGCCAAGGGTGCCAAACCGCCACTGGTATCTCCATCAATAGTGGCGTATCCCACACTTCCCTCACTTCGATTAGATGTTTAGATCAGTATGGCTTGTTCTTTGTTTGCCAATGTCCAGATTAGAGGTGAACGGGTGCGTGCCTGAATATTTTGTAAGGTGACGTCGTCTTCCTCCCAGGACATTTTTTTACCAGTTACTTTTTCTATCGTATTTTTTACTTTTTCAACTTCTTCGTCGATGGACCAGGAATAAAATCTGGCATTGACTGAGGAGGCAAGTTCTGAAGCCGACAGATAGGTTTCGTTGGAAGAAAATTGGGTGGACTGATAGGCACAGGCGATCAACTGGTTAACAACTTCCTCGGTGGAGAGACCGGAATCCAACAAATCATCCCGTCCGATGGACATTAAGAAGCCTTTGAGACCATGTGCATCAATACCTCGGCGTATCATCTCAACTACCAGGACAAGGCAAGCGGATGAATCTGCTCCACCGCTTAATGAAAGTACAAACCCGCGGCAGTTGCTCTTTCTTAGGTAATCATACAGACCCAGCACAACCGCAGCAGAAAATTGTTCATTATCCGATTCATGTTTTACATATGTAGAAGGCTTGCCATGCTTTGATGACCCCAGGTCAATCTCTGTTGATGCCATTTGGAAAGAGGACAAGGTGAGGCGAATACTGTTGGCAATCAACCGGCCGTGGCCGGCGATAATCACATCTCCATCATAAATAACGCGGCCCGATTCATTACCCAATTGGTTCACATAGAGGTAGTAGCAATCAAACTCACTAGAGGCTGACACCACCATTTGCTCTCGTTCGTGAGATTTTGCTATGGCAAAATGACTGGCGCTTAAATTTAGGATTATATCCACGTTTTTATCAGCCAGGGCTACTCCCGGACGGTCTTTGACCCAGGCATCCTCGCAGATTTCAAATCCAACTGTAGCCTCATCGATATCAAATACCAGATCTCCGAAAGGTATTGCCTTCTCATCAATCAGAAACTGATCCTTATGTCCTTTGGGCCAGGGGTCAAACCAACGTGGTTCATAGTGTACTCCATCGCGGGCAAGGTGCTGTTTGGCAACAAATCCTTTAATTTCTTTATTTTGGATAATACAGGCTACGTTGTATATACCTTCTTGAAAATGCATTGGTAGCCCTACCGCCACCGCTATATTTTCAACGAAAGGGGCAATCTGTTTAAGTTGATCAATTGACCTATTACTGACCCATGGATACAGAAACATATCTTCACATCCATATCCGGTGATGGTCAACTCGGATAAACACAGGAGGTTTATTTGTTTCTTACGCGCCTCAAGGATTGCATCACAAATATTTTTTGTGTTTTGTTCCCAGTTAAGGGGAGTTTGGTTGAGACCTGCACCAGCGATGTTCATATTTAAAGTTCTTCTCCGGTTATTCTTTCCAATGCTTTTCTGGCAGCTGATTGCTCTGCTTTTTTCTTGTTTGGCCCAAAACCAAGCGCCAACCGTTCTTCATCAGAGAAAACTTCGACTTCAAATTCTTTTAGTTTGCCAGTTTCTTCCAGTTCATGTGAATCAAACCTAATAGATTTGCCTGATTTTTGGGCCCATTCAATCAGCTGACTCTTGAAGTTGGTGTTGATCGATATTAGTTTGTCAATATCAAAGTTGGGTTCAATCAGTCGATTGATGATAAATTTTTTGCAAAAATGATATCGTCTATCCATATATACTGCACCTATAAAGGCTTCCAGAGCATCTCCGTATAAGGATTTATAAGCATGTCCATGTTTCTTCTGCTGGTCGTATATCAGCAATTGATCAAGACCCATTTTCCGTCCTAACAGATTCAGCGACTCCCTGTTAACAATTCTGGATCTGATCTCAGTCAAGAAGCCTTCATCCTTAAATGGATAGCGCTTGAAAAGATATTCAGCAACTACGGCCCCAAGAATGGCATCTCCCAGGTATTCCAGTCGCTCATTTGACAATTTATGCCCATACTTGTCTGTTCGACCTGCAGAGGAATGCAGGGTGGCTAACCAGAAAAGCCTGAGATTAAGAGGATGATGGCCCGTGATGGAGCTGACTATTTGGATCAGTTGTTTGTCCTGAGCTGAATGATGACTGAAGAAATTGAGTACCTGCCTGAAAAACTTCACAGCATAGTTTACAATTTTTTAAAGATAATTGAAGTGTTATGTCCTCCAAACCCAAAAGTATTGCTCAATGAAACATTAATAGACTTGGATTGTGCTTTGTTGAAAGTAAAATTGATATGCTTGTCGAACTGATCGTCATCAGTGAAATGGTTAATCGTAGGAGGGACAATTTGCTCCTTTATGGCAAGGATCGATGCAATGGCTTCGATAGCGCCTGCGGCCCCAAGTAAATGGCCAGTCATTGATTTGGTAGAGCTCACATTCAGATGATGAACATGCTCACCGAATACTTCTTTGATGGCCAGAACTTCGCTGATGTCACCAAGTGGAGTGGAAGTACCATGAACATTGATGTAGTTAACTTCATCCCGGACAATATGGGCATCTTCAAGGGCATTGATCATCACAGACTTGGCGCCGATCCCCTCCGGATGAGGTGCCGTAATATGATAAGCGTCTGCGGACATGCCTCCACCGATCAGTTCTGAGTAGATGGTTGCTCCCCGATTTATGGCATGTTCATATTCTTCCAGGATCAAGGCGCCACTCCCTTCGCCTAAAACGAATCCATCTCTGTCCTTATCAAAAGGACGAGAAGCAGTTTCTGGAGAATCATTGCGCTCTGATAAGGCTTTCATGGAACTAAAACCTCCTAATCCAGCCTCTGTAACAGCTTGTTCTGATCCACCGGAAATGGCCAGGTCCATCTTTCCCAACCGGATGTAATTCATGGCATCAATCAACGCATTTGAAGCAGAAGCACAAGCTGAAACGGTTACGAAATTTGGCCCCCGGAAACCATATTTAATGGAAATTTGCCCGGCAGCGATATCGGCGATCATCTTTGGAATAAAGAATGGGTTGAATCGTGGGTTACGGTCTCCTTCGACATAATTCTCAACTTCTTTCTGAAAAGTATGAATTCCGCCGATACCCGATCCCCAGATAACGCCGGCCCTTGATCGATCAATTTTGTCCAGGTCAATTCCGGAGTCCTGAATGGCTTCCTCGGTAGCAACCAAAGCAAACTGAGTGAAGCCATCTAGTTTACGGGCATCTTTCCTTCCAAAGTATTCGTTTGGGTCGAAATTTTTTACCTCGCAGGCAAATTGAGTTTTAAATTTTTCAGGATTGAATTTGGTGATTCGGGCTGCACCACTTTTACCATGGATCAGGCCATCCCAATATTCAGCAACGGAGTTGCCTAGTGGGGTGATGGCACCAAGCCCTGTAACAACGACTCTTTTGAGTTCCAATGCCGGCTTGAGTTACTTAGCGTTTTCTTCAAGATAAGAGACGGCCTGTCCTACAGTGCCAATATTTTCAGCCTGGTCGTCTGGAATAGAAATGTTAAATTCTTTCTCAAACTCCATTATCAATTCAACCGTGTCAAGAGAATCAGCTCCCAGATCATTTGTGAAACTTGCCTCATTGGTCACTTCAGATTCTTCAACACCCAGTTTATCAATAATGATGCTTTTTACTTTTTGTGCAATTTCAGACATTTCATGTAATTGTTTGGTGAAAATTTTCTGCAAAGAAAGAAAGAAAGCAAGTAAAGTCAAACAATTCAATTAGGTTATTTTTTAGAACCTTTGAGATGGTTAACTGTAGAGATTCGTTGCTTATTTTGGGAAAGGACAATTACTTTGCAGATTGAATGCGCAAAAAGAAGTTAGTCGTTGAAGTTGACAATCAATCCTCAATATTTGGTTTGGTGTCGTCGCTTAGGGACTACAAACTTGCCTGGAAGATAAACCAAGTATTTAAGATTCATCTGGTGAAGATGCCACCTTTATGCTTTCAAATGCTTACAGGGGCGGATTTGCAGGTGATAAATTTTGAGTATCGTACTGAGTATTTCAAGATTATCCTAATTAAAAATCGTGGACTTGAAGATGAAGCACAGTACCTTATTCCGGAATTAACCCGGTTTGATTATTTTATGATGATCGACGGCGTTGATTTTTTTTTAAAAGAAAATCAGGTAAAAGAAAGGATAAAAGAACTGGAAGGAGTTGATTATGTTCATCTGGTAGATACTCAAAAACTTAAATCAAGAGATAATTTTATTTTCTAGTATGTCAAACATTGTTTTTAACCGCACAAAAATTATTGCTACGGTAGGTCCTGCTTCAAATACCAAAGAGACTCTGAAGGAGCTCATCCATGCTGGTGTTGATATTTTTCGGCTCAATTTTTCTCATGGGACACATGAGGCCCATCAGACCGTGATTGATCATGTACGATCGCTTAACCAGGAACTTGGAACAAATATCACTTTGCTACAAGACCTGCAAGGTCCTAAGATCAGGATCAATGAAGTTGCAGAAGGAACGGTTTTAACCAAAGGGAATGAACTGGTTTTAACCACCCAACCTATACAGGGGAGTGATAAAAAAGTTAGTACTTCCTATACCTTGCTACCCCATGATGTGAAAGCAGGTAATACGATCCTTATTGATGATGGCCGGATCGAGTTAAGGGTTAAATCGACTAATGAGACAGAAGTAGTAACCGAAGTTGTTCATGGGGGACCTATCTCTTCAAGAAAAGGCATGAACCTTCCACAAGCGAATGTGTCTGCTTCCTCGTTAACGGAGAAGGATAAAGAAGATCTTGACTTTGGATTGAAGAATGATATTGACTGGGTTGCCCTTTCCTTTGTTCGAACGGCGGAGGATATTAGCCAGCTAAGAAAACGAATTGAAGCAAGGGGGAAGGACACTAAAATTATTGCAAAAATTGAAAAACCCGAAGCGGTACGAAATATCAACAGGATTATTGATGAGACGGATGCAGTGATGGTAGCGCGAGGAGACCTTGGTGTGGAGATCTTCATGGAAGAAGTGCCGATGGTTCAGAAGCGAATCATATTTAAATGTAACAAAAAGGCCAAACCGGTGATTGTAGCTACCCAAATGCTGGAAAGCATGATCGAAAATCCAAGGCCTACACGAGCTGAAACGAGTGATGTAGCCAATTCTGTCGTAGATGGTGCAGATGCTGTTATGCTCTCGGCAGAGAGTGCTACCGGAAAATATCCAATTCTGGCTGTTAAAAGCATGGTACATACGATTACCTCCGTTGAAACCAACAATATACTCATCTATTATAAGTACAAAAAGCTTGACTCCAATTCCGATTTATTTTTAAATGATAGCTTGATTCAATCGGCGGTGAGACTTAGCGAAGAAACTAAAGCCAAAGCAATTGTAGGAATGACCCAATCAGGATTTACTGCCTGGCGTCTCTCTGCTCATCGACCCCAAAGCAACATTTTTATTTTTACCAGTAACAGACAGTTGCTTGCAAGAATCAACCTTATATGGGGGGTTAGAGGATTCTATTATGATGCCGCAGAATCAACGGATGCAACTATTGCTGATATAGAGAAAATTCTCAAAGAAGCCGGTCATTTAAACAGGGGGGATGTGTTTATCACAATGGCCAGTATGCCACTACATAAAAAACAACGTACCAATATGCTCAAAATCAATGTTGTTGACTAAAGCTCAATGATTTGGCGCTACCAAAATGGTTTTTTCCCTTTCAATTATGACCAGCCCTGCCGGGGCTCCTTTGGGCTTACGAACATATTTTTTGGGTGTATACTGAACTACTACCAACGACTCGCTTTTTCGTTTGGAATAATATGCTGCCAGGCCTGCCGCTCTCTCGATAACCTTCTTTGGAAATGACATGCCAGGTCTTTGTTTCAAAATCACATGAGAACCATGTCCGTCTTTGATATGGAAAAACAGGTCGTCTTTGTGGGCCATACTAAAAGTAAGTTTATCATTTTGCCTGGCATTTTTCCCAATCATTATAACGAACCCATCCTGAATCTCTTCCAGGTACCCCTTTTTCAATGATGTTTGGGTTTTCTCCTGCGAAATATTCCATTTTTTGAGTTCCTGCAATGATTGAGCATGCTCAATTTGTTCCATTTGCAGGTCCAGATCATTCAGTTTTTTCCTGGCAGATAATATTTTTTCATTTAATATGGACTCTTCCATAGCTAGCTTTTTCCCTTTTCGGTAGTATCGTTCAGCATTTTTTTGTGGTGATATAGAAGATTTTAATGGAATGAGAACGGGGTTTTCAGAATAAAAGTCTTGCAATTCAACTTTGTTGGAATGTGGATCAATTTTGGATAGGTTGGCCATGATCAAATCGCCCAACTGGCTGTATGGAAGATTCTGTTTCAAGGTATTAAGTCGCCGCTCGGACGATTGTAACCAGGATAAAACACGGCTCCGATCTTTCGTTATTTTTTTTCGAACCTTTGTTTTTAATTGATTGATGGCTAGCTCTTTAACATATAATTTGTAAAATCTGTTGATGGCCGTAATGGGATGATCAAATTCTTCAATAATACCGCCAAAAGGATAGAGAGAAAAATAAAATTCTCCATTATCTTCACAGATATAGAACCGCTTTTCCGTAAGAAGTGTTAGAAATTGCTGTAAATGAGCCCACAAGTCTTGTTTGGGGTTATTATCAAGACGTTGATGAAGTTGTGTTATCATTCTTGTGCTAAACGTTGGGTGTAATATCTTAATATTTCCTTCATTGTCATTGAATGCCTGTTGAGATTGATCAATTTTTCTATCGAGCGCTTGTGGATCAAGAGTTGAATCATGCTTCCTGCGATTTATAAACATGGAGTCAAAAGCACCTTTATGGAATAAGATAATATTGGCCCTTTGAGCAAACATTTTGAACACAAGTTGATACCGGCCTTCGAAGTAAATACTAAATGCGCGCTCATTCTCATGCAAGACAATTGAAAGGACGCGTAGAGCTAATAGTGGCTTGAAAAGATTAGCTACATTACGTTTTGCTTTTTTAAAGTCAGATGGAAAATAAAGACAAGTGAATGTCTGATCAAGATGGGCAATTATCCAATTCAGTTTACCTACCCGGGATTCAAATGATAGAATAAGCTCATTCTTATTTTGACTTAGGCATCCAATACATAAACTATCTGTGAGCTTGTTGTTTAAAGCAGGAACCAGATATTTAAAAAAGTAGTAGTTGTTATGCACCGCTTTGAACGGTTAATCCATCATAGGCAAGCGAAACATTATCGGGCAGGGATTCCTCTACCTCTTGTGCAAGGCCCAGGTAATGACTAATGTGCGTCAGGTAGGCTTGTCTTGGCTGTACCTGTTCGATGAGTGCCAGGGCCTCATCCAGCGTAAAATGAGAAATATGTGGAGTTTTTTGAAGCGCATTCAGAACAAGTATATCTGCATTTTCAAGTTTAGTCATTTCTTTCTCACTTATTTGTTTCGCATCTGTGATGTATACAAAATCATTTAAGCGAAATCCGAACACAGGGAGTTTATAGTGTAGGACTTCCACCGGTATGATCTCCTGTCCATTGATGGAAAACGGCTGATTCGATATTTCTTCTAAAGCAACAGAAGGAACTCCGGGATACTTTTGCTCTCCGAAAATATATTCATATTCACTTCGAAGCTGACATAAAACAGATGAGCGACCATACACCGGCATATCTTTTTTCTGTTTGAAATTGAACGATCGAACTTCATCCAATCCCGCAGTATGATCTTTATGTTCATGAGTCAATAAAATGGCGTCCAGGTGGTTGATTCCTTCACGTAGTACCTGTTGCCGGAAGTCCGGACCAATATCAATAATCAGACTCAATCCTTGAGTTTGAATATGGATTGAACTACGGGTACGTTTATTTTTAAAGTCAAGGGACCGACATACCGGGCAGTCACATGCTATAACGGGCACTCCCTGTGATGTCCCTGTGCCGAGAAAAGTTATTTTCACAAGTGCATTTCCGTTTGACCCAGTTCGAAGAACAAGGATTTATTTTTCTCACTAAGTTGTTCAGCTTCCAGATCAATGGACTGGATAATTTCGATTAAGCAATTTATCTTACCTTCCAGAGTAAAGTATTTGTTGATAATAGCAATTTTACGATCGTTCAGAATACAGTAACCTGACTTGAAACTGCCTTTTTCATACCTTAGATGATAGGGTGATTCGGCCATAAGATCTTCAAGCTTATTCAAGAATCGTTTAGTGTATTTTATAGCCATTATCCCTGATTGGTATAATTTTTTACGGCATGTACCAGCACATCAAAATCAAGGGGCTTTTGAAGATATTCATTGATACCTGCCCGTTTAAAATCCTCTTTCGAATAATTGGGTGCGTTACCGGTGATTGCAAAAATTGGAGTACCGGATTTTGTTTCATCTTCCAGAGACCGGATTCTTTTTGTGCATTCAATTCCATTTAATTTTGGCATGTTAATATCCATAAGGATAAGGTCATAATGTTTGTCCCTTAGTTTATCCAAAACCTCCTGTCCGTTCTTTGCAGTATCAATCTCATATAATTCTTGCTCAAGAATTTTTTTAGTAAGATTCAGGATCACAGAGCTATCTTCGGCAATCAAAATTTTATTAGACATGGCAGAACTAAGCTAGCTTATAATATTAGTAAAATTCTCTTGAAACTGGACAAATCTATTAAATAACTCCTCAAAATCTTCCTCCAGGGAGTTTAGATTCTTCTTTTTAAGCATAGATTCAATCGAAATTGCCTGAGCAGCCATCCTATTGATGCCCAAGGTCCCGGATGTACCTTTTAAAGTGTGCATATGTTTTTGTATAACAATGTAATCTTCCTTTATCAGGGCTTCCCGACATGCTTGTAAAATGATGGCTGTTTCTTCCTGAAATTCTTTTAAAGCATTATTGACTACATCAGTTCCACCATACTTTTTCAATTGTTCCAGAACATTTTTATCCACAATTTCATCGATTTTAATAGTAGGTTGAGAAATAGATTTTTCAGCAGGCAGGTCCATGTACCTGGCAACCATTTCCAGCAGATGGTTTGCTCGAACCGGTTTTGCCAGGTAATCATCCAATCCCTGATCTTCGAAATTCTTCTTGTCTTTTTCCTCTGAATAAGCCGTCATGGCCACAATTGTTGGCGCAGGTTTCCCATTGGCTTTTATTTTCCTGGTGGCTTCTATTCCATCTAATTCTGGCATCTGAATATCCATAAATATGAGGTCATACTTTTTCCTTTTGGCTTTAAATACAGCTTCGAGTCCATCTGATGCCAGGTCGACCCGGCAACCTGCTTTTTTAAGGATTTCTCCGGCAACATCCCGATTTACCAGGTTATCGTCAACGACAAGTATCTTTGGATTGGCATGCTGAAAAAGACCTGTACTTAATTGGGTTGATGGATGCTTTGTAAGAGAGGGTTGTAAAGGACCTTTCTCCTCCTTAATGGCCTTGAAGGTAAAAGAAAAGGTGCTTCCAAAACCTGGATTGGATGCCACAGCAATATCCCCACCCATCATTTGCACCAATTCCTTGGATATGGCCAGTCCGAGACCTGTACCAGTGTGCGCACGAGTCGTTGAGTTGTCCAATTGAGTAAAATTGGTAAAGAGTTTACCTTGGTCTTCTTTACTAATGCCAATGCCGCTATCTCGCACATCGATTTTTACCTTCATGGAATCACCTTTTTTATTCTTAACATACACACCAACATCGATGGCACCTCCCCGGTTCGTAAATTTGATCGCATTGGACATGAGGTTGGAGAGGACCTGCATGATCCTCATCTCGTCAGCAATGATGAATTCCGGAAGGTTTTTGTCAATATGTGTATTTAATTTGACCATGCTGGTTGATGCCTTGGGAGAGAACAGGTCTATTACTTTTTTTAGTGTGTTTTTCAAAGAGAAAACCTGTGTTTTCAGACCTAGTTTTCCAGCCTCAATTTTTGAGATGTCCAGTATTTCATTAAGAATATGTAACAATGTCTCAGATGAATTTCTAATCGTATTCATATACGATTGCTGCTCCACATCAAGAGGTGTGTTCATAAGGAGGTCAATCATACCTATCACGCCATTCATGGGGGTTCTGATTTCATGACTCATGTTGGCCAGAAATTGCTCCTTAACAAGAAGAGACTGCTCAGCTTCATCCTTTGCTTTCCTTAATTCCCTGTTGATAGCGCTTAAATGGGATACATCTCGAACCACAGCTTCAAATGCAAGGGGTTCATCTTTGTCAAGCATCAATCGAATATTGCAAAGACACTCTACGGATCGTCCGTCTTTGGTGTGTACAAGGGCATTAATGTTCTGTATTTTCCTGGTGTTTTGTAATCTAGGAAGCAACTCAGATAGTTCCTCTTCCAGGCTCACCAGCGTTGTAAACGGCTTAGTATCTACTTCTTTTTGAGTATATCCTGTCAAGTCAAGAACAGAAGGACTTACCAAAACCACCTTCCCATCCATGGTACACTGGTAATATACGTCTTGAAAAGATTCGAAAATAGTTCTGAACTTTTCTTCGCTGTCTTTGATTGCCTGTTGAGCTAACTTATTTTCAGAAATGTCATGAGCCAGCCCAGATACCTCTTCAATTTGGTTGCCGTCTAGCACAATTGGATTTAAGAAGATCTCTTTCCAAACGTCATTTCCCTGAACATCTTTTAATTTGATCTCAAAATGGAGCTGTTTACCTTCAAACGCACTGTCGTATTGTTTTTGCCAGAAGGAATCAAAAGGGAGCGTATTGTTGTCAGAACCTTCCTGGGGGATGGAAGATGTGTCGTAAATGCTGAAAATGGCATCAAAATAATTTTTATTGAAAGAGGTTAGTTCCATCGACCTGTTGACAGTCCATATGAGGTGAGAGCTACTCTCAAAAAGAGCATTTAGTCTTGCGGTCTGCCCTTTGAGCTCCTCTTGCGTCACTAACATATCTATAGATAGGGCAATTTGAGAAGAGGCGAAGTCGAGCAATCTCAAATCGCGCTGGCTAAACTTCGATTTGTTTTTATAAGACTGCACTGAGATGATCCCAATTGTTCTTTTTGCGGTTTTTAGTGGTACACCAAGCCAAACTTGTGGTAGCTGTCCATTTAACACAACCGTACCTTCGTCGATCAATTGACGGATCTCTGATTTATGTAATAATATTGGTTGGCCATACCGTGCTGTATATTCGGTAAGGCCTTTACCAGCTTCACGTTCATTAGCTCCGCGAATATTTTTATCCACTTCCTGCACAAAAGGAAATGAAACCATACGGTCGTTCTTGTCCGGGTCAAACAGGGCAATGAAGAAGTTCTCGCTGTCGATTATCCTATTGATCTCCTTATAAATATTTTGGGCAAGTTCATCCAGGTTTTGGCTCTGTATAGTGTGATGAGCTATGGCATAATACAGGTTTCTTGCCTGCTCAGTCCTGATTTGCTCAGAGATATCCTTTAATATCAAGTGATAGTCAAGGATTTTTTCTTCCTGGCAGCGACAGGCAGCTGTAATCGAGAAAAATATCTCCCTTCCCGATTTTTGGTGTGTCAGGACAGTACTGAAGACCGTTTGATTAAATTCTACTGTTAATGACTCTAGCATTTTCAGGGTTTGGCTCGCCGCTTTAGGATTAAGTACCGCTGTCAGTGGGATGCCCCTTGATGGTACTTTGCCGAATCCCAACTTTTCTGCCCATGTTTTGTTTCCAGATACGATATCATAATTTGAGTTAACAATAATTATGGCATCTTCGGCGTCTTCCAGGTATTCAAATACCATATTTTCTTGATGATCGTTATGATCCTCAATCAGGTGTTCATTTGTAATAACGTTACCTACTAATAAAAATTTGTTATTTTTAATTGATGAATCTGCCTTTATCACAGTTAAGCTAATGTGCAGTGGTTTACCGTTTTTTAGCTTTAAGCATAGGTCAAAGGGTTCGTGCCTGTTTTCTTCATTGATGATAACCTTTATCTCGCTCCAGGAATCAATCCCTAAATTCTCTTCAGTACACAAATAGTCCTCCAATCTTTTTCCGAGTACCTCTGATTCCTTCCATCCGGTAGCAGCAGTGAAGGCTTTTGTTATTCCCGAAATCTCACCCTTAATGTTAAGCTGGACTACGATCATCTGATCATACGCCTTCTCATTAGAAGGTATTTGCGTCAATTCTCGATTTCGTTTTGGCATGACAGCGATTGGCGGATGCCAGGTATGATTTGGTCTATAAAGGTAGCCATTTTGTATGGTAATTGTAATTTTACCAATTGAGATTTGGAAAAGAAAACCTTAATTGTCATAGTAGGTCCTACCGCCGTAGGGAAAACAAGGACCAGTATTTGGCTTGCACACTTGCTAGGTTGTCCTATGATTAATGCAGACTCCAGGCAGGTGTTTAAGGAAATGAAGATTGGAACTGCACGTCCGGGCCCTGATGAGGTCCAGGGTGTGGAGCACTATTTTCTAGGGGACAGAAGTGTTGAGGAGGAATTTAGTGCAGGACATTTTGAACGGGAGGGTCTAAAACTCCTTGAACGAATTTTTTCTACGCATTCTAATATTATTCTATCCGGAGGGTCTGGGCTATACGTAGATGCGCTTTGTTTTGGGTTTGATAAACTACCCAAAGTGCCTCAGAGCCTACGGGACAACCTAAACCAAAAATATAAACGAGTTGGGATAATTCCATTGCTTGAAGAATTAAAAAAGCTGGATCCCGTTTACTATTTGGAGGTAAATAAGCAAAACCCGCAACGGGTTATTCGTAGTCTTGAAGTTTGTCTTCATGCAGGAATTCCGTTTTCTTCCTTCAGAAAGAACAAGAAACAGAAACGGGAGTTTGATCTGTTATTCGTTGGTCTTGAGCTACCCCGCTCCGAATTGTACAACAACATTGATGAAAGAGTTGAATCCATGCTTAAAGAAGGGTTGGTCGGAGAGGTTAGAAAACTTATTAAGTATAAGGAACTCAATGCCTTAAAAACGGTAGGCTATAGTGAGGTTTTTTCTTTCTTAGCAGGGGAGATAAGTGAAGAAGAAATGGTCAATAAAATTAAGCAGAATACTCGAAGGTACGCCAAGCGCCAAATGACGTGGTTTAAAAAGAATGACTTAATCCGATGGTTTCATCCGGATGAACTGAAAGAGATTGAAGATTGGATAAAAAGCAACTTACAAACTTAAAATTTTCATTGCCCGCATTAAATCCGGATTTAATGGTTTGGATTTGGCAATGGCATCATTAAGAGAAGTGAACACTAGTTTATCATTGATGACCCCCACCATTTCATTGGCATGTCCGTCAATAAGTCCTTCAACAGCACCAAGACCCAGGCGACTAGCCAATGTTCGGTCTATGCTGGATGGCGGTCCACCTCGCTGGATATGGCCCAGGACAGTGACCCGAATGTCTTTGTTTTTTATTGTATTGCTCACGGCATTTGCAAGCTCTACTGCGTAGCCTTCTTCATCTTTTTCAGCTACCACAACAATTGAAAACGATTTGTCACGGCGTATTCCATCGCGCAAATGATCGATGATATCCTGTGTTGAAGACTCTTTTTCAGGTAGGATGACGCTTTCTGCACCTCCTCCAATGGCTGACTGTATGGCGATATAACCTGAATCCCTTCCCATCACTTCGATAAAAAAAATTCTTCCATGAGAGTCGGCAGTATCCCTGATCTTGTCGATAGCATCCAGGGCAGTATTGATAGCTGTGTCGTATCCAATGGTCCTGTCAGTTCCAAAAATATCATTATCTATGGTTCCAGGCACTCCTATAATTGGAATACTAAATTCATCTGCAAAAGCTCTGGCGCCTTCAAAAGACCCATCTCCTCCAATAGTGATAATGCCCCTTATATCCCGGGCCTTGACATTCTCATACGCTTGCCGACGGCCTTCCTTTGTTTTAAAGGCTTCGCAGCGGGCAGATTTTAATATAGTACCGCCTCGCTGAAGTATATTGCTCACTGAAAATGAGTTCATCTTGAACATGTCATCTTCAATCATTCCCTGATAACCACGGTTGACACCCAGGACTTCTACTTCATAATATATTGCTCCTCTCACAACGGCCCTGATACATGCATTCATGCCAGGTGCATCACCTCCGGAGGTTAGTACAGCTATTCGTTTCATATTGATGTTGTGAATAAGCCTGCAAAATTAGACGAAAAATGAAATCCAAAAAAAAATTTCGATTTATACGAAGTTATATTTGCTCTCGAATTCAATTCAATTTTTTTGAAACAAGGTTATCCATACATTCAATATATAAGATGAAGCGTGTGCTCATCATAACTTACTATTGGCCTCCCAGTGGAGGGGGAGGTGTTCAGAGGTGGTTGAAATTCGTTAAATACCTACCTGAAACGGGGTGGAAACCTATCGTGTTTACACCCAAAGACCCTGACTTTGAAATTATAGATCATTCTTTGCTCGTAGATATAAATGATTCTGTAGAGGTGATTAAAAGACCTATTTGGGAGCCTTTCTCTATCTACCGAAAGCTGATGGGGAAGAAGGCTGTAAGGAAACAAGGAGTGGTGAATGCATCGAAAGGTTCATTAATTTCAAAGTTGGCGATTTGGATCAGGGGGAACCTTCTTGTCCCGGATCCAAGGGTTTTTTGGGTTCGACCTTCTGTCAATTTCCTGAGTAGATATTTGAAACATAATAAACCTGACGTATTGATAACAACCGGTCCTCCACACAGTATGCATCTTATTGGTCTAGAACTAAAGCGCAGACTTGGCGTGAAATGGGTGGCAGATTTTCGAGACCCCTGGAGTGAGTGGGATTTACTTCCCCTCTTACATGTTAAGAAAAGGGCTATGCAAGCTCATCGGAAACTGGAGAAACAAGTGCTAAATAGAGCAGATCTGATTCTTACAGTAAGCCCCAGGCTTGCCAAAAGCCTTGTAAAGATTGGTGCTACAAACACGAAAGTAGTGATGAATGGGTTTGATTCTTCAGACTTCAGTTCAGAGGGGATCATCCCGGACAAGTTCAGGATGGTTCATACGGGTCTTTTGAACAAAGGCAGGAATCCGGTAATCCTATGGGAACTACTAGACAGTTTGTGTGAATCAATACCTGGATTTGCTCAGGATTTTGAGTTAATTCTGGCTGGGACCCTTGAAGAAGAGGTAACCCACACGATACAGTCGTTAGATCATCTAAAGGATCGCTGTGTGATTAAAGAGTATGTTAGCCATGAACAGTTGCCCTCCATGTATGCCTCCTCACCCATCCTTCTTTTATTGATAAATAAGACCGACAATGCCCGCTGGATTTTACCAGGAAAACTATTTGAGTATCTGGCTGCAGGCAACGCTATTCTTGCCCTGGGACCGTCTCCTGGAGATGTTGAAGATGTACTCAGAGATACCGGAGCCGGGGCAGTCTTTAATTATGAAAGCAGGGAAAAGATTAAGCATTGGATCCTGGAAAGATACCAATCATTTAAGGAAGGAGAAACTCGCTTTAAAGGAAACAATTTAGCAAAGTATAGCAGGAAAGTACTGACAAAATCACTTGCCACTTGTCTTGATGAACTTTAGTGATGTTATTTGCCATTCACAAGTCTCAAGGTAAATGATGAAATTTGGAATTATAGGATGTGGACACATTGGGAAACGCCATGCGGCTGTTCTTGATGCGAATGATCAAGCGAAGCTAGTGGCTTTATGTGATGTCAAAATTGAAGAAGCCGAAGGATTGGCTGATATGTATGGATTGGAGCAGGTTTATAAAGATCACACGGAGGTATTCGGTTTAGATTTAGATGTAGTGATCATTTGTACCCCTCATTACTTGCACAAGGAGATGACAATCCAGTTTCTTGAACATGGCAAGCATGTAATCGTGGAAAAGCCCATGGCTCTTACAGGCCAGGATGCTCGCCAAATGACCACGAGAGCAAAAGAGTTGGGGTTAAAACTTTATGTTGTTAAGCAAAATAGATTTAATGTACCAATCATTGTGGCTGATGAGGCCATTCAAAAAGAGCGGCTAGGTAAAATCTATTTGGTGCAGTGCAATGTCTTATGGAATCGCCACCAGGATTATTACAGGCAGTCAGATTGGAGAGGGTGTAAAGAAAAAGAAGGAGGGGCGCTTTTTACTCAGGCGAGTCATTTTATTGACATACTCGTGTGGTGGTTCGGTGACGTAATCAATGCAAAAACTATCGTTAATACCCAACATCATGATATTGAAATAGAAGATGCAGGGCTAGCCGTGGTTGAGTTTGATACTGGGGTGATGGGGTCACTTTCATGGACAACCAATGTGTACAATAAAAACTATGAGGGGAGCATCACGATTATAGGGGAAAAGGGTACCATCAAGATAGGAGGGGCATACCTGAACAGGATTGAAAGCTGGGATGTGCAGTCGTTTCCGTTACCCGATGATATAACTTTCAGCGATCAGCCGAACAATTATGGAAAATATCAGGGGTCGAGTTCAAATCACCATCGTGTTTTGGAAGAAGTGATCAAAGACCTTTCTGGTCAAAAAAGTAATATTGTGGAAGGAAAAGAAGGAGAACGATCCATCCTTGCAATCGAAACGATTTATCATTCCATATGACCCGGGCACGATTACTAGAGGCGAAAATCAGAGATGTACAATTTGGTGTTGATGTGACGGTGGTCCGCCCTGTCAATTTGTACGAATGCAGCATTGGTGATGAATCTTTCATAGGACCTTTTGTAGAAATTCAGCGTGGGGTCAGGGTTGGAGCCCGGTGTAAGATCCAATCTCACAGCTTCATTTGCTCACTGGTGACCATTGGAGATTATTGTTTTATTGGGCATGGGGTAACCTTCATAAACGATAAATTTTCAAGTGGCGGGCCGGCAGGCGGAGATGAAACCCAATGGATTCCAACCTCCATTGGAAACCACGTATCTATCGGATCGAATGCTACTATTTTACCTGTGAAAATCTGTGACGATGTAGTCATTGGTGCCGGTGCTGTTGTTACTCAAGATATTCTAGCTTCGGGAACATATGCCGGAAATCCTGTAAAACTGATTAATTAAAAAATGGATGTACCTTTTGTCGACCTTCGAGCTCAATATAGAGCTATTTATCAGGACATAAACGAGGTTTTCAATCGGGTTTTGAAAGATGCCCGATTTATAGGCGGTCCGATCATCTCTGAATTTGAAGAGGCTTTTTCCCAATTTGCAGGTGTCGATCATACCATTACCTGCGCCAATGGTACCGATGCGTTGGAGATCGCCCTGGAAGCATTGAAGATCGGACAGGGAGATGAAGTGATTGTTCCTTCCTATTCATGGAAATCAACTGCTTCGGCGGTGGTGAGGGTGGGAGCTCATCCTGTATTCGTTGATGTTGATCCAGACTATTATTCGATTGATCCAAATTTGCTTGAGGCAAAGATATCTCGTCATACCAAAGCTATCATCCCGGTCCATTTTTACGGGCTACCGGCCAACATGCCTGAGATCATGACCTTGGCAAGAAAGCATGGTTTGATGGTCATTGAAGATTGTGCCCAAGCCCACGGCGCAGCCATCAATGAACAGGCCATAGGTACGTTTGGAGACCTAGGGACGTTTAGTTTCTTTCCTTCAAAAAACCTGGGGGCCTACGGTGACGCAGGAGCGCTTGTGACGAATGATCATTCGCTGGCAGAGCGTATTCGCATTATTTCAAGGTTAGGACAAAAAGAAAAACATCATCATGTAGAGATTGGACGCAACAGCAGAATGGATGTGCTTCAGGCTGCCATACTCTCAGCCAAGCTTCCTCACTTAAAAGAATGGATTGCCCGACGCAGATTTGTTGCCAGAAGTTACCGCCTGGCCTTTGCTGATGATGATATCAAAATGCAACGAATTCCTGATAATTTCCGTCATGTTTATCATCTTTTTGTTATCCAGGTGAACAAGAGAGACCAACTGAAGGAATACCTGGCCGATCGGGGGGTTACCACCCAGATCCACTATCCGCAACCTCTTACTATGCTCAAACCATTTCATACAGATGGAAAATATCCTGTTGCTGAAGAAATGTCGAAGCGAATATTGTCTCTCCCTGTTTACCCTGAACTAACTGATGATCAAATTCAGTATGTAATCCGGAATGTCAAGACATTTTTTAAAACAAAAAAATAAGTTTTAACCCGCATTATTCATGACACTTTCAAGAATAACGATTTAAAATGGTTGATAACTATTGATTATTAATTACTTATGAAAGGGTTAACCCTGCATATTGCCTAATATTGAACACCCATATT
>Ga0114931_10000447_pt1 | contig 49453 bp, 31 predicted proteins | sample 2SBtaG_FD_89579 | JGI IMG/M metagenome (GOLD analysis project Ga0114931, IMG submission 89579) | Deep subsurface microbial communities from Kolumbo volcano to uncover new lineages of life (NeLLi) - 2SBTROV14_V59a metaG | ecosystem: Environmental > Aquatic > Marine > Volcanic | place: Kolumbo... | reverse complement strand
GCCTTGTCCCCACGCAACGTACGTTGCGTGGGGTCCCCGTTCGTTCCTTCGCTGAGCAGCGTAAGCCCGGGGCACCCGCGCCCGCAGGGCGTGGGTCGCGCGGCCCACTGTAATACTCGGACAAGCTCCTGGCGCGGCCGAGAGGTTCAGAACGTGGATGCGCTGCGTAACCGGATCGAACACGATCCAGTCCTCTCCCACCCGGCGGAAGACCACATCATCGCGGACGCGAGGGTGGCGGTGCGGCGCGGTGTCGCGCTCGGAGGGTCGGTCCATGATCCGAAGATCCCCGTGCCGGGCGGAGGGTGCAAGCCCCGGGGCCGCTTGAACCGCGAGCCCCGGCGAGTGAAGTTGAAAGGATCGATCCCCGCAGCCCCGGAGGCCATGAACGGACCCCCCGAACCGTTGCCGCCCCGAAAAGACGGTCCCGCCCCTGCCGAGGGCTCCGCGCACGACCTCGTGTCTCCGGACCCGCCGGCTCCGGCGCGAATCCCGGCTTCCGGCCATGTGAACCGACCGATTCCCGTGCGCGAGGGGCTCGCGGCGGAACCCTCTTCTCCTGCCACGACGGAGGACGATGACGTGGCGGAGTGCGCGTTGAGCGTCGACGGCGAGACGTGGAGCGTCCGGGTCGAGGGTTGGGGAATGGCAGGGCGCGGCGCATGCCCCGCAGCCCTCATGCTGCTGCGCTTCTACCGCGGGACTGAGGATCGTCCTTCCAGGGAGGCGCTTGTTCCGGACCACGAACTTTCGTCGCTGGCGGCGGAGCAGCTCGCGGCTGCTTTCGCGGCGTCCCGTCCGGTACCGATCGAGCCCGGAGGTGGGCGGAGCCGGAGCGCCTCTCGAGGTTCGCGCGGCGGACGCAGCCGCTGAGGGGCGGGCCCCGGCGCACCCTGTGGTGTAACCATGGGTGTAACAATCACGACGCCGGGAGCGTCGTACCAGACAGGACGGCCATGTGTAGGGTGGGCTGCGAGGCCGGCTCGGGCTGTGCCTGGAGAAGACGAGCCGTGTGCCGGAGAGGGATCCGCACCCGGCCACCCGTTCAACACGGTGCATCCGTCCAGTGTCCATGAAGACGTCCGAACCGACTGACGACGCCGAGCTGGTCCGCAGAACGTTGGAAGGCGAGGAGTCGGCTTTCGGTGCGCTTGTCAGGCGGTATCAGCGTGCGGCATACGCCGTGGCCGTGTCCGTTACCGGACGGCACGAGGATGCCGAGGACGCGGCGCAGGAAGCGTTCCTGGTGGCGCTCAAACGCCTCGAGGAGTGTCGCGCGCCGGACCGGTTCGGTGGATGGTTGATGACCATCGTCCGGAACCGGGCCAGGAATCTGGTGCGGCGGGAGAATCTGCGGGATATGGACCCGATGCCGCTGGGCGCCAGGTCCACGACGAGGCCGCCGGACCGGAGCACGGAGGACGCGGAGATGCGTGCGCTCCTGGAGCGCGCGCTGGCTGAGTTACCCGAAGTACAGAGAGAGATCGTCCTGCTTCACGATATGGAGGGGTGGAAACACCGTGAGATCGCCGAGCGCCTGGGGTTGCCCGCGGGCACCGTGCGATCGCATCTCCACTTCGCGAGGAAGGCTCTGAGGAAGGTGCTGGAGCCCATGCGGGACCCCTCCGCCGGGAGAAAGGCACGATGACACGAAGCTGGCCGGAGGGAATCGGATCCGGAAGCCCTGCGGAGGAACCGGAGATCGACGCACACGTGGTGGAAGCGCTGAGGGCCCTGGACCCCTGCTCGGCGGACGAGGGGTACTGGAGCCGCTTCCGGGCAGCGGTGCTGCGTCGGGCCGCGCCGGAGCTGGCTCGTCGCCGGCTGGCCGCGCGGGTCACCGTCGCGGAGGTGCTCGCGTCGTGGGCGCGCACGGTGGTGCCCACGGCGCTGCTGGCCGCCGCGATCGCCGGAGTCGTGCTGATGAAGGCCAGGGAGGCTCCGGCTCCCCGCCCGGTGGATGTGGAGGAGATGCTCGTGGCGGGGATGGAGGGGTCCTCGATTCCGGCGACGCTCGGCGGTGAGGGCACGGACGCCGGCGCGGTCACCTTTGCCATGGGAACCTTCTGATGGAACGCGGATCGCGCACACGACTGACGACGCTGCTCGTGCTCGTCGTCGTCTTCGCCGCAGGGGTGCTTCTGGGCCTCGCGTGGCGTGGCACCGCCCCGGGTGCGGCGGCCGGGAACGAGGCCGTGGCGGGTGCGGCGCCCGAGACGACCGGCGACTCCACCCGCACGCCCATGTACGAGCAGGTCGGGCCGACCCCGGAGCAGAAGATCCTCATCGACTCGATCGTACGGAATCACAGAGAGGCGATGAAGCAGCTTCACGCCGAGTTCCGCGCGGCGTACGAGCCGCGCTACCGTGCGCTGATCGAATCCACGCGTGAGGCCATCAAGGGCGTGCTCACGCCCGAGCAGGCGGCTGCCTACGACTCTCTTCTGGCGGCGTGGGACAGGAAACGGGCGGAACGGGAATCCAAGAGAGGCGGAAACTAGAACCCCATGAATGTACTGGTGCGGGCGATTGCGGCCCGGAGGGGAGCGTGGCTCCTCCTGGGCATGGTAACGCTTGTTCCGCGGACGGTCCGCGGACAGGAGGCGGTGACGCTGGAAGACGCCATCAAGAGGGCGCTCGTGCGAAGCCCGCAGATGGCGCAACAGGAACAGGCGGTGGGCAATGCCGAGACGTCACGGAGGCAAGCGTGGGGAGCCTTCCTTCCCAACGTAAGCGTAGGGTCCGCCGCGTCGCTCAGGAGCCAGATGCGCTTCGACCCCACCACGGAGCGCGTCGTCAACGGCAGCGCGGACAGCTACAGCGCGAGCATGTCAGCCTCATACCCGGTGTTCCAGGGCGGGCGGCGCTTCGCGGAGTTGAGCCGCTCGGCGGCGGATCTGAGCGCGGCCAGGGCAAGGCGTGAGGATCAGCGCTTCCAGGTCATCCTGCAGACGAAGAACCTGTTCTTCGCGGCGCTTCGCCAGATGGATCTGCTCGAGGTGGCGCGGCGCAGGGTGGAGCAGGCGCAGGAAAGCCTCGACATGGTGCGGGCCCAGGCGCGGGTAGGCGCCGCGACCGTGTCGGACTCACTTCGCGCGCGGCTGGAGTTGGTCAACGCCCGGCAGGCCGTGCTGCAGGCCGAGACGAACGCCCGCGCGGCGCGCTTCTCACTGGGCCGCCAGATCGGTGAAGGCAGACCGGTGGAGCCTGCACGGCCCGAGCACCTCGAGCCGTCGCCGCTGGGCCTGAGCGACGAGGAGATCATGGCCCTCGCGGAGCAGCAATCTCCCATGGTCACGGCTGCGGAGGCGTCGGCCCGCGCGGCTGGGGCCGGCGTCAGCTCCGCGAAGACGGCCTACCTGCCCTCGTTCACGTTCTCCACGGGGTACGACTGGGCCAACCAGCGGGCCTCCTTCAGCAACGGTACCACGAGCTGGAGTCTCAGCCTGAGGGCCAGCTATCCGGTGTTCAACGGATTCCAGCGGGAATCCAACATCGAGCGAGCCCGCTTCACCGAGCGGCTGGCGCGCCTGCAGGAAGACGACGCGCGGCTGGCGGCTCGCGAGCAGGCCGACGCTGCGCTGCAGACGCTGCGCACGGCAGAACGGGCCATCGAGATCGCCGGTGAGGCTCAGCGCGTGGCGGAGGAGGATCTCAGAGTCGTGCGCGAGCGGTACCGGGTAGGAGTGGCCACGATCCTTGACCTGGTCACGAGCCAGGTGGCGCTGGATCAGGCGAGGACCGACGTGGTCACGGCCCGTTACGACTATGTGCTGGCCCGGGCGCAGCTCGAGGCCATTCTGGGGAGGGAACTGTGAACGACCTCATCATCCGCACGGACGGGTTGAAGAAGGATTACGTGTTGGGTTCGGAGACGGTACACGCGGTACGGGGCGTGGACCTCGAGATCCGAAGGGGAGAGTTCGTGGCCATGATGGGGCCCTCGGGCAGCGGCAAGTCCACGTTCATGAACATGATCGGTTGTCTGGACACGCCCACCGCGGGCAGGTACTGGCTCAACGGCCAGCTCGTGAGCGAGCTGTCGGACGACGAGCTGGCACGGGTCCGCAACCGCGAGATCGGGTTCGTGTTCCAGACGTTCAATCTGTTGCCCCGAGCGACGGCGCTGCACAACGTGGAGCTCCCGCTGATCTATGCCGGGTTGGGGGCGAAGGAACGGCGGCGACGGGCGGCGGATAAGCTGGCGATGGTGGGGCTGGCCGACCGCATGGACCACAAGCCTCCCGAGATGTCGGGAGGCCAGCGACAGCGTGTGGCCGTGGCCCGCGCGCTGGTCAACGATCCGGCGCTCCTGCTCGCCGACGAGCCCACGGGGAACCTGGACTCGGTCACGAGCGAGGAGATCATGACGGTCCTGGCGGAGCTCAATCGTGGCGGACAAACGATTCTGCTGGTGACGCACGAGCGCGACATCGCCGCGTACGCCAAGCGCCAGGTCCATCTGCGGGACGGCCTGGTGGAGAAAGATTTTGAGAATTCACACGCGGAGATCACCGCATGAAAGCGTCAGCCATGAGGATGGGCGTGCTGCTCGTGCTCGGACTCGCCACGACCGCCTGCCGAACAGGTGAGGCGGCCGAAGACGGCCCGAAGCTCGAGACGGCCGAGGTCACCCGGGGCGACCTTACGATTTCGGTCGAGGCCACGGGTACCGTGGAGCCCGTCCGTTCTGTAGAGGTGAAATCGAAGGCTTCCGGTGAGATCCTGAAGCTGCACGTCGACATCGGCGACAAGGTCAGGCCTGGAACGCTCCTCGCCGAGGTGGATCCCAGGGATGTGCGCAACCGCTACAATCAGGCCGACGCGGACCTGGTCGTCGCGCGTGCGCGCGTCGATATCAGCAAAGCCCAGCTCGACCGCTCTCAGGAGCTGCTCAAGTCGGGCGTCATCACGCAGCAGGAGTACGACAACGCCCGTCTCGATTACGCGAACGCGAAGGCCACGTTGGTCAAGGCGGAGACGAACTTCAATCTGGCGAAGCTCCAGCTCTCAGACGTGACGATCCGGGCCCCGATGGCGGGTACGATCCTCTCGAAGAACGTTGAGGAAGGTCAGGTCATCCAGTCCGCGTCGCAGAACGTGTCGGGCGGTACGACACTGTTCGTGATGGCCAACCTGGATCAGATGCGCGTTCGCACGATGGTCGACGAGACGGACATGGGTCAGTTGCGGCCGGGGCTCAGCGCGACCGTCAAGGTGGAAGCGTATCCGGACCGGACATTCCGAGGCACGGTCGAGAAGATAGAGCCCCAGTCGGTCGTCCAGCAGAACGTGACGATGTTTCCGGTCATCGTGAACCTGGACAACCGCGACGGGCTCCTCAAGCCCGGCATGAACGCGGAGGTGGACATTCTGGTGGACCAGGCGCGTGACGTTCTCCTGATCCCGAACAGCGCAGTGGTCCAAACTTCCGACGTGGGCCCGGCAGCGCTCGCGCTGGGGCTCGACCCCGACAAGCTCGATCTGCGGGGACTCATGCGGGCGGCCCGGAGCGGCCGCGGCAGCCGGGGCGACGGCGCCGACGGCGGGGCCTCTCCGGGTGACTCCTCCGCCACTCCGGCGCAGTCCGGGAGCGTCCGGGAGCAGGCGCCGCGGGCGGGTGCGAGGGCTGCGTTCGACTCGCTCCGCGCCAAGGTGGAGCGGGGTGAGATCACTCAGGATTCCATGCGCGCGGCCATCCGCTCGTTCCGGGAGCGCGCGGCGGCGAGTGGCGCCCTGGCGGCGGGCGCCCGGAGCGGCGCTGCTTTTCCGGCGGCCGGCAACCGAAGCGCCGGAACCCATTCCGGTGACTCGCGCGGAGCAACGCCGCGGCGCACGTTCCGTCCCGCGGTGGTCTTCGTGATGGGGCCCGACAGCGTACCGCACCCCAGGGCGATCCAGGTGGGACTCAACGACTGGGACAACACACAGGTCGCGAGGGGGCTGGAGGAGGGGGATCAACTCGTCGTGGTGGGCGCCGCGCAGCTTCAGGCGCAGCAGCAGGAGTGGCTCAACCGCATCCGGAGCCGCATGGGCGGTGGCGTGTTCGGTGGTGGCACGCCGCGCGGCGGCGGACGGCGGTAGAGGAGGCCGGCAATGCTCATCCTGGAGATCATGAGGGTAGCGATGGGGGCGATCCGGACGAATGTGCTCCGCTCCGTGCTCACCACGCTCGGAATCGTCATCGGCGTCGCCGCCGTGATCACGATGGTGGCGCTGGGTGAAGGTGCGCAGCGGCGCGTGCAGTCGCAGATCCAGCGCATGGGCACCAACACGCTGACGATCCGGCCCGGCCAGAGGATGTTCGGAGGAATCCACTCGGGCGACAACCCGATGTCGGTGGAGGATGCCGAGGCGCTGCGGGATGGTTCCCATGGGCTCTTGACCGTGGCGCCCGAGATCTCGGCTCGGCTCCAGGTGACGTACCTGCGGTGGAACTCCAACAACCAGATCCTCGGCACCTGGCCGGAGTACTTCGACATCTACGACCTCCACCTCCAGACCGGCCGCTTCTTCAATCCTGGCGAGGTCCAGGGGCGCCGGAGGGTCGCGGTGCTCGGTTACAACGTGCCCGGCGACCTCGGAGACACGCCGCCCGCGCTGCTCGTGGGACAGACGATCCAGATCCGCGGTGTTCCCTTCGAGGTCATCGGTGTGCTGGAAGAGAAGGGTGAAGCGGCGTGGATCCGGCCGGACGACGAGATCTTCATTCCGATCTCCACCGCGCAGTTCAGGGTCTTTGGCGGACGGAGGCGGATCAATTCGATCTACGCCGCCACCGCCACGCCGGAACAGTTGGACGAGGCCTATGGTGTCATTGACAAGATCATGCGCCGCCAGCACAGGATCCGCCCGGGCGAGGACGCGGATTACAACATCCGCAACTCCGCGGATCTACTGAGCACGTTCAACGAAACCACCCAGACGTTCACACTGCTCCTCGCCGGCATCGCCGGGGTCAGCCTGCTCGTGGGCGGCATCGGTATCATGAACATCATGCTCGTGAGCGTCACCGAGCGTACCCGCGAGATCGGGGTGCGCAAGGCGCTCGGTGCCACCCGCCGGAACATCATGTTCCAGTTCCTGATCGAGTCGCTCTTCCTGTGCGTGCTCGGCGGTCTTCTGGGGGTGGCCGCGGGTTTCGGGGCCGCGGACATGATGACTCGCTTTGCCTCATGGAACACCGTGGTCGCTCCGGCCGCGGTGACCATGGCGCTGGCGTTCTCCGCGGGCGTGGGCCTCTTCTTCGGTATCTGGCCGGCGCAGCGCGCGGCCAAGCTCGATCCGATCGAGGCGTTGCGCTACGAGTGACCGCGCGTCCGCGGTGAGGGAGGTATCACAGAGGTCGCGGAGCGTGTCGCCTGGGCGGGCACATGCGTCAGCGTCGCATGCGTACCGTGCGGTTGAGCCCCTTGCGGACCACGGTAAGCGCGGTCCGGGCTGAGGCGCCGGACAGCGCGCTCCGCAGATCGCGGAGCGAGCGTACCGGTCGGCCCGACACGGCCGTGATCACATCGCCCGGAGCCAGCCCCGCGTCGGCGGCGGGGGAATCTTCGGGCACGTCCACGACAAGGACGCCCGCCGCCACCTGGAAGTAGGCCGCCAGCTCGGGCTTCAGATCGAGCACCTCGGCGCCCAGCGCCCGGTTCTGCCCCAGGATGTAGGGCGCCAGCGGCCTGAGCTCGGCGATCCCTTCCGCTCGTGCGATGGCCTCCGAAGGAAGGCGGGCCTCCACGGCGCGGGCCGCCGCCGCCGCCCGGGCGGCGGCCTCCGCCTGCGCCGCGCCGCCACGGAGCCGAACGCGGAGCGAGTCCATCGCCCGGTACATGGCCTCGGCCACCGAATCCAGGCTCGGATGCAGCGTCCACGAGGCTTCAGGCGGCAGCGGGGGCCTGGGCACGGTCGAGGGCCGACTGGCCGCCCGCACCGTGACCTGGCGCCGTGCGCCCGCGTGCTCCACAACAAGCGAGACCGTGTCACCGGATTGGAGATCGATGACGCCGAGACCCTTCGGCGTCACTTCCCGGCCGTTGATCCGCAGGATCGCGTCTCCGGCCCGGACGCCGGCTTCAGCTGCCGGGCTGCCCGCCATGACCTCGGTCACGATCGCTCTCACGCGCGGCGTGCCCCGCTCGGAGCGCGTGACCTGCAACGCGTAGGCGACACCAAGCCATCCCTTCGGCCGCGGCGTCTGCGACGCCGCGTTCGCGACGGACAAGCTGAACGCAAGCAGCGCGCTCAGGCCGGCGATCGAGACGCGCGCCATCACGTCAGAACCAGTTGTCGCCGCTCGCCGAGATTCGCCGGAGCGTCACGTCACGCTCAGCGAGCGTCGAAGCCAGCAGCCCGTTGAAGAAGGGATCGGCCGGTGCCTGCCTGATGGCGGCCTGGCTCGCGGCCACGAGGTACTCGAGCGCCGCATAGCGGCTGCGGGGGTCCTCCGCGGTCTGCCCCGTATCCGCCCGGGCCAGAAGCTGGCGGTAGCGGGCGAGCGCGGCCACATAGGACGTCTCGGCACGGCGCAGGTTCGTCGCCGCATCGTCCAGCGAAGTGGCGGAGGTGAACGTTGCCTGAGACATCTCGCCGGCGCCGGCGTTCGGGCCCGCGGCGTGGCGTGTGACCACCGCGCCGACCCCCGTGCCGCCCAGGAAGAGCAGAACCGCGGCCGCGGTTCGCATCCACGTCGGCGTGTGGGCAAGCCCCCAGCGCGCGAGCAGCCCGGGCACCTCGATCAGTCCCTCCGAGCGCAGGCGCGCTTCGAGGATCTGCCAGTCGCCCACAGGGGGACGGATTTCGGGGAGATCTCCGAGGGCTTCAGTCTGCCTGCGGAGCGCCTCGAGCTCCCCGGCGCACACCGCGCAGAGCTCGAGGTGGCCCGCCTCTTCCGGACTCGGTTGCCGGTCCACCAGGCGCGCCAGCGTTTCCCTGGTCAGGTGCCCCATACTTCCACTCCCGTATCTCTCGCGTCGTCGCTCAGGGCTTCGAGCATATCGCGCATCCTGGCCCGCGCCTTGAACAACTGCGACTTGGATGTTCCCTCCGTGACGCCCAGCACGTCACCGATCTCCTCGTGCGTGTATCCCTCGACGTCGTGCAGGATCAACACCCGGCGCATGCCCTCCGGTAGCCGGTCCAGGCATCGCTCGAGCTTCTCCTGTAGCAGCACGTCTCCCCCCTTCGGCGGTTCCGCCACCTGGTCGGGGAACGGTCCCTCGTGCTTTCTCCGTGTCTCGCCCTTCCTCAGTGCCTGCAGCGCCGCGTTCACCGCGATCCTGTGCAACCACGTCGAGAACCTCGCTTCGCCCCGGAACGTCGGCAGCGCTCGGATCGCCCGGATCCAGGCCTCCTGTGCGTAATCCTGCGCCAGCTCGTCGTCGCCGGCGATGCGGCGCACCACCGCGTAGACCCGCGGGGCGTAGCGCTCGTAGAGTGCCCGCACCGCATGCCCGTCTCCGGACGCGGCCTGCCGGATCAGTTGAGTTTCCGTCATGCCACCGCGCGCTGCCCCTGGTTGCTGGATCCATACGCTTCGACGCATGCCGCCCAGCCGATGGTTGCCCGCCCCGTGGCCCGGCCCCCTCGATGGTTGCCCTCGTACGTGCGGGGCCGTAGCCTCCCGTCTTTACACGTAGCGGGGTCACGGGGTTCGGGTCAGGCTCGGCCGCGTCCCTACTACCCGCTTTCCCCGGTGCGCGACGCATGCTGCGGCCTCTTCCTGAACGCTCCGAGAGCGGAGGCGCCCCGGCCTCGGGCGATCGCCCCGGGTCGACCCGATCCGGGCGCACGCCGTCTCCCGGGACCGCCGGGCTATTCCTGATGACCGTGGCGGTTGCCTACGTCGTGGGTGGCGCGGCGCTGCAGGCGGCGTTCGGCCCGTGGGGCCTGGCGGCGGCTGAGGGCCTGCTGCTCCTGGTACCGGCGGCGCTCCTCGCCTTTGTGGGCCCGTTCGATCCGCGCGCGGTGCTGCTATGGCGTGCCCCTTCCGCGCGTGCGCTGGCGGGGAGTGCGCTGCTGATTGCCGGGGCGCTTCCCGCGGCGTGGCTGCTGGCGTGGATCCAGAGCGTCATCGCCCCGTCCCGGATGGTGGGGCTGGAGAGGCTGGAGCGTCTGGTCATTCCCGGGTCCGCCGGCGGGCTGGTCGCCGTCGTGTTCGTGTTCGCCGTCGTGCCCGCCGTGTGCGAGGAGGCCGTGTTCCGGGGCGTGCTGCTGTCGAGCACGGCCCGGTGGCGTCCCTGGCGGGCGATCCTCCTCAACGGGTTGGTGTTCGGGCTGTTCCATCTGTTGTCCGGCCTGCCGATCCGCTTCCTGCCGACGGCGTGGTTGGGGGTCGCGATCGCATGGGCGGTCCGGACCACGGGTACGCTCGCCGCGGGCGTACTCATGCACTTTCTGAACAATGCGGTGGTGGTCCTCTCGGTCGCCGTCCCGCCGCTCGGGCAGGGGGCGCCGGAGCCGTCCGGCGCACATCCGGTATGGTGGGTCGCCGCGGCCGCCGTCGGCCTCTGGTCAGGTGCCCGCGTACTGGGTAGCCTACGCTCATATGAGGCACGCGAAGACGCCTTCCCGCGAGACGGGAAGGAAGACCCCGAACAGAGAGACGCATCATGACCGACCCATCCCGCCGGCTTCCGGGGGCGACGCATCTGGAGTGCACGGCGACAGGAACCCGATACGACAGCGAGCAGCTCATCGGCCTCTCCGACGTGGGCAAGCCGCTCTTCGCCCGCTACGACCTCGAGGCGATCGGCGCCGGCTTCACCCCCGGCGTGCTGCGGGAGCGTCCGGCGGATCTGTGGAGGTACGAGGAAGTTCTGCCCGTGCGGGACCCCGCCTGCCAGATCCACCTCGGAGAAGGTTGGACGCCCATCATCGACGCGCACCGCACCGCGGCGCGCATCGGGGTGCGGCGTCTCTGGGTGAAGGATGAGGGCCAGAACCCCACCGGCTCCTTCAAGGCGCGCGGCCTGTGTCTGGCGGTGTCGCGGGCCCTCGAGCTCGGTGCCGAGGAACTCGCGCTGCCCTCCGCCAGTAACGCAGGAAGCGCCGCGGCGGCGTACGGCGCCGCGGCCGGACTCCCGGTCCACGTCGTCGTGCCGAGCGATACCCCCGCGCCGATCGTGGAGGAGATCACCGCGCTCGGTGCCGACCTCCGGATGCTCGACGGGCTGATTACGGACTGCGGCCGGGTGGTCAAGCAGGGCGTCGCGGAGAAGGGCTGGTTCGATCTGTCCACGCTCAAGGAGCCGTACCGCGTCGAAGGCAAGAAGACGATGGGCTACGAGCTCTTCGAGCAACTCGGCGGCCGCCTACCCGATGCGATCGTATACCCAACCGGTGGGGGCACCGGCCTCATCGGCATGTGGAAGGCGTTCGACGAGATGGAGCGCATGGGGTGGATCGGCGAGGAGCGCCCGAAGATGTTCACGGTGCAGGCCGCCGGGTGCGCGCCGATGGTGCGGGCGTGGGAGGCGGGCGCGGAGCATGCGGATACGTGGCGCGACGCGGCGACCTACGCCGCGGGGCTGCGCGTGCCCGCCGCCGTGGGTGACTTCCTGATCCTGCGCGCGCTCAGGGAGTCGGGCGGCGGCGCCGTGGCCGTTCCCTACGCCGAGATGGCCGAGTGGGTGCTGAGACTGGGCGCCGACACGGGCGTGTTCGCCGCGCCGGAAGGGGCGGCGACCGCCGCCGCCGTACCGCGTCTCATGGAGATGGAACTGATCATTCCCGACGACGAGGTCGTGTTGTTCAACACCGGCAGCGGCCTGAAGTACGTCGGAATGACGCCTGTGGAAGGGGCGAGCTGAGTCGGCGTGCGTGCGTCGAAGTGCCCGACTGGCCGCGTGTCCTTCGCGCGAGTGTTCGATGGACGCTGAGGGGGCCGGACCGTGTTGACAGGGCTTTGGGTCGCGTTCTGGGGCTTTCTCGTGGTGCTCATGGTCGTCGCGGCCGTCGCGCTCCGCATGCGGCTGCGCCGTCGTCTGGCGGCCCGGCGCCTCACGGTGGACGATGACGCGATCCGCGAAATCATCCATGAGGGCACGCTCGCGACCGACGAGGACGAGCCGCTCGATCTCAGGGAGATCGACGAGGAAGAACGCCGGTTCTGGTCCGAGCAGTGGGACGAGCCTGAGGAATGGTAAGACGCCCGGTGGAGACGCCTCCCTCAGCGGCTTCGCCAGCGGTAGTACGCGCCCGGCAGAGGAACGAGCCGCTTGTTGAGCGGCAGGTCGTCCTCGGGATCGGTTCGCCGCACCCACAAGCCCCGGTTCACGTTCAGTACCGCGCCGAGGTTGTAGCGGCCGGTCACTCGCCAGTCCGCGCCCACCGGCGCCTGGGCCACGACCGCGAAGCCCGTGCGGCCCTGCGGTGGGGCCGCGGCCACGACCCAGAGCCCCGCTCCGATGAAGGGCCGCAGCGCGGAGGCGCCGAGGTACTCCTTGACGGTGAAAGCGGCGCTGATGTCGTGAAACGACCAGGTGCCGATCGTGAGGTCGTAGCCCAGGTTGTCGTTGAAGTACTCGACGCTGACGCCGACCGTGCTGATTCCCCCGAAGACGAAGCCAACCCGCACTCCCGTGCCAGCGCCGGTGCCCTGGGCTGCCGCTCGCGCCGGCTGGGCCAGGAGGAGCAAGCATGCCGTGGCGAAGGTGACGAGCGGGGCGTGGGAGCGTGCTTGGGTCACGATGGCGTCGATGAGGTTGGCGAACACGGGGCCGGAGCACGGCTATCGCACCGGCACGGGAGTATAGTCGCGCGGCTGCGGCGGGTCCACGCCGCGGGCTTTCACGCCGTGCGTCTCACCGCCGTGGCGTGGGGGGTGGCGGCCGCGGGGTGCTCCCCTCCCGACCGCCCCCCCGTGCTGTCCGATCCGCTGCCCGCACCCGTTACGGCGCTGCTCCGTCCCGACACCGTGCGCGCCGCCCGCGCGGGGGCGGGGGTGTGGTACCGCTACCTCTGGTCGCCGGTGGGTCCGTGGGCCGTGCACCTGCTGGAAGCGGATCTCTCGCGGTGCGACCTCTCTCTCGCGGTGCTCCAGGCGCGCGGGCGGACGGAGGGTGGCGCGGGACGCGAGAGGGTGAGCTCGATGGTGGCGCGCGAGGCGCGTCCGGTGCTTGGCGCGGTCAACGGCGACTTCTTCACGCCGGAAGGCAGGACGGTCGGGAGCGAGGTCGTCCACGGGCGCGTGACCACGGCTCGCGACCGGCCGATCCTCGGCTGGAAGCCCGGGGCTGAGCCGTGGATCGGCCCGTCCCGGGTGCTCGGCGACTCCGTGCTCGCGCTGGGCTGGCCGGTCGGGCTCCGGGAAGGCGATCGGACCAGCGAAGCGGTCGGGGGATTTCCGGAGCTGCTTGCGCGGGGACGCCGGGTGGGCGACCTCGGCATCGTGGAACGGCCGGGGTTCTCGGCGTCCCGGCATCCGCGCACCTCCGTGGGATACGACACGCGGAGGCGGAGGCTCTGGCTCGTCGTCGTCGACGGGCGGCAACCCCCATACTCGAACGGGATGACCCTCCCGGAGCTGGCCGGCCTTCTCGAGGCGCTGGGCGCGGACGAGGCGATCAACCTCGATGGTGGCGGATCGTCGGTCATGGTCGTGCGAGGTCGCGTACGCAGCCGCCCTTCCGATAAGAACGGGGAGCGCCCGGTGGTCAACGCGCTCGCGCTGATCCGCGACCTCGCTCGCTGCCGCCGCGGCGGTCGGCAGGCCAGGTGAGTGCGAGGCCGAGGTGGAACGTCCGTCCGGGCCCCGGCTCGAAGTAGCGACCGCCGAACGCGTTGACCACGACCGACGCCACGTACCTGCGGGCCAGCACGTTGGAGATGCCGGCGAAGGGGACGGCGTGCACCCCGCCGATCGAGAGCCCGTCCCGGCTCGCCCGGAGATCCAGGAGGAAGGCCGATTCGGCCTCGGCGGTGTTCGCGTCATCGGCCGGGAGGGCGTCGCGGTAGCGCGCGCGTCCTTCGACGGACCAGGGTCCCGGCCGCCATGTGGCGGTGAGGTCGGCGCGTTGCGGGGCCAGACCCGGGATCCGGTGGCCCGAGTACTCCCCGTTTTCTGTGACGTACGTCCTGAACCGGGCGTCGATGCGTGTATAGGTCGCCCGCACCCGGAGCGCGGAGGCCGGCCGGCCGTCGAGCGCCACCTCCACGCCTCGGTGCAGCGAGGATCCGGCGTTCCGGAAGAAGGTGCGGCCGGGGGCGTGGGCCACCTCGAAGGGCACGAGCTCGCGTGCAAGCGCGGTGCGGAACGAAGTGATCTCCACGGCCCAGACGTCGGAACGGCGGAGCCGGACACCGCCTTCCAGGGTCCACCCCCGCTCAGGCTCGAGATCGGGGTTGAAGCCTCCGGCGCCGCCGGGGCGGTTGACCAGCTCCGTGGTCGTCGGAGTCTCGAACGAGGTGGCGACGTTGCCGAACAGCTCGATGCCGCGCAGCGGCGAGGCCACGACACCCACCGATGGGCTGAAGGCGTCCATCGAGCGCACGCCCGAGTCGTCCGGATCGCCGCCCCCGAAGAAGTGATCCACCGCCTGGAAGCGGAAGCGGTCGTAGCGGAGGCCGGCGGTAAGGGCCAGCCGGTTGTCCGGCTCCAGCCGACCCTGCAGAAAGAGGCCGGTTGAGCGTACGGTTTCCAGTTCGTCGAGGGTCAGGGCGCCGGCCGTGCCGTTCTCGTTGACATGGTTCCGGCGATCGTCGCGCTGCAGCTCGACTTCGAGGCCGCCACCGAGCGACAGGCGCCCGACCGGGGTTTCGGCGCCGCCGCGAAAGAGCGCCCGCATCCCGCCGGCCCAGCGAGCGAGGTCCACGACCCTCGTCGGGATCGACGTGTCGAGGACACGCCGGAGTCCCCACACCGCCAACTCGGCATCCAGCGATCCGGCGGGGCCGCGCCACGTCAGGCCGGTCTGACCCTGACGCAGGTGCTTGCGCGTGCGCCGGAGCACATTGAAACGGTACGCCTGCCGGTCGCCCTCGGCCAGGATCGACGCGGAGAGCGAGCCCGGATTCTCTGCGCTCAGCCCGACGCCGTTGACGACCGCGCGCAGCCGTCCCCGCCCGAGCGGGGCGCCGAGCACGGCGTTGAACACCGTGCGCGTGGCACCCCCGTAGGTCTCGCGTCCGGCCGAGAGCGGATTGATCCGGAAGCCGTCGTAGCGCAGGCGCGACCCCGTCGCCCGGTACGTCCAGCCACGCCGGGTACCTGCCACGGAGGCCTGCACGTTGGTCATGCCGTGCGATCCGGTAAGCGACCGCAACCCCGCCTGGAAGGGGGTGCGTGGAGGTGCGCGCGTCCGGAAGTGGATCACGCCTCCGGCGGCGTTGCCGTAGAGCGCGGCCCCGGGGCCGCGCAGGACCTCCACCCTTCCGAGCGCCGCCAGATCGAGGTGATCGAGCGTGCTCTGCCCGTCCGGGAGCGTGGCGGGAATACCGTCGACGAGGATGCGCACGCCGCGGACGCCAAACTGTGCACGAGCCCCGAAGTTCCGTATGGCAATGCGCTCGCCCGTCGAGAAGTTGAAGCGGTTCTGCACCTGGAGGCCCGGCAGCGCCGCCAGCGCGTCGTCGAGGAACGCCCCGCGCGTGGCCTCCGTCAGCGTGCGCCCGGCCACCACGGAGATCGGGAGCGAAGAGCCCTCGCGGGCGGATCCACGGAGTACGCGCACGATGAGAGGCGCGAGGCCTACCGTGTCCGGCGGCTCCTTCTGCTGCGCGGCGCCGCGCGCCGAGGGAGATGCGGACACGAGCCCGGCCAGCAGGGCCATGAGGGGCGCACGGCGGCACCGACCGCGGGGGCGGCGGCCAGCGGGACCGAGCGGCGACGGAGATCGGTGCATACGGTGCAAGACGGTGTCGTGGGCCCCGACGCCGAAGCGGCGCCTGGGTGGAGTGGCCACGGCGTCGAGCCGGCGCCGAGCCGATGTCGCGTATCGGCGCCGGGAGCGAAGCTCGCGCTATGATACGGGTCCGGGCCCGATCCGCCATCCCCCCGACGTGGGCGTCGGGCGCGCGATCGACCCCCTGGGAACGCCGTGTCTCGACATGTACCTTGGACGCCATGACCGACTCAGGGGTGGGGGACCCCGGATTCTCCCCCGAGACCTTCGCCCGCCGGCGCGCTGCGGCCGTCGAGGCGCTCGGGCGTGGCGTCATGGTCGTGCAGGCCGCGCCGGTGCAGTTCCGTTCCGGCGATACGGAACGCCGTTACCGTCCCGACAGCGAGCTGTACTACCTCACGGGCGCCACGGAGCCCGACACCGTGGCCGTCCTCGTCGGGGGCGCGGAGTCGCGCTTCATCCTCTTCGTGCGCGAGCGCGACCCGGAAGCCGAGCTGTGGGCGGGCGCCAGGCTCGGGCCCGATGGTGCCCGGGAGCGGTTCGGCGCGGATGAGACCTTTCCCGTCTCGGAGCTGCAGGCGCGGCTGCCCCTCGTGCTGCGCGAGGGGCGGCGGGTGCACTTCCGCCCGGGTCGGGGAGACGCCCTGGAGCGCATCGTGCTTACCGCGCTGGTCGAAGCGCGCCTGCGGGGAGCGCGGCGGGGGAGCGGACCCCGTGGCATCATTGACCCCGGAGAGATTCTCGACGAGTTGCGCCTGGTCAAGGATGCCGAGGAGCTGCGTGCCGTCCGGGCCGCCGCCGCCGTGACGATCGAAGGCCACCGTGCCGCGCTCCGTGCGGCACGGCCGGGCATGGGAGAGTGGGAGCTGGAAGCGATCGTCGACCACGCGTTCCGCCGGTCCCGGGCGGCCGGGCCGGCGTATGGCACGATCGTCGGGTCGGGACCGAACGCGTGCGTGCTCCACTACGTCGAGAACGGTGCGCGGATGGCCGACGGTACCCTCGTGCTGCTCGACGCCGGCGCCGAATACGCTCACTACAACGGAGACGTCACGCGCACCTTCCCCGTCGGCGGGCGCTTCTCGCCCGATCAGCGGGCGGTGTACGAGGTTGTCGAGCGGGCGCGCGCCGCGGCGGTGGCTGCGGTCCGCCCCGGCGCGACGATCGCCGCGGTGCACCAGGCGGCGGTGCGCGTCATCGCCGAAGGGCTCGTGGCGCTGGGGGTTCTCGAGGGGCCGGTCGAGGACCGGATGGAGGATCAGGCGTACCGCCCGTACTTTCCGCACCAGACCTCGCACTGGCTGGGCCTGGATGTCCATGACCCCGGAGACTATCTGCGTGATGACGCATCGCGGGTTCTGGAGGCCGGCATGGTGCTGACCATCGAACCCGGCGTCTACTTTCGGCCGGGCGTGGGGGGCCGTGCGGGCCGCTTCGCCGGTGTGGGGGTGAGGGTCGAGGATGACGTGGCCGTGACGCCTGAAGGCCGGGAGAACCTGACGGCGGATCTGCCCACCTCCGCCGACGCCGTCGAGGAGATGGTGCGGGCCGCAAGGGCGGAGCGCTGAGGGCCGTGTCTGCTCGGACGTCCCTGCTCCTCGACCGCCTCCGCCGCCCGGAGCCTCTCGTTGCCGTGGAACTGCGCCCCCCCCGCAGCGGGCTCGACGCCGAGCGGGGGATGTCGGCGTGGATCGACCTGCACCACGCGCTGCGCCGGATGACGCGTGGCGGGGGGTTCGTCTTCCTCACCGACAACGCGGTCGGGGCGGCCGAGGAGGAGAACCTGGCGCACGTCGGTGCGAACGTCGGTGATGAGGTCGACCTGCGCAGGGTCGTGCCGATCCTGACGTGCAAGCACACCCTGGAGTACTGCCTGATGTTCGGGTCGAGGGCCGTATCCCAGGGCTACGACGCGCTCACGGTGCTCGGAGGCGACCGCGCGCTCGGACCTCCCCGCTGCGTGCCGCACGCCCGGGACCTCCGGGCGATGCTCCGGGAACGCCTGCCGGAGCTGCCGCTGGGTGGGTGGATCAACCCGCACCGCGACATCGAACGGCAGGTCGGCTTCCTCGCGGCCGCCGATGCGCACGCCGACTTCGCGCTCACGCAGATCGTGTCGGATCACGCCCTCGAGCGGGTCGAACGCCTTCTCGAGCACATGGGGCGCGCCCTTCCGGGCGTGCCGCTCGTCTTCGGCGTCTTCCACTACCGGAGCGCCAACCCGCGCACCCTCGAGACGCTGGGGCGGTTCTTTCCCGTGCCCGCCGAGCAGGTACGGCTGGACTTCGAGGCGGGAGGCACGGCGGAGGAGCTGACCGCCCATGCCATTCGGAGGCTGCGTGGTGTGGGCGCGGACAAGATCTACCTGAGCAACCTCGGAAACCGCGGCACCGCGACCCGGCTCAAGCGAATCCTGGAGATGGTGTAGGACAACGCGGCCGCGCGGATGCGTCCGCCTTTCCCGGCGGCCGGGGGTGCCCTGGTGCTCCGCAGGCTACGCCGTGGCCTTCACGCCGCTCTCGCGCAGCACCCGCAGCGCCACGTCGACGCGGCTGCGGGGTGCATGGATGTGGAAGCCCTGTACGAGCCCGCGGACGCCCTCGATCATCTCCAGCGCCAGCGCCACCCCTTCGGCCAGCGCGGCTTCCCCGCCCGAGGCCTGGGCCCGCCGCATGCGCTCCACCACGGCGTCGGGTAGGCGCACTCCGGGCACCTCGTTGGCGAGAAACTCCGCGTTGCGGAGCGAGAGGAGGGGCCAGATGCCGGCGACGATGGGAATCCGCGAACCATCCACCCGTTCGAGGAAGCGGTGCAGCGCCTCGGGATCGAAGACGGGCTGCGTGACCGCGAAGTCCGCACCCGCCTCCACCTTGTACGCGAAGCGTGCGACTTCGCGATCCTGGTCCGCGGCGCCCTGATTCGCGGCCACGCCGATCACGAACTCGGTGGGGGGGCCGACCGAGTTGCCTCCCGGGTCGAGGCCCCGGTTGAGGCGGTTGACCACGTTCGTCAACCCGATCGAGTCGATGTCAAAGACCGCGGTGGCGTCGGGATACGGGCCCGCGGGGGGCAGATCGCCGCTCACGACGAGCACGTTGCGCAGTCCTGCGGCGGCGGCGCCGAGCAGGTCCGAGATCATCCCGATCATGTTCTTGTCGCGGCACGTGTAATGGAAGATCGTTTCGATGCCGACCTCCCGCTCTAGGATGAGCGCCGAAGGAATCACCCCCATCCGGCTCTGGGCGCGCGCGCTGTCGACGAGGTTGACGGCATCCACCCCCGCCACCTTGAGCTTGCGCGCGGGCTCCGTGATCCTGCTGCGGTCCCACCCATGCGGCGGCAGGATCTCCACGCTGGCCACGACCTCGCCCCGCGCGAGCTTCCGCCCCCACGCCGAACGGGCCTCGAGCGGCACCGCATCGGGAACTTCGACGCCCTCCGCGGCTGGCACGGCCGAGACCGTGACGTGGGTGATTCGAGGCTGCACGGAAGCCACGGCCTCACGGATTCGCCGGATATGCTCCGGTGTGGTGCCGCAACAGCCGCCGACGAAGCGGACGCCGACATCCATCATCCTGCGGGCGTACTGGGCGAGGTACTCGGGGCTGGCCAGATAGATCTTCCGGTCCCGCACGGTGCGCGGGAGCCCGGCGTTGGGCTGTGCCGAGAGAGGCAGTGAGGTGGTGCCGGCCATGTCCTCGAGGGCATCGAGCATGACGGCCGGACCCACGGAGCAGTTCAACCCCGCGACGTCGACCCCCAGCTCCGACAGCGCGACGGCGATATGGCGCGCATCGGTGCCGTACGGCGTCTGGCCGTCGGAGTCCACCGTCATCTGGGCGACCACCGGAAGATCCGCGACCTCCCGCACGGCCCGGAAGGCGCATCCGAGCTCCGCCAGGTCTCCGAAGGTCTCCAGCACGAACCCGTCCACGCCGCCCTCGGCGAGCCCCGCGGCCTGCCGCCGGAAGAACGCCACGGCCTCGTCGAGCGCCGTCGGACCCCACGGCTCGATGCGGATCCCGAGCGGTCCGATCGCACCGGCGACGCGGGCCCTTCCGTCCGCCGCCTCCCGCGCGAGCCGGGCGGCTACGCGGTTGATCTCCTCGGTGGCGGAGTCCAGCGCGTACGACGACAGCTTGACCGGATTGGCGCCGAACGTGTTGGTCTCGATGACCTCGGCGCCCGCCGCGACGTACTCCTCGTGGATCCCGCGGACGAGCTCCGGCCGGCGGAGCACCAGCTCGTCGTAGCACACGTTGACGAAGACGCCCCGCTCGTAGAGAAGGGTGCCCATGGCACCGTCGAAGACGTGGACGCGCCCGTCGTCGATGAGGTCTCTCATGACTCACGCTCCGGCTCGTAGTCCAGGTTCGCGCCCAGACAGCGCTCGACCTCGGACAGCGCCATCGCTTTGCGGGCGGCGTAGTCTCGGACCTGGTCCGCGCCGATGCGCCCGACGCCGAAGTAGCGGGCACCGGGATGCGAGAAGTACCACCCGCACACCGACGATGCCGGGATCATCGCGCAGCTTTCGGTCAGACGGACGCCGATGGCTCCCTGCGCATCGAGGAGACGGAAGAGGGTACGCTTCTCGCTGTGGTCGGGACACGCCGGATACCCCGGGGCGGGACGGATGCCGCGGTACCGTTCCGCGATCAACTCCGGCGCCGCGAGCCGCTCTCCCTCCGCATAGCCCCACAGCTCCGTCCGGACCCTCTGGTGGAGCCGCTCGGCCATGGCCTCCGCGAGCCGGTCCGCCACCGACTTGAGGAGGATGGCTCCGTAGTCGTCGTGCTCGGCCTCCCGCTCGGCCACGAGCGCGTCGATGCCGTGACCCGCGGTCACGGCGAAGGCGCCGATCCAATCGGCCACGCCCGTGGAGCGGGGCGCGACGAAATCCGCGAGGCAGAGATTCTCGCGCCCTTCCTTGGCGAACTGCTGGCGCAGGTGACGGGCTACGGCGCGTATCCGCTCGCGGTCCTCGCACTCGTAGATCTCGATGTCGTCGCCGACGGAGGCCGCGGGAAAGAGTCCAATGACGCCACGCGGGCTCGGGTGTCCGCCCGACGCCAGGAGATCGAGCAGCACGCGCGCGTCGTCCAGCAGCCGGCGCGCCTCCTCGCCTCGGGCGCCGTCGTCCAGGATGTCCGGGTAGCGGCCGTCCAGCTCCCAGGCGTGGAAGAACGGCGTCCAGTCGATGAAGTCCACGAGTTCCGCGATCGGTATCTCCACGGTCCGGACTCCCGGCTCCGCCGGCGGACACGGGGCGTACGCCGCCCAGTCGGTGCGAAACCTGCGCGCGCGCGCTTCCTCGATCGGCAACGCCCGCGCCCGGGCGCGCCGGTCGGCTCGGCGACTCCGCTCCTCTTCGTAGCGGATGCGCGTGGCGCGCACGAGCGCCTCGCGCGCGACCGGGTCGAGGAGATCGGCCACGACGCCCACGGCGCGCGAGGCGTCAGCCACGTGGAGCGTGGGACCCGAGTACTCCGGCTCGATCTTGACCGCCGTGTGGATCCGCGACGTCGTCGCTCCGCCGATCAGCAGGGGAAGCTCGAAGCCCCGCCGCTCCATCTCGGCCGCGACGCGCGCCATCTGGTCTAGCGAGGGCGTGATGAGGCCGGACAGCCCGACCACGTCCACCTGCCGCTCGCGCGCCGTGTCGAGGATCCTCTCGGCCGGCACCATCACCCCCAGATCCACGATCTCGTACCCGTTACACTGGAGCACCACGCCGACGATGTTCTTGCCGATGTCATGCACGTCGCCCTTCACGGTCGCGAGCAACACCCGTCCCTTGCGCCGGGCCGCCTGATCCGCGGCCTCCTCGGCCTCCTCGGCCTCGAGGTACGGCACGAGGTACGACACGGCCTTCTTCATCACGCGCGCGCTCTTGACCACCTGCGGCAGGAACATGCGGCCCGAGCCGAAGAGGTCGCCCACGACGTTCATTCCCTCCATGAGCGGCCCCTCGATGACGTCCAGCGCCCGGGGCAGGGAGGTCCGCGCTTCCTCCACGTCTCCGGCCACGTAGCTGTCGATGCCCTGCACCAGCGCGTGCACGAGGCGATCGTGCACGGGCAGCGTGCGCCAGGCCTGCGCGTCGTCGTCGCCGTTCCCGGACGGCGCGCGCCCGGCGTACGTGCGCGCGATCTCGGTAAGCCGTTCCGTGGCGCCGGCCGCTCGCGCGAAGAGCACGTCCTCGACAGCCTGGCGCAGCTCCGTGGGAATCTCGTCGTACACGGGCAGTGCGCCCGCGTTGACGATGCCCATGTCCAACCCGGCGGCGATGGCGTGGTAGAGGAACGCGGCGTGCATCGCTTCACGCACCCTGGGGCTGCCGCGGAATGAGAACGACACGTTGCTGATCCCGCCGCTGGTGAGTGCGTGGGGGCACCGCCGCTTGATCCGGGCCACCGCCTCGATGAAGTCGAGGGCGTAGCGGTCGTGCTCCGCGATGCCCGTGGCCACCGCGAACACGTTCGGGTCGAGGATCACGTCTTCGGGGGGGAATCCCTCCTCGTCCACCAGGATCCGGTATGCGCGCGCGCAGATCTCGACCTTGCGCTCCACCGAGTCGGCCTGGCCTCGCTCGTCGAACGCCATGACCACGGCCGCGGCGCCGTAGCGCCGCACGAGACGGGCCCGTTGCCGGAAGAGATCCTCGCCGTCCTTGAGCGAGATCGAGTTGACGACGCCCTTCCCCTGGATGGCCCGCAGCCCCGCCTCGATCACGCTCCAGTCGGACGAATCCACCATCACGGGTACCCGGGCGATGTCCGGCTCGCCCGCCACCAGGTTGAGGAAGCGCTCCATCGCCGCCCGGGCGTCGAGCATCCCTTCGTCCATGTTGACATCGAGCATCTGGGCGCCGTTGATCACCTGCTGGCGGGCGACGTCGAGGGCGGTGTCGAAGTCTCCCGCCTTGATCAGCTCGGCGAAACGGCGGGATCCCGCGACGTTCGTGCGCTCGCCGACGTTCACGAAGAGCGAGTCGGGACCGATGTTGAGGGGCTCGAGGCCCGCGAGCCGCGTCCGGACCTCGCCTTCCGGCGGGCGCCGGGGCGGCACGCCGCGCACCGCCCGGGCGAAGGCACGGATGTGCTCCGGAGTGGTGCCGCAGCATCCGCCCACGACGTTGACGAGCCCTCTCCGCGCGAGGTCCTTGAGGACGCGGGCCATGGCTTCCGGCGTAGCGTCGTACTCGCCCAGCTCGTCGGGCAGGCCGGCGTTGGGGTACAGCGTCAGGGGAAACTCGGAAAGGGCCGCGAGCTCCTCCACGAAGGGTCGGAGCTGTTCGGCACCCAGCGCGCAGTTGAGGCCGAGCGTCAGGAGCCCCCCCGCACGACCTGGACCCGGTTGCACGCCGTGGCGCACGGAGTTGTAGAAGGCCTCGGTGGTCTGCCCGGAGAGCGTACGCCCGCTCAGGTCGGCGATCGTCCCGGAGACCATGACCGGCACGTCCTCGCCCTGCTCCTCCAGAACCGCGGAGAGCGCGAAGAGCGCGGCCTTCGCGTTCAGCGTGTCGAAGACGGTCTCGATCATCAGCGCGTCGGCCCCCCCCTCGAGGAGGCCCTCCGCCTGCTCCGCGTATGCATGGGCCAGCTCGTCAAAGGTGATGGCGCGCGCCGCCGGATCGTCGACGTCGGGAGAGATCGACAGCGTGCGGTTGGTCGGGCCCATCGCGCCTACGACCCAGATCGGCCGACCCTCGGCCGCGCTCACCTCGTCGGCGGCCTCCCGCGCCAGGCGCGCGGCTTCCACGTTGATCTCCCTCGCGTGGTGCTCGAGGTCGTAGTCGGCCAGCGACACGCGCGTGGCGTTGAACGTGTTCGTCTCGAGCAGGTCCGCCCCGGCTTCGGCGTACGCGCGGTGGATCTCGCGGACCACGTCCGGGCGCGTCAGCGCGATCACGTCGTTCGCTCCCTGCAGCGCCCGAGAGTGGTTCGCGAAGCGCCGGCCTCGGAAGTCGTCCTCCGAGAGACCGTAGCTCTGGATCATCGTGCCCATGGCGCCGTCGAGGACGAGGATCCGATCGGACAGGTGCTGCCGGAGGTCGCCGACCCGCAGGGAGCGGGTCTCCTCCGGGGCCATGGCAGACGTCATGGGTGTTCTCCCAACGCAGAGGCCCCGCCGCATGACGCGAGCGAGGCGCAGGCTTTTTAGCTCGTTGGCCGGTGCGCGTCGTGCACCGGCGGGCCGCAATATGCCGCAAATCGCCCCGAACCGGATTATCGAAAAAACGTAGTAGCCCGGCTCCGTCTCTGCCAGGGGAGGGGCCGCGGGGCCGCGCAGAGGGAGCGCCCGACCGACGTCGCGTCCGCCACACGTCCTCCTCCGGGGCCGTCGCGTCTCCGCCGGGAGCCGCCGGACCCGTGCGGAGGCCTCCCTACCGGCTCATCCAGTAACTCACCTTGACCAGGAAGACGTCGTCGGGCCGTACGCTGAAGAGGTTTCTCATATCTCTGCCGAAGCGGAAGCTCCCGTCCGACGCGTAGTCGTCGCGTCCCTGCGACCACACGACGAAGAGCGTGGAACCGGGCAGGTACTCCCAGCGCAGCACGAGGTTCGACCGGAACTGCTCGAAGTTGAAGTCCGGCCGCGCGAACGATTCCTCCGCGCCGTCACCGTCGACGTCCGCGAAGACCCGGCCACCCTCCGCTCGCGCGCTGAGCGGGTCGAAGCGGTCCGCGTAGCGCGCCGAGAGCGGGTCCGCGATCTGCTTGAAGTGACCGTAGCGCGCGGCGCTGACGAACGGTTGGGCATAGAGCTGGAGCGAGAGCGTGGGCGTGAAGGCGAGCTCGGCCCGCGCGGTGATGCCCACCGTGGTCTGGTCGATCCGCGCGAACAGGTAGTGGGGGCGGTCGGTGTCGAGACGTCCGACCCACTGGCGGTCGTCGTGGTTGAAGTTCACGAACGATCCCAGGCTGAAGGAGGCACGGCCGGAAGGCCTCACACGCAGGCGGGGTGAGACGTTCAGCGACCACGAGTCGCTCTCCTCGCGGACGTTGCCCGACACGCTGAGCGTGCCCTGGACGCTCTTCCTGGAGTCGGAGCTGAGCCCGGCCCAGAGATTCGTGCCGGCTTCCGTGCGGAAGAGCGGGCCGCCCCGCAGCGTTCCGGGCGAGAGGCTGCTGAACTCCCGGTTCACGCCCGCCCAGCCGTTCCAGAAGTTGCTGAGCTGGTAGTTGAAGTTGACGTTGGCGCCGGTCCCGATGCGATCTCCGTCGAAGTTCCACAGGTGCCATCCGTTGAAGTTGAGAAACCAGCTCCGGAACGGGCCCTGCGGGGTCGTATGGTGGTATCCGAGCCATCCCCAGTTCACGGCGAAATCCGCGTTGCGCAGGAAACCGAGATCGTTGACCTCGAAGCCCGGCGTCCTGGCCTGGAGTCCGGTGCCGTAACGCCAGAAGCCACCCGCGAACTTCGTAATGCCGACGTTGAGCGAAGCGCCGGACAGGCTCGTGCGGGTGGGATCGTACGTCACATGGCCGGCGTCCGGGCGCTGGTAGTAGCGCGCGGGCGAGCGCTGGGTGGCGGCGATCGCCTCCTCCGAGCCCCTCACGTACGAGCCGAGCAGATACCCGTCAACCTGCCACCGATCGTGCCCGAAGCGGTGCCTGAAGTCGACGCCGCCCGCCCAGGCCCCCGACCGCAGACCCAGCGACCGGGCGACCGCCGCGTCGCGGATGACGGAGGTGCCGATGACCCCGAGCGCCGAGCGCCCCTCGCGAAAATCCTTCTGAAGGCGGAGCACGCTGTAGTGCGTGAGCGGTTCCACCGGTTGCTCGTGGCGGCCTCCCGTGGTCGGTGCGACGATGGCGTTCTCCTCACCGGTCACGGCATGTAGCGCGCCCACCGACCATCCCCCCGCCGTCTTGCCCGAGAGCTTGAGCGCCCCGAGGATCGTCGTCTGATCCGCCTGGCTGACGTATCCCCCTGCCGGGTCGGCACGGCCCTGGGGCGGCCGGCCGATCCGCCGCGAGTAGAAGAGCGACTCGACGGCGTTGTCGCCGTCGCCCAGCGCGATCGAGAAGTTGAAGATGCTTGATCCCTCGACGAAAAAGGGCCGTCGCTCGGGAAAGAAGGTTTCGAATGCCGTGAGATTGACCTGCGCGGGGTCCGCTTCGACCTGTCCGAAGTCGGGGTTGATCGTGGCGTCGAGCGTCAGGTCGCTCGTCACGCCGTACTTGAGGTTCGCCCCGATGCTTTCCGACGTCGCGTTCCTCCGGTAGAACGGATCGTCCGGGGTGCCGGGTGCGCGGCGAAGGCGTGCCACGCTGTAGGGAAGCAGTTCCACCCGCCGCGGCGGGTGGATGCCGCGCAGCCCGCGCAACTCGCCGAACTTCGACACGACCGCGGCGTCCTTGCGCGTCGTGGGTGCCCACACGTCCCTCTCCTGGCGCCGCGCGATCGTGCGCATGAAGTTGATGCCCCACGTCTGCTCCGGATGGTTCCTGAAGCGGAGCTGCGAGTAGGGAATGCGGAACTCGGCGGTCCAACCCTGATCGTCCCGGCTCGTCGCCACCTCCCACACCGGGTCCCAGCCGTCGTCCTCGTTGGTGTCATCGAAGAAGTAGACGTCGCGCTTGACCCCGACGGGATTGACCTGGAAGGCGAAGGCCGTGCGCCGGTCGAAGTACGAATCGATGAACACGGCGACCGCATCGGAATACGACTCCTGGTCGCGTCGCGTAAGCTGTCCGACGATCGAATCCGGGTGCGCGTCGTACGCGCGGAATGCGACGTAGAGCGCGCGCTCGCCGTACAGGACCCGGGCTTCCGTGCGTTCCGTGGCCGGCCGGCCTTCGTCCGGCTCGAACTGCACGAACCCTGTCGCGACCGGAGCTTTCCTCCATATCGGTTCGTCCGGGACGCCGTCGATGGAGATCTCCGCGCCCTCGAGGCGTACTGCGTCGATCACGGGCGCGTCTGTGGACGTGCAACATCCGCGTACGATCTGCACGTCGTCCGCCGCCGCGCCGCGAGCCGGCGGATTCTGCTGGCCCGCTCCCCGGCCCACCTGCGCGGCGAGGCTCAACGCCGCCAGCAACGCCACCCTTCCGATCATCTCCCCCTCCCCGTTGGTCGCTGTGCTCTCGGTTTCCTGTATGCCGTTCGACGGGAGAAGGGCCCGGAAGGTTGCGCCGGGCCCCCAATTACCCCAGTCGTAGGGCCCTACGGGCGCGCGCGGCTGCGGGTTTCCGGAGGCGGAGTCCGCCGAAGCAGGGGCGACCGGCTCCGTGCACGCGCGGCCGCCGGGTTCTGCGCCTCGGGGTGTCTCGCAGCGGAGCCTCGGCACCCGCCGGGGGCGCCAAGGTGCCTCATCGGCAGGGCCCGACGACACGTGCCGGCATGAGAACGCGCCCGGCTCTGGAGAGCGACGATGAGCGATGACGGCATGCCTCGGCCCCGGGCGGGAAGCGCGTGGTACAAGGCCCACGGGCTCGGCAACGATTATCTGGTGTTCGAAGAGGGGAACGACTGGCGAATGGCGCCCGGTGCCGTGGCGCGGGTCTGCGACCGCTGGAAAGGCGTGGGCTCCGACGGCGTGATCCTCGTGCTCGGCGATGACCTGGGAGGTGTGCGGCGGCTCCGAATGTTCAACCCGGACGGATCGGAGTTCGAGCGGAGCGGCAACGGGCTGAGGATCGTGGCGTCGTACTTCGCGCGCGCGGGCGCGGTGGATACCCATCCCTTTACGGTTGAGGTGGGTGGGAACCACGTGACCCTCACCGTGCATCACTCCGACCCCCCTCGCCACGACGTCTCCGCGGCCATGGGGCGGGCGTCGCTCGGTGCGCCGGCCGTGGGCCTGGCCCCCTCGGCGCTCGACGCCGAGGGACATATCGCGTTGCCCGACGGCCGGAGCGCCGACGTGACTCCGGTGTCGGTCGGCAACCCTCACCTCGTCGTCTTCGGCCTGCCGCTGGACGACGAGACGCTGGCCACGGTGGGGCCCTTTCTGGCCACGCATTCCGCACTCGCGGCCGGTTGTAACGTGCAGCTCGCCGAGGTAGCGGCCCCGGGGGCGCTCCGCATCCTGATCTGGGAGCGGGGCGTGGGGCGGACCTCGGCGTCCGGCACGAGTTCGTGCGCTGCGGCGGTGGCCGCCGTGCGACGCGGCCTGCTCCGGCCGGGCCCGGTGGAGGTGCGCATGCCCGGGGGCACGCTCCACGTCCACGTGTCGGGGGATCTGGACGTGGTCCTGCGTGGCCCCGTCGAGGAGGTCGCGGTGGGGCGGCTCACCGGAGGATTTCTGGCGCGACTGTCGACGCTGTGAGCGACGCCCGGCGGCCGTCGAGGACCGTCCGCTCGCCGCGGACGGAGCGCGGCCGACCTGGACAGTGCCGGCGAATATGCTGCGATCAATCAGGTCGCTGCGCGCGGGAGGGTCAGGTGCGCACCTTGCGCAGCAGCACGAGTCCCGTCGCCAGGAAGAGTGCGTTGGGCGCCCAGGCGGCCCAGAACGGCGCGAGCGTGCCGGCCTGCCCGAGCGCTCCGGAGATCTTGAACAGGAGCAGGTAAAGGATCGTGGTGCCCAGGGAAATCCCGATGCCGTACGCGGCGCCTCCGCGTTTGCTGGAGGTGGCAAGGGGCGAGCCGAAGAGGAGTACCACGAGCGTCGCAACCGGGATGGCCAGCTTCTGCTCCTTGCCCACGAGCAGCTTGTGGGCATTGCCTCCGGTGCGCTCGACGATCTCCGCGAGATGCGCCAGCTCTCCGTACGTCATCTCCTCCGATTCGGGAGGGGAGTCGAGGAATTCATCGGGCCGCTCGGGGATCCCCCGGATCGCGAGGCGGTCGAACTTGTAGGCCGCGACGGTGGTGTCGGGACGCAGGTACCGGTAGTAACCGCGCTGGAAGGTCCATCCCGCAACCGAATCCCACACCGCCACGTCGGCCGTGACGTGCAGCGCCGGCTTGCCGTCCGTGGCGGGTCGCTCGAGCACGAGGTCCTTCATCCGCCCGTCGGCGGCGGTGAGCCGGCCTACCTGCCAGGTGATGCCCGAGTCGGATTCATACACGAAGTCCGAGCGCCACGTTCTCCTCGGATCTTCGTTGCGGAGGATCTGCCCGGCGATCCGGTAGGAGCGCGGGACCACGTCCATCATGGCCAACGCCACCCCGGTCAGGAGCAACCCGAGAACGAGGAGTGGGCGGATGATGCGGTGGAACGAGATTCCACCCGCCTTGGCCGCGACGATCTCCCGGTGCGTGGTCATCGAGTGGACGGTGAAGACTCCGGCCACCAGTGCGGCGATCGGAAACGACCACTGGATGAAGAGCGGCATCTCGTAGATGTAGGCCCGGAGCACCTCCGTGGTCGTCAGACCGCGGTCGATGTAGTCGTCCAGGTGCTCGGTCACGTCGCCCAGGATGAAGAGCCACGGGGCGGCCAGCAGGAACACGCCGAAGAGCTTGAGGAACGTTCTCGCCACCAGGCGATCGAGGATTCGCATGGCGAGTCAGGCCGCCCGGGTGCGGGCGCGAGGCACGAGAACACCGAACGATCGCCGCCACGACTCCCACCCTCCTCCGCGCGACGTGCCCGAGGCGCCGCCCATCTTCCGTACCAGCAGGATGCCCACGATCGTGAAGATCACGTTCGGAATCCACATCGTGACGATCGGGTCGCCGAGCCCCTTGTCGGCCAGGCTTTCGCCGCCGATGAGCCCCACCCAGTAGATCGAGAAGATGAAGGTCGAGGCCGCGATCACAAGACCCACTCCGCCCCTCGGAAAGCGCAGCGCGATCGGGGGACCGATGAGCGTGAACACGAGGCACGCGAACGCGATCGCCCACTTCTTGTGGAGCTCGACCTCGTAGCGGTTGACGGCCTCCCGAAGCGCTTCCGCACGGGTCGCGTTCGTGTTCGTGCGCACGACCACGCCCTGCGTCACGTCGTCACGCGACAGGAGCGACACCGAGCTGTTCGTGCCCAGCCCGGCGATCTGGCCTCGGGCGCGCCGGAGTCGTGACTCCCGGGCGCCGACCGAGTCTCCGGCGGCCGGGTGACCGAGCGCGATCCGGATGGCCTCGATCGCTCTCTCCCGGGTATCCTCGTGGACCGAGGCGAACTCGCGTCGCTTCTCGTCGGCGCGGTCGCGCAGCATCCGGAATCCCATCTCACGATCGCCGCGCTCGGTGCCGCCCGCTTGACGCACCAACTCGTCTCCCACGCCCCGGAGCGGAACGATCTGTTTCTGGAAGAAGAGGCGTTGGAACCCGCCCTCCCGCTCCGACTCGACCTCGTTGACCGCCCCGTCGTACAGCGTGAGGTAGAGGTCGGTCTTGGCGGCGTTGAACGCCATGGTGCCGCGGGCCGCGTAGGTCGTGCGTTCGTGCCGTGGATCGTTGGCGTCGAAGATCGTCACATCCTCGAGCTCGTTGGTCACGGGATCGATCCGCGAAGCGGTCAGGAAGTAGCGGTAGAGGCCGTCCGTGGTCTTGATCTCGTTGACCACCTGTTCGCGGAGTTGGAACGTGGGGCTCTTGCGGCCGATGTCCACGAGAAGGTTCTTTAGCCGGTGATTCGCCTCCGGCAGGATCTGGTCGTTGAAGAACAGCATGACGCCGGTGAGGATCAGACCCATGCCGAGGAGCGGGACGAGCACGCGGGTGGGCCGGACGCCGCCGGCGGCCATGGCGGTGATCTCGTTGGACGCGGCCAGATCGCTGAACGCGTAGAGTACGGCGACCAGGACCGCCATCGGGAGGGACAGCGCGATCGTATGAGGTAGAGAGAGCACGAGGAACTCCGAAACCACCGACCACGACAGGCCCTTGCCCACAAGCCCTTCGATCCGCTGCGCCACGGCGTTCAGAAAGATCAGTCCTGTGATGGCACTGAGCGCGAACAGGAACGGGCCGATGTGGGCCCGCACCAGATATCGGGTGAGCACTCCCATGCGCATGCCGGCGTCCTCGATCCGCGTCTTGTGGAATGGGGTGGACAAAGGCGCCCGGCGGCGGCGCGTCGACCCGCCCGGGGCCCATGTCCCGGCGGATCGCCCGACGCGACCGCCGTATCGCGCATTGCGTACACCGCACCGCCCCTTCCGGTTCGGGGCTTGAGGGTGGCATGCGGTTGAGGGCGCTGACTCTCCTGACGCTGCTCGCCTTCGTACCCGCGGGCGAGCCGCACGCGGAGCCGGGACCTCGAGCCCTCGGGGGGGGTGCCATCGTCGCCGGGACCGCGTCAGCCGCGGCCCCGGCGGACGAGCGTGCGCATGCGCCCCTCGTCGCCCTCGCCCCTTTCCCTGCCCCCGCCGACACGATCGTGCGCCCGGATATCGACCGCCCGCCACCGTCCTCCCGGGCGGAACTCACCGCGCCACCGGGCGTGCCGTTCGTGCGTCTGGGCCTCAGGCGCGTTCCGATCGGCGCCGGCGGCGCGCTGGACATCGAGAAACCCTTCCGTGATCCCCTGCTTCTCCTGCCCGGAGAGACGCTCGGCGCGCGCGGCCTCGCTCGAATCGCGCGCCTTGCGTCGGCGACGGATCTCTTCGACAGCATCCTTGCCACGCGGGTGAGGGAGTGGGGCCACCGCCCGCCGGATTCGTTGGCCTTCCTACCGCCGGTGGCTCCGCCAACGGGGAAGGTGGCCACCGTACTTCGGCCGCGGCGGCCCCCGGCACGCGCCGGCGAGCCCGGCGCGGCGGAGGTCGGGGTTCCGGGCTTCTTCAGCGATTATGCGGACCTGGCGCTCAAGGTCAGGAGCCGCGCCGAGCTGGGCGGCGACTGGACCCGCTTTCGTCCGTGCAACGATCAGTTCCAGGTGAGCTGCAACCCGGGCCTCATCCCTCAGCTGAATCCGGAGCTGCGCTTCAGCGTGCAGGTGGCCGGCACGATCGCCGACCGCATCCATGTCGACGTGGACTTCGACCAGTCACGCGAGTTCGACGCGGCCAACCGCATCAACATCTCCTACGTGGGCAGGGAGGACGACATCCTCAAGCGTCTCGACGTCGGTGACGTCTCGTTCCGCCTGCCCGCGTCTCGCTTTCTCACGCGCGGGATCCCGGCGGGCAACTTCGGCTTCCAGGCGCAGGGCCAGCTCGGCCCCCTGGATTTCCAAGCGGTGTGGGCGCAGCAGCGGGGCGATCTCAACAGCCGTGAGTTCACGCTCAGCGGCGTCGGGGATCAACGTACCTTCGTGCAGGCGGACACACTCGTGCTGGACGACGCCGACTACGTCAGGGGCCAGTTCTTCTTCCTGGTCGATCCTCGGTTCATCGATCGGTATCCCGACATCGATGTGCTCGGGCTGGATGCGGCGTCCGCGCCGCCGGAGGTAGCGCCTGGCCCCGAGCCCATCCAGCTTTACCGCTTCGTCTCCGACCCCGTCGAGCGGCAGCAGGTACAGGGGTTCATCCAGGCCGACGCGATCGCGGAGAAAGGCGCCCGCCAGGTGGTCGAATCCGGATGGTTCCGCTACCTGCAGCCCGGGCTCGACTACTTCGTGCATGCGTCGGGCCTGTGGGTTGCGCTGCGCACGCCTCTGTCACGCGACGAGATGCTGGCTGTGACCTATGTGACGGCCACCGGCGACACCGTCGGAGACTACAACCCGTAGCGCCTGCACAACCTGGGCCGCAGGCCGACGCTGCGTTTGCTCAAGGCTTCGGGAGCGAACCACCAACCCGGCCGGCCCACGTGGGACTACGAGATGCACCAGGTCTACCGCGTCTCCGGCTCGCCCGACGTGGAGTCGGGTTCGGTCGACCTGTCGATCTCCCTGGGCGAGCTGTCGGCGGGCCGGACGTTCAAGCGCACACCCTCGGGGGAGGACGTGACGTACCTGCGCCTCTTCGGTCTGGACGAAGAATCTCCGCTCGACGTCCTGGATCCCGCGTTCGTCTACCGTCCCGGGGCCGAGGCAATCCAGGACCGGCCGCCGGTACAGGGCACCTTCGTCATCTTCCCGACGCTCCGGCCGTTCGAGCATCCTCCCCCGCTCCCCTCGCTCGGGCTGACCGCCGCGGAGACGGCCGAGATTCTGGCGGACGACGCGAACCCGACGATCTACGAGGAAGAGGATCCCTTTGAGCGGGAGAACGGTGGCCTGTTCCGCCTGACGCTGGCGTACCGTATCCGGAGCCGGGGGTTGATCTCCTCGTTCTCACTCGGCGCGCTGGGGATCCGCGACGGGAGTGAGCGAATCTTCCTCGGCAACCGTCTGCTCACCAGAGGCGTGGACTACGAGATCGACTACGACGTGGGCCAGGTCACGCTACTCGAGCCGGAGGCGCTGTTCGCGACGCATCCCGACGCGCCCGTGCGTGCGTCGTGGGAGCAACGAGCCCTCTTCCAGGTCTCGCCTACCCAGGTCTTCGGGATGCGGACCACCGCCTCGCTCGGGTCGGGCGGCAGCCTCGACGTCCTGGGCCTCTATCAGTCGGAGCATACGGTGGTCACGCGACCTCAACTTGGGACGGAGCCGGGCGCGGCGTTGATGGGTGGGCTCAACGGCCGTTACGCTACCGGGGTGGCGTGGCTGGACCGCGTAGTCGACGCGTTGCCGGGGGCACGGGCGGAGGGCCATGCACAGCTCTCGATGAACGGAGAGCTGGCGGTTTCGGTACCCAACCCCAACACCCGCGGCGACGTCTTTCTCGATGACTTCGACGGATCCGACGCGCTGCCGGTGTCGCTTCTGGCGCCGGCGTGGGTGCACGGCAGCGCGCCGGCTCGGACCACCGGAGCGGAGTCCGTGCTGCCCCTGGCGCTCAACGCCTCGACGGCGCGCCCGCTGGTATGGCAACACCAGTGGATCCTCGAAGGCGCACGTGGAGACAGCGTGGGCATCCATGAGGGGTTCTTCCCCCGCAGGGACATCGATCAGCAGATCCGCGTCGCGGGCAGCGAGGTGCGAGAGCCGGGTCTCCTGCTCTCGCTGGGTGGAGGGGTCCAGGGCCGCGGGTTCAGGTCGATCACGACCTCACTGAGCACGACGGGTCTGGATCTGACGAAGACCGAGTTCCTCGAGTTCTACGCCGCCGGCGACGAGGTGCTCTCGCTGGTCGTCGACCTCGGAGTGGTCAGCGAGGACGCGCTCTTCGTGGATGACCGGGGCAACACCTCGGGGGTCAAGCCGGACACCGGCGAGCCCTGGGGCCTGGGGATCCTCGATCAGGAGGCGGACCCGGCCAAGGGAGAGATCTGGAGCGATGTTACCGACGCGCGCGGGGTATGGGGCGAGACCTGCAAAGCCGAGCGGGGACGCATATACCGGATCGCGGATCCCCGGGCGGTGTGCACGCGGGGCAACGGACGCCGCGACACCGAGGATCTGGACGGCGACGGCAACCTGGACGTACGCGAGCGCGTCCTCCGCTACGTGGTGCGCCTCGACGGATCGTCCGGCTTCCTGGCACGGACCTCCGAGGAAACGGGCACGCCGTTCCGGCTCTACCGCATTCCCATCCGGGGTCCGAACACGATCGAGGTCGGGGGCCCCGTCACCGAGGCCGACCTCCGAGCGGTCCGGCACCTCCGCCTTACGCTGACGGGCCCGCGCGGCAGGCGCGTGACCCTGGCGCGGATGCGCCTGGTGGGCTCGCGCTGGATCAAGCGTGCGAGTGAGGGCGTCCTCGCCGGAATCATCGGCGATACCCTGGCGGGCATGGGGCGCGTCGAGGTGAGCTCGGTCTCACGGGTGACCGAGGGCGACGCGTACGTGTCGCCCCCGGGCGTGCTCGAGCAGCTTGAAGACCCCACGGCGGCGTTCGGCGGGCAAGGGGTGGAGTTCAACGAGCGTTCGCTGGGAATCAACTTCGCGGACGTTCCCGCGGAAGGTAGGGCCGAGATCTACCATCGGTTTCCCCAGCGTCCGCGTAACTTCCTGTCGTACCGTCAGGCGCGCTTGTGGGTCGTGCCGCGCAGCGGTGACTGGGGCCCGGACAGGCGCCATTTCTTCTTCTTCAAGATCGGGAGCGACGCGGAGAACTTCTACATCTATCGCACCACGCTGCAGCCTCCGTCCAACCCGGCCGGGATCACGCAGGCCGACTGGCTGCCCGAGGTCGTCATCGACTTCAACCAGTGGCTCGACCTGCGGCGGCGGGCGGAGGAGACGCTGCTCGTATCTCCGCGCGGCCCCGGGGATCCCCCGGTGACGATCTGGGCCACGGACTCCACCTACGCCGTGGTCCTGAAGGATCGGGGGCGCGCGCCGGATCTGGCCAATGTCCGCGAGATGTCGATGGGCGTGTGGAACGAGGGACCCACACCGTTTTCCGGCTCGGTGTGGGTCGACGAGCTGCGCCTGTCGCGTTCGGTCCGCGACGCGGGCGTGGCTGCGTCCTTCGATGCGGAGCTGAACGGGGGCGGCGTGTTCACGACGCGTTTCTCGCTGACCCAACGCGGTGCGTTCTTCCGTCAGCTCGAGGATCTGCCCACGTATCAGTCGGATCGCAATCTGAGCCTGTCTTCAACGCTCCGGCTCGACCGCTTCGCGCCGTCGCGCTGGGGCATCGAGATGCCACTGACGTTCTCCCTGGACCGGAGCCGGCAGGCCCCGACGTTCCTCGCCAACAGCGACGTGCGTGCGGACCGCCTGCGGGGCCTGCGGCCTACCGAGGTCGCACAGACACGCGTGGGCCTCGCGTTCCATAAGGCAACGCGGAGCGCGAGCCCCTGGGTGGGGTTCTTCGTCGACGGGCTGGATGCGCGCCTGTCCTACCTGTCGTCCGCCGGCAGCTCCGTGACGACCCGCACCGACTCCGACGCCCTGGAAGGCGGCATGAGCTGGACCCGGGAGCCGGCGCGGAAAGATTTCTCTCTCGTGCCCGGCTTCGCCGCCGGACTCGTGCGCACCCTCCTGCCCGGCTTCATCGAGCGACCTCTGCTCGACGCCCGCGTGCGGTGGAGTCCGGAACGCGTGTCGCTGGGTGCCGAGTACCTGCGGAGAGACGTGCGCATCTTCCGCTTCGAGCGAATCGTGGAGCGAGGCCAGGACTCGCTCGTGACTCCGACGCTTGCGCCGCGGCAGACCGTGCAGGCTGCGGCCGACGTGCGCGTCCACCCGATCGAGTCTCTCAGCGCCGACGTCGCCTTCCTCAGTTTACGCGACCTCCTGGATCCCCAGCGGGCCGTGACCGATCCACGGGTGCGGCGCCTCCTCGAGGACGAGCGGAGGAGCGTCACGGGCCTCGACCTCGGTTGGGAAACTCACCGCAGCCTGCGCACGCGGCTCGGGTTCAGGCCACGCTTCGTGCCCTGGTTACGGCACGACCTGGACTGGTCCACCGTATACGTATCGGACCGCAACGCCAACTTCGTGGGGCGGCGCGACACGCCCGGCGACACCACGCTCTTCCTGACGCGCAACGCATCCGGCCAGCGCGACCTGCGGGCATCGTTCGCCCTCGATCCGGGCGTGCTCGCCAAGAGCCTTTCGCGGCGCGATGGGGCGACGGGGCGGGACGGCGCTACGGGACCGGAGGGCGGGTCACCAGGCAGCGTTTCGGAAGAGATCGGTGCTCCGGTGCGCTCGGGCGTCACGGGGCGGGCGGAGGCCGCCGCGAGGTCGGGATGGCCCGGTCTGCTGCGTGCGTTGCGCCCGCTGGCCGTCACCTATCAGAGTGGCGTCACGTCGCGCTTCAACCGCGACCCCATCGATCCGGGCTTCTCGTATCAGTTCGGGTTCGGTGGTCCCGACGCCTTCCGCTTCCTCGGCACCGATACCGCGGCAACGTTGACCGATCGGACCGCGTGGACGCTCTCTTCCGGCCTCCGGCTTCCCTCCGGGTTCGGAGTGGACGTGGGGTATCAGCGCTCCGACGCGAATACGCTCGATACGCGGAGCGACCGGCAGAGCCGGCTGCGCACCTGGCCCGATATCCGGGCGAACCTTCCGCGGCTCGACCTGGGAGGGTGGATCGGCATACGGCAGATGACCTTTTCATCGGGGCTGGTCCGCACCCGCCGCGAGACGCTCTTCGGGGGAAGGGGACTCCAGCGAAGGTTCGAGAAAGACCTCCAGGTGCCCGTCAACATCCAGGTCACCTGGATCGGCTCGCTCGTTACCGGTTACCGCGCGACCTTCCGCACCGGCGAAGGCTCGGATCCCACGGGAGACACCCGACGTGACCGCGTGACGCACCGTATCTCGGTGAGCTCGCGTTTCATGCCGCCGCGTGCGCTCGCGAGGAATCTGGACCGACCGGTGAGGTTGACGCTGCTCGGCGGGTACACGTCGGAACGAGACTGCCGCACGACGGTGGCGCGTAAGGAATGCGTCGCGTTCGTCGATCAGATCCGGCGGAGCCTGAATCTCTCGCTCGACACGTCCGTCGGAGACCTAGAAGTCGGCCTGCAGATGAGCTTCGACAGCCGCCAGTCCTTCGTGGGGCAGCATACCGGCTCGACGCAATTCCAGCTCGGGCTCTTCGGGCAGCTCCAGTTCTCCTCGGGGACGCTTCCGCTGCCGCGCCCCGTGAGGTAGTGACGACCCATCCATGCATTCCCGGGCCCGCGGCCGGGCGCCACCCTCCTGCATGACGGATGCCGAGACACGAGGACTGCGCCGCGCCGCGGCGCTCCTCCTGGTGGCCAGCCTGATTCGGACGGGGTGGAGCACCGCCGCGGCCAGGATGTCCTCGCCGGCGGACACGAGTGGAGCCGATGTCCTGCCGGAGCTGCTCGCCCGGAGCGATTCCGCCCTGCTCGATGCCCGGGCGCGGGCGCGCGCGCTGGCGCCCGGGGAGCGCTTGGACCCGAACCGGGCCGGGGCGGCCGAGCTCGACCGCCTGCCCGGGGTGGGGCCGTCCACCGCGCGGGCGATCGTCGAGGAGCGCACGGCGCGCGGACCCTTCACGGTCACCGAAGACCTCCTCCGGGTGCGCGGGATCGGAGAGGCCACGCTCGATCGGCTCCGGCCGTATCTGGATCTGAGCTCGGTCCCGAAGATCCCGGGGGGCGCCGCGAAGCGCAGGCGGCGCGGGCGGCCGGAGCTCGTGGATGTGAATCGAGCCGGCGAGGAGGCGCTCGAGACGCTGCCGGGCGTGGGCCCGGCGTTGGCCGCCCGTATCGTCGCATCGCGGAAGGAGGAGGGAGGGTTCCGATCGATGGAGGATCTGACGCGCGTACGGGGCATCGGTCCCGCGCTGGCCGCGGCCCTCAGCGGCCGGGTCCGCTTCGGGCCGGTGCGGTGAGCCGATCGCTGCCGCGGTGGAAGAACGCACTGTCCCCTTTCACGCCGGGCCGGTACTTTGGAAGCGGGAACGAACGTTTCCCCCGCGAGGGTGCATGGGCACGTGCGACTTGTAGCCAACGGGGAGACCGCCGTATGATAAGGGTCGCGCGGTGCGGCGTGTGCCCGTCAATTCCGCAGGACCGTATTCCCCCCTGGAGGTACAGCTTCGTCCATGGCCACGAAGGTCGCTCAGGAAGTCCGGCTCGGTGATCTCTTCGTTCGCGAGGGCCTGATCACCGAGGAGCAGCTCAAGCAGGGCCTCGCCGAGGCCAAGACCAGCGGCACGCGCATCGGGTATGCGTTGGTCAAGCTCGGCTTCGTGGCCGAGGCAGAGCTCACGAGGATGCTGGCCAGGCAGTACCGCGTGCCCGCGGTGGACCTCGACAAGGTCAACGTCGATCCGAAGATCATCCGGTTGGTCTCGGCCGAGGTCGCGTACAAGCACCTCGTGCTGCCGCTGCGCCGCGTGGGTCGCATGCTCACGGTGGCCATGACCAACCCCACCGACCTCGGGGCCATTGACGACCTGAAGTTCATCACCCGTCTCGAGATCGAGCCGGTCATCGTTGGAGAGTACACGCTCCGCAAGCACCTCGAGCACTACTATGGGGTGCAGGAAGACGATGCGATGGCCAGCCTTCTCGAGGAGTGGGGCGAAGAGGATGTCGAATTCGTCGAGGAGGAGGAGGAGGATACCTCCGTTGCGGCGCTTCAGGCGGAAGTCGACTCCGCGCCCGTCGTCAAGTTCATCAACGGCCTCCTGACCGACGCGGTGCTCAAGGGCGTGTCGGACATCCATATCGAGCCCTATGAGAAGGAGATCCGGGTGCGCTACCGGATCGACGGAGCGCTGCAGGAAGTGATGAAGCCGCCGATGAAGATGAAGGCCGCGCTGACCTCACGCATCAAGATCCTCGCCGACCTGAACATCGCCGAGCGGCGCGTGCCTCAGGACGGGCGGATCAAGCTCAAGATGAAGAACAAGGTGGTGGATTTCCGCGTCTCCACCCTGCCGGTCATCTTCGGCGAGAAGATCGTGCTCCGCATCCTCGACAAGGGGAACCTGACCTTCGATCTGACGAAGTTCGGCTTCGAGCCCAAGGCCGAGAAGGACTTCATGTACGCCATCGCGCGGCCGTACGGCATGGTCCTGGTCACGGGCCCGACCGGCTCCGGGAAGACGACGACACTGTACTCCGCGCTGTCTCGGATCAATACCATCGACACGAACATCATGACGGCGGAGGACCCGGTGGAGTACAACCTCCACGGCATCAACCAGGTGCTCGTCCGCAATGAGATCGGCATGACGTTCGCAGCGGCGCTGAAGGCGTTCCTGCGCCAGGATCCCAACATCATCATGGTCGGTGAGATCCGCGATATCGAAACCGGAGGCATTGCCATCAAGGCCGCGCTCACGGGCCACCTCGTGCTGTCCACGCTGCACACCAATGACTGCGCCGGCACGGTGACCAGGCTGCTGGACATGGGTCTCGAGCCGTTCAACGTGGCGTCGGCCCTCAACCTGATCACGGCGCAGCGGCTGTTGCGGCGTATCTGCACCAATTGCAAGGTGGAGACGACGTACGATGAGGATACGCTCAAGGCCGCCAAGGTCGACCTCGACTGGGCGTCGAAGACGACATTCTACAAGGGTGAGGGGTGCGACCAGTGTGGGGGCAGCGGATACAAGGGCCGGCAGGGCCTCTACGAGGTCATGGCGATGTCTCCGGCGCTGCGCAAGGCCATCATGGCCGAGGCCGGGACCGACGAGATCCGTGAAATCGCGCTGTCCGAGGGGATGCTGACCCTGTGGATGGACGGATACAAGAAGGTCGAGCGAGGCACGACGTCGCTCGACGAGGTCATGAAGGAAACCACCGTCGCAGGCTGAAGAGACAAGCTGACGAGACAAGGAGATTCGATGAATCAACCCGCCCAGCCGGGCGTCAAGACCCAGCCGGAGATCAGCCTGCGCCTGCTCCTCCAGGAGATGATCCAGAGGGGCGCGTCGGATCTGCATATGACGGTTGGGGAGCGCGCCAAGCTGCGCATCGACGGCGACCTGACGAACTCGAAGATCGACCGCGTTTTGACCCCGAAGGATACGCTGACTCTGGCGTATTCCATCCTGACGGAGAACCAGAAGAAGCGCTTCGAGGTCGAAGATGAGCTCGATTTCTCCTTCGGGGTGCAGAACCTCTCCCGGTTCCGGGGCAACGTCTACAAGCAGCGGGGCTGCGTGGCCATGGCCATCCGGCAGATCCCGTACGAGATTGTCTCGATCCAGAAGCTGGGGCTTCCACCCATCGTCAACAAGCTGGCGGAAAGACCCCGCGGGCTCGTGCTCGTGACGGGCCCTACAGGGTCGGGAAAGTCCACCACGCTGGCGGTCATGGTGGACAAGATCAACAAGGAGCGAAAGGCCCACATCATCACCATTGAGGACCCGATCGAGTTCATCCACCGGCACCAGAACTCCATGGTCAACCAGCGGGAGGTGGGGGCGGACACACAGAGCTTTACCGCGGCGCTCAAGTATGCGCTGCGCCAGGATCCCGACGTCATCCTCATCGGCGAGATGAGGGATCTGGAGACGATCGCCGCGGCGCTCACGATCGCGGAGACGGGCCACCTCGTGCTGGCCACGCTCCACACCAACTCCGCCGCGGAGTCCGTCAACCGGATCATCGATGCGTTCCCCTCGCACCAGCAGGCGCAGATCCGCGCGCAGTTGGCGTTCGTGCTCGAAGGGGTGATAACCCAGACGCTCCTGCCCAAGGCGAAGGGGAAGGGGAGGGTCGCGGCGTGCGAGGTGATGATGTGCACACCGGCCATCCGGGCGGTGATCCGCGACGAGAAGATTCACCAGATCTACTCGCTGATGCAGGCAGGCAAGAAGCATGGCATGCAGACGATGAACGACGCGTTGCAGATGCTGTATATGAGGGGAGAGGTTACGCTGGAGGAGGCGCTCAAGCGTTCCGGCGATCCGGCCGAGCTACTGCGCGCGGTGGGCGAGCCGATTCCCGCATCGATGCAGTGATCCGGGAGCCGATGCCGGACCACGCGACACGAGAGGACAGGATCAACCCGAGAGACCGCAGGTAAGCCATGCCCACGTTCGCGTACAGCGCGCGCCCCGCCACGGGAGGGGACATCCAGTCGGGTGAGATCGATCTCCCGAGAAAGGACGACGTCCTAGCCTATCTGCACAAGCAGAAGATGATTCCCGTCTCGGTGCGGGAGAAGTCGAAGGAGTTCAATCTCACCTTCGGCACCGGGATCTCCACGCGGGATATCGTCATCTTCACGCGCCAGTTTGCCACGATGATCAATTCGGGGCTTCCGCTCGTCCAGAGCCTCGACATCCTGGCGGAACAGACGGAAAACGCCGCGCTGCGCAAGACCATCCAGGAGGTGCTGTACGACGTCGAGTCCGGGCATACCCTGGCCGACGCGATGGGCAAGCACCCCAAGGTCTTCACCGAGCTGTACGTGAACATGGTGGCCGCGGGCGAGGCCGGCGGTATCCTCGACACGATCCTGCTACGCCTCGCGACCTTCCTGGAAAAGAACGACGCGCTGGTACGCAAGATCAAGGGCGCGATGATCTACCCCGCGGTGATCTTCTCCGTGGCGGGTGGCGCCATCGTCATCCTGCTGGTCTTCGTGATTCCTACGTTCCAGACGATGTTCGCGTCGGCCGGGATTCCCCTGCCGCTGCCCACCCGCATAGTCATCGGCATGTCCGCGTTTCTTCAGGCCTACTGGTGGGCCGTCGGTGCCGCAGTGGTGGGCATCGTGGTCGGCATCCGCCAGTTCTACCAGACCGACCAGGGCCGGCTGCTCATCGACAAGCTCCTGCTGGTTTTGCCGATCTTGGGAGACCTGCAGCGCAAGGCCGCGGTGGCGCGCTTCACGCGTACGCTGGGTACCCTGGTCTCGTCCGGGGTGTCGATTCTGGAGGGGCTGGAGATCACGGCCAAGACGGCCGGCAACCGAGTCATCCACGATGCGGTCATGGGTTCGCGCGCGTCGATCGCCGGAGGTGAGACGATTGCCGGCCCTCTCAAGGAGTCCGGTGTGTTCCCGCCCATGGTCGTCCAGATGATCAACGTCGGCGAGCAGACCGGCGGACTGGACGAGATGCTCACCAAGATCGCCGACTTTTACGACGAAGAGGTGGATCAGGCGGTCGAAGCGCTCCTGTCGGCCATGGAGCCGATCATGATCGTGGTTCTGGGTGTGGTCGTCGGCGGTATGATTGTCGCCATGTACCTGCCCATCTTCGACATGATCAACGCGGTGAAGTAGCCCCCCGGGCGTCTCGCGCTCCGGCACCACCTCCCGCGCTGTAGGGCAACGCCCCACGCGCTGTCCGGGACTCTCCCGCATCAAGCGTGGGAAGTCTCCCTCTAACGACGGCTCCCGTCGTCCGGTATCTCAATACTCTGGCGGATCGCACGGTGCCGTCGCGCACCGCACCGTGCCGCAACGGATCGCACCGTGGCACACCGCCCTCGCGGACGGGACCTGCCTGCGCCGCATCACGAGGCCCGGAGTGTGGAGATGACGACGGCTGAAACGGCCTACGCCGGCTTGGACGCCGAAACCCTGGGGTTCACGCTGGACGCGATTAGCGATTTCGCGGCCCGGAACCTTCCGCAGCAGCTTCTCCTGGATCTCGACGCCGGCCACGAGTTCCCGGAGGACCTCGTGCGGGCGATGTGCACGGAGCTGGGCGTCCACCTTCTGTTCATCCCCGAGGAGTACGGCGGGATGGGCGGAGGCGCCTTCGACGTGTACCGCGTATGCGAGCTTCTCAGCGCGATCGATCTCGGCGTGGCGACCGGCGTCCTGGCGACCTTCCTGGGCAGCGACCCGATCCTCTGGGGCGGGACGGAGGAGCAGAAGACGCACTGGATGGGCAGGATCGCCGAGGAAGGACTCCTGATGGCGTACGGAGCCACCGAACCCGAGGCGGGCAGCGACCTGGGGGCGCTGCGCACCACGGCCGAGCGCGTGGAGAAGGACGGCGATGTCGTGGGCTATAGGCTCAACGGCGCCAAGATGTGGATCAGCAACGGCGGCTATGCCGATCTGTACTCGGTGCTCGCGCGCACGCCGGTAGGGCCGACCTGGTTCATCGTCGAGCGAGGCGCCGAGGGCTTCACGCACGGCAAGCCCGAGGACAAGCACGGGATCCGCGCCAGCAACACTGCGGCCCTGTCGTTCGAGGACGTGTTCGTGCCTGCCGACCGCGTGGTGGGAGGTATGGAAGGGCAGGGCCTCGTGCAGGCCCAGCTCGTCTTCGGGTACACGCGCCTCATGGTCGCGGCCTTCGGGCTCGGCGCCGGATGGGCGGCGCTCGACCGCGCGCTGACCTACTCCACCACGAGGATCCAGGGCGGCGGCCCGCTCTCGCAGAAGCAGGGCTACACCCACAAGCTCATCGTTCCGCACGCCTGCCGGCTGGAGGCGGGCCGCGCCTTTATCGAGGAGACCGCGCTGCGCCTGGACGCGGGCGAACCCAGCCTCAACACCGAAGGGGCGATTGCCAAGTACATGGCCACCGAAGCCGGCAACGGCGCGGCGGACGCGGCCATCCAGGCGCTGGGTGGGTACGGCTATACCCGTGAGTACATGGTCGAGAAGATCCGGCGTGACGTGCGCATCACCACGATCTACGAAGGCACCTCCGAGATCATGGAGATGACGATCGCCCGAGACCGCTGGCAGTCGCACCTCAAGACCCGCGGGAGCTTCTATCACGATCAGGCGCGCGAGCTGGAGGCGCTGGCCACCCAGGCACCCGGCGTCGGCGCGCAAGCCGCGGCTCTCGCGGCACATGCGCTGGCGGAGATCCTGGAGCGGGCGCGGATCAAGCGGCTGACGCGCAATCAACATGTACTGTTCCGCCTGGGCTCGCTGATGGCGCGAGTGGAGTCCGCGGGAGCGCTGGCGCGCCGGGCGGCGCGGGCACGCGCAGGTAGGCTGCCCGAAAAGGCGGACCGGCACCTCGACGCCGGAGCGCTCGCGACGGCCGGCCGAATCTACGCGAGGGAGGCGGCGGCCGACGTCGCGGCCGAAGGGTTGCGCTGGACGGTCGGGGGCGACGGCGTGTCGTCGGACGAGCTACCCGCGTTCGAGCGCTCGCTGGGGATGGCCGCGATTCACGAAGCCCAGGCGGGCCTGCTGCAGGACATGGACTCGCTCGCCCGCAGCCTGTATGCCCGCGTCAAAGCGTGACGTCACCGACCACGGAACCCACGAGACGAGCCATGAGCGCTCCCGAGCAAGCAGCCATCGCGGTCGTAGGCGTCGGTGCGGTCCTTCCGGACGCGCCCGACGTAGCCACCTTCTGGAAGAACCTGACAGCGGGGCGCTACAGCATCACGGACGTGCCCGCCGGCCGCTGGGATCCGGCGCTGTACTACGATCCGGATCCCCGGGCGCCCGACAAGTCGTACTCGAAGATCGGCGGCTGGGTGAGGGAGTTCGACTGGAACCCGCTTGCGTGGCGTCTGCCGCTTCCCCCGAAGGTGACGGACGCCATGGATCTCGCGCAGAAATGGGCGATCATCATCGCACGCGAGGCGCTGGCCGACTATGGCTATCCCGGCCGCGCGCTCGATCCGGAGCGGACGGCGGTCATCCTCGGCAACGCGCTGGGTGGCGACCGCCACCTCCTGTCGGCCGCCCGCGTGCTCTTTCCCGAGATCGCGGAGGAGCTCGATCACGCCCCGTCGTTTCAGGCGCTTCCCGCAGAGGTCAGGGGCGCGCTGATGGAGGAGCTCAGCGCCGGAGTGGCGGACCGTCTGCCTCCGATCACCGAAGACACCATGCCGGGCGAGCTGGCGAATATCGTCGCCGGAAGGGTTTCGGCGCTCTTCGACTTCAAGGGACCGAACTTCATCACCGACGCGGCGTGTGCCTCGACGATGGCCGCGATCAGCGCGGCCGTGGAAGGGCTCCTCGCCCACGACTTCGACGCCGTGATCACCGGAGGCGTCGACGCCAACATGAGCCCCTCGACGTTCGTGAAGTTCTGTAAGATCGGAGCGCTGTCGGGAACCGGGAGCCGCCCGTACGCCGAGGGCGCGGATGGATTCGTGATGGGTGAGGGCGCCGCCGCGCTGCTGCTCAGAAGACTCGAAGACGCGGAGCGGGACGGAGACCGCGTATACGCCGTCATCCGCGGCATGGGTGCCTCGAGCGACGGAAAGGGAAAAGGGATCACCGCGCCCAACCCCGTCGGACAGCGGCTCGCCGTCGAGCGCGCCTGGGCCCACGCCGGGGTCGCGCCGACGCCGGGCGACCTCGTGGAGGGCCATGGCACCTCCACCCGCGTGGGCGATGTTGCCGAGGTCGCCAGCCTCCAGGAGGCGTTCGCAGGTTTCGGGCTGCCGCGCGCCTCCATCGCCCTCGGCTCGGTGAAATCGAACTTCGGGCACCTGAAGGCCGGCGCCGGGGCGGCGGGCGTGCTGAAGGCCGTGCTGTCCCTTCATGAGAAGGTTCTGCCGCCCTCGCTCAACTTCGAGCGCCCCAATCCGGGGATCGACTTTGCCGCATCCCCCTTCACGGTCAACACCGAAGCGCGCGCGTGGGACAAGCCCCGCAACGGAGGGTCCCCGGTCCGCAGGGCGGGTGTCAGCGCGTTCGGCTTCGGCGGCACGAACTTCCATGCCGTGCTCGAGGAATACGTCCCGGGCCGGCTGGGCCGGGACGTCGCCTGGTCCAGGGGGCACGACTTCGCCGAGCGGCCTGCCCGGCATGTGTCGGCGAGGCCGGCGCAACCGAAGGTGCCTCTGCGCGGCGCGCTCGTGCTGGGCGGTGCGTCGGCGGCGGAGATCGCCACGCGGCTGAGCCGGGTGGAGGCCGCGGCCGCGGGCGGGAAGGCACCCCCGGTGCACCCCCCCCTGCGTAGAGATCTGGAGGCTCCGGTCCGACTGGCCATCGACTTCGCCGACCCCGGGGAGCTGGCCGCGAAGGCGGCGATGGCGCTCAGGGCGCTCGATGAGGCACACGACGGTCGTTGGAAGGCTCTCGGCAACAAGGGAATCTTCCTGGGCCGGGGAGATCCCGGGCGCGTGGCCTTCCTCTTCACGGGGCAGGGCTCGCAGTACGTGAACATGCTCCGCGACCTGTGGGCCACGGAGCCCGTGGTGCGGGACACCTTTGACGAAGCCGACCGAACGATGGCGCCGCTCCTCGGCAGCCCGCTGACCCGCCGCATCTTCGTGGACGCGGATGACGAGAAGAACCTCGCCACCGCGGAGGAAGCGCTCAAGCAGACGGCGGTCACGCAGCCCGCCGTGCTGGCCGTCGATACGGCGCTGGCGCGCCTCTTCGGCGCCTATGGCGTCACGCCCGACATGGTCATGGGGCACAGCCTCGGCGAGTATGCCGCGCTCGTCGCGGCCGGTGCGCTGTCATTCCACGACGGGCTGACGGCGGTGGCCGCGAGAGGACGGGCCATGACCCGGCTGAGCATCGAGGACAACGGGCGCATGGCGGCGGTCTTCGGGCCGGTGGCAGACGTGGCCGCGGTGCTCGAGAGGGTGCAGGGCTACGTCGTGATCGCCAACGTGAACAGCACGAAGGAATGCGTCATCGGAGGGGCGAGCCCGGCCGTGGAGGAGGCGAGCACGGCGCTGCGCGCCGAAGGCTTCCGCGTGACCCGGCTGCCGGTGAGCCATGCGTTCCATACACGCATCGTGGAGCCGGCGGCCGGGCCGCTCATGGAGGTGCTGTCCGGAATGGAGCTGCGCGCCCCCTCGATTCCCGTAGTCGCGAACGTCGACGGAGCGTTCTATCCCCGGGGTCCGGGCGTCGAGCGGCGCATCGTGGAGATCCTCGGCCGTCAGATCGGTTCACCCGTCCAGTTCGTCAAGGGGCTCGAGACGCTGTACGACGCGGGCGCCCGGGTATTCGTGGAGATGGGTCCCAAGCGGGTCCTGTACGGGCTCGTGGACGACGTGTTGGGCGGCCGCGACGGGGTAAGGGCGGTCTATACCAACCATCCGCGCCTGGGAGACGCCGCCTCGGTGAACCGGGCGCTGTGCGCTCTGTACGCGGAAGGCCTGGGCCACGGGATCGACGAGGTCGCGCCGCTCGTCGCGACCGAGCGGATGGACGCTTCCCGGGAGAGCGCGGCAGGCCCGCCCGCCGCGGAGGACCGATACGTGACGCTGGGGCGCATGTTTGCGGACTTCCTCGATCGCAGCTTCGAGGTCTACGCCGGAGGCGGGCGAAGGGCGGAACTCGTGCGCGTGGGCATCACGGGTGCCGCGCTGGGACTTCCGGGGACGGAACGGGTGTTCAGCGAAGACAACGTGGCGCGTATCCTCCGAGGTGAGAGCTTCATCACGCCGGTGCCCGACTCGATCCGGCGCGAAATGGCGCGCCACGGCATCGTCCGGTTGGTAAAGGGCCCGAACGGTGAAGCCCGCTTCGAGGAGATCGACGATCCGGCCGACGTCGTGAAGCTGGTGGGCCGGGGTGGCCGGCTGGAACTCGATGAGGAGTACGGCTACCCCTCCGACCGCATTGAGGCGCTGGACCGCGTTACCCGACTGGCCATCGCCGCGGGCGTGGACGCGCTGCGCGACGCGGGCATCCCGCTCGTGCGGCGTTACAAGACCACGACGACGGGCTCCAGCCTGCCCGACCGATGGTCGTTGCCCGAGGAGATGCGCGACGACACGGGCGTGATCTTCGCATCTGCGTTTCCGGGGTACGACGCGCTGGTGGGCATGCTCGAGAGATACCGTGAGCATCGCGAGCGTCAAGCGCTCCTCGAGGGGCTGAAGGTAGCACGCGCCGCGCTCGCTGACGACGGCGCCGGCGGAGCGGCCACGGCGCTCGACCGGCGCATCGAGGCGTTGAGCGACGACCTTGCGGCCCATCCGTTCCGCTTCGACCGCCGTTTTCTCTTCCAGGTGCTCTCGATGGGCCACTCCCAGTTCGCCGAGCACATCGGTGCGCGGGGGCCCAACACGGCGATCAACGCCGCCTGCTCGAGTGGTACCCAGGCGGTTGCGCTGGCCACGGACTGGATCCGTGCGGGGCGGTGCCGCCGCGTCCTCGTCGTCACGGCGGACGACATCACCACCGACGCGCTCCTTCCGTGGTTCGGCTCGGGCTTCCTCGCCTCCGGCACCGCGGCGGCGGACGAGCGCGTGGAAGACGCGGCTCTTCCCTTCGACCGGCGCCGTCACGGCCTGATCATCGGCATGGGGGGCGCGGCGCTCGTGGTCGAGAACATCTCCGCCGCGGCCGAGCGCGGCATCCAGCCGATCTGCGAAGTGCTCGGGACCGTGGTGGCCAACAGCGCGTACCACGGCAGCCGCCTCGATGTGGAGCACATCGCCGACGTCATGGAACATCTGATCTCGGAGGCCGAGACCCGCTGGGGGATCGACCGCCGGGCGATCGCGGACCGGACGGTGTTCGTCTCGCACGAGACGTACACCCCGGCACGGGGCGGGAGCGCGAGCGCCGAGGTGTACGCGCTGCGGTCGGTGTTCGGTGACGTCGCCGACCATGTGGTCATTGCCAACACCAAAGGCTTCACGGGTCACGCCATGGGCGTGGCCGTCGAGGATGCGCTGGCCGTCAAGATGTTGGAGACGGGAATCGTGCCGCCGGTCGCCAACTTCCGCGAGGTCGATCCCGCACTCGGCGCGCTCCACCTGTCGCGGGGTGGCGAGTACCCCGTGGACATCGCGCTCCGCCTCGCCGCGGGCTTCGGGTCTCAGATCGCGATGGATCTGCTCCGGTGGGTACCCCCACCCGATGGCGCCAGGCGCGACCCGCACGACTTGGGCTTCCGCTTCAGGGTGTTCGACGCGGAGCGCTGGTCCCGTTGGTTGTCGCGTGTCACCGGCTACGATGCTCCCGTGCTGGAGGTCGAGCGGCGGACGCTGCGCGTGCGCGACGAAGGGCCCCCGCGCCGGGAGCCCGCGCATCGGCCGGTGGAGTCGGCCGAGCCCGCCGCGGGGTTCGCTCCGCCGCACGCGGCCGGAGCACAGCGGCCCCCGGCCGTGTCGGCGACTCCCCGAAGAACGGCCCCACCGACTGTCGGCGCTCCCTCCGTGGCCGCGCCGCAGCCCGCCGTTGATGTCCCCGAACGACCCCCCTCCGAGACTCCCGCGGCGCCGCAACCGGCGGCGGCCGCGCCTCCGGCTCCAGCGGCGGCGGAGGAGGTCGCAGTCTCTGCCGAGCCCATCACGGCGGACGACGGCGTCCGTACGCGTGTGCTCGAGATCGTCTCGGAGCAGACGGGCTATCCCGCGGACATGCTGGAGCTGGACCTGGATCTGGAGGCGGATCTGGGGATCGACACGGTGAAGCAGGCGGAGATGTTCGCGGCGATCCGCGAGGCGTACGGGATCGAGCGAGACGAGGAGCT